>CABDYL010000001.1_pt1 | contig 106172 bp, 98 predicted proteins | sample 3131931 | NCBI WGS metagenome assembly CABDYL01 (sample SAMEA5534337, study PRJEB31848) | metagenome | biome: tundra; feature: field; material: soil | place: USA | collected 2013-05 | depth 0.45 m
GCAGAAGCCGGCCAGATCGAAATCGTCGGGCTTCATGAGCCCCGGGTGTTCGGCCGTCTCGCCGCCGATCAGCGAACAACCGGCCAGGGTGCAGCCATCGGCAACGGAAGAGACTATCTCCGCCACCCGCTCCGGGAAGACGCGACCCACGGCGATGTAGTCCAGGAAGAAGAGCGGCTCCGCCCCAGCGCAGACCAGGTCGTCGGCGCACATCGCCACGAGGTCGTGGCCGATCGTGTCGTAGCGGCCCAGGGCCATGGCGATCGCCGTCTTCGTGCCAACGCCATCTGTGGAGCTGACGAGGACCGGCTCACGCATCCCCGGCGGCAGGGCCATCGCCGAAGCGAATCCGCCCAGCCCGCCGATCACTTCCGGTCGCCGCGTCGCCGCCACTGAGGCCCGCATCAGCTCGACGGCACGCTCACCGGCATCTATGTCGACACCGGCGCTTCGATACGCCTCCCAGGCGCCGCCCTGCTTGGCTCCCGGTGCCGCGCCCTGGCCGCCATGGCTGTCCTGGCCCTCGTGGCCGCCCTGGCTGTCCCGGGCGTCAGACATGCGGCTCGTCCTCCAGAACGAACTTGTGGCGGGCCGTGTCGTACGGAACCGGGACCGGATATTGCCCGTCAAAACAGGCGAAGCAGAAGCGGTCGTAGGGCAGATCCAGGCCCTGCAGTACGCCGGCAATCGAGAGGTAGCTGAGCGAGTCGGCACCGAGGAACTCGCGGATCTCCTCGACCGAGTGGGTCGACGCGATCAGTTCTGTCTCGATCTGGGTGTCGATGCCGTAGAAGCAGGGATGATGGATTGGCGGCGAACTGATGCGGAGGTGAATCTCAGTTGCGCCGGCCTTCCGAAGGAGGGCCACGATCTGGCGGGTGGTCGTGCCACGGACGATCGAATCGTCGACGACGACCAGCCGTTTGCCGGCTACGACCTCGCGCAACGGGCTCAGCTTGACCGTCACGCCGCGCTGGCGCATGTGCTGAGACGGCTGGATGAAGGTCCGGCCGGAGTAGCGGTTGCGAACCATGCCCTCCCGATACGGCAAACCGGAGCCCTCGGCATAGCCGGCGGCCGCGGGTGCCCCCGTGTCCGGCACGGGCATCACCAGGTCCGCCTCCACGGGTGCCTCGGCCGCCAAGGCCACACCCATCCGGCGCCGCGATTCGTAGAGGTTGCGGCCCATCATGTATGAGTCGGGCCGACCGAAGTAGATCAGCTCGAAGACGCACAGCTTCTCGTGGCCCTCGGCGAACCTGACCGAGACCGGCTCCTTGCCCTCCTCGAGGATGACGATCTCGCCGGGCTCGACATCTCGGACGACAGTGCCCCCGGCCACCTCGATGGCTGCCGATTCGGAGCTCAGGAGCCAGCCGCCCGAATGAGTCCCGTCCGGATCATCCTCGGCCGGTTCCAGCCGACCCAGGACCAGAGGCCGGAAACCGAACGGATCGCGGACACCGATGACGTGCTTCTCGTCGAGGATGGCCAGCGAGTAGGCGCCCTTCACCAATGGCAGAACCCGCTTGAGAGCCTCGACCGTGTCGCCGGACGGGTCGTCGGCCAGAAGGGCCGTCAGCAGTTCGGTGTCTGTCGTGGCCGCTAAGCGCGACTTGCCGCCCTCCAGACGCGAGAGCAACTCGCGGGTATTGACGAGGTTGCCGTTGTGGCCGACCGCGATCGAGCGGCCGCGACCGAGCCGGAACGTCGGCTGGGCGTTCTCCCAGACCGTCGAACCGGTCGTGGAGTAGCGGCAGTGGGCGATGGCGAGCGAACCGCGCAGGCTCGGCAGGCGGCGCTCGTCGAGGACCTGGGCGATGAGGCCAAGATCCTTGTACAGCATCAGCTGCTCGCCGTCGCTGACCGCGATACCGGCCGATTCCTGGCCGCGGTGCTGGAGCGAGAAGACTCCGAGTGCGGCAATTCCGGCGGCATCCGCGCCGGGCATCACCGCGCCGAAGATGCCGCACACGGCTAGACTCCCTCGCCCGCAGGAGCCTCGCCCGCAGAGGCAGTCTGGACCGCCTCCGATCCGTGTCCCGGCCCCGGCTCCACGCCGAGGGCGCGGGCCAGGCCGTGGTCCCACACGTGACGCAGGTCCGTCAGAGACACGTCGAGCGCGTCGGCAACGCGAGAGCCGCGCTCTTCGGCCGCTCCCGTCGCGCCCTGCCCCGTGAGCTCGATTCGGAGCCGCTCGCCGCCGACCGTGCCCAGAATCTCCGAATGAAGCCCGAACTGGCGGGCGAGCAACTCGATCGCGGCGGCGTGGCGCGGTCGGCACGACAGCACGAGCCGGCTGGGGCTCTCGCCGAAGAGCTCGATGGCCGGCGAGCCCGAGACGCCGAGACGGAGCTTCGCGCCCAGACCGCTCCACATGCAGCACTCGGCGATGGCAACGGCCAGGCCGCCGCCCGAGACATCCTGGGCCGAGGCCACGAGGTTCCGGCCGATGACCTCGCGGATGAATGACTGCAGGGCAGCCTCTCTGTCCATGTCCATGCCGGGCGGCAAATCCTCCTCGGAGTGTCCGGCCAGAGCCGCGTACGCGGAACCGGCCATGCCCGGCGTGGTCTGCCCGATCAGGACGACGGCATCGCCCTCGGTCATGAAAGGTGGCCGGACCAGGAGCGAGATGTCCTCGAGTAGACCGACGACTCCGATCACGGGCGTCGGCGAGATGGCTCCGCCCGGGTATTCGTTGTAAAGCGAAACGTTGCCGCCGGTAACGGGCAGGCTGAGGCTGCGGCAAGCATCGCCCAAACCCCGGACCGCCTCCTGAAGCTGCCAGAAGGCCTCCGGCCGTTCCGGGTTGCCGTAGTTGAGGCAGTTTGTGATGCCCAGCGGTCGGGCGCCGGTGATGCTGACGTTGCGGGTGGCCTCGGCGACGGACATCTGGGCACCCAAATACGGGTCAACGGCGCTGACCGACTGGTTGCCGTCGGTCGTGGCCACCAGGGCCTTCGTGGTGCCCTTGACCCGGAGCACGGCGGCGCCGTGGCCCGGCCACTCGAGGGTGTTGCTCTGGACGGAGGAGTCGTACTGCTCGTACACCCAGCGACGGCTCGAGAGGTTGGCACTGCCGAGCAGCGCGACCAGGACCGCGGCCGGATCCATGCCCCGTTCGGGCAGCCCGTCGTGGGCCGTGAGCGGAATCCCAGGGGCCGGTGCCTGGCGGCGCCGCGTCGGGGGCGTGGCCAGCCGGTTGTGAACGATTGCCTCGCTCGTGAGCGCCTTCGCGGGCACGCGCGCGACTTCCTTCGCGCCGGGGTTGGCCAGGCCGTCGGGCCCGATGCCGCCCTCAATGACCGCCAGGTCGCCGTCCGTGGTGACTCGCCCCACGAGCGCGACCGGAATGCCCCAGCGCTCACATACCTCGCGCACGGCCGGATAGTTTTCCGGCCGACACGTAGCCAGCATTCGTTCTTGGGACTCGGAGATCATCACCTCCCAGGGCGCCATGCCGGGCTCGCGCCGCGGGATCGCGTCGAGGTCGAGGAGGATGCCCGTGCCGGCCTTATCCGCCGACTCGGATGTGGCGCACACGATTCCGGCGGCACCGAGATCCTGGATGCCTTCGACCAGGCGGCGTCCGATCAACTCCAGGCTGGCCTCGATGAGCAGCTTCTCTGCGAACGGATCGCCCACCTGAACCGCCGGCCTCTTGGACGGATCCTGGTCCTGGAACGTGGCCGAAGCGAGGACGCTCGCTCCGCCGATGCCGTCACGGCCGGTCGTCGAGCCGAAGAGGACTACGTAATTGCCGGGCCCGGGTGCCTCGGCCAGGATCAACATCCGCTCCTCGAGCAGGCCGATGGCCATGACGTTGACGAGCGGATTGCCCTGGTAGGAAGGGTCGAAGACGAGCTCGCCGCCGACGGTCGGGACGCCCACGCAGTTGCCGTAGCCACCCACGCCACGGACGATGCCGTCGACGAGGTGGCGCGTCCGGGGATCCGTCGGGTCGCCGAAACGGAGAGCGTCCAGGACGGCGATCGGTCGCGCGCCCATGGTGAAGATGTCGCGCAGGATGCCGCCGACGCCCGTGGCCGCGCCCTGGTACGGCTCGACCGCGGACGGGTGGTTGTGGCTCTCGATCTTGAACGCGACCGCCAGCCCGTCGCCTATGCGGACGACACCGGCGTTGTCGCCGACGCCGGCCAGGATGCCATTGCCGCGCGTCGGGAGGGTCTTGAGGAGCGGCTTGGAACTCTTGTAGGAGCAGTGCTCGCTCCACATCACGCTGAACATGGCCAGCTCGGTGTGGTTTGGATCGCGGCCGAGCTTGCCGCGGATCATGTCAAGTTCCTGGTCGGTGAGGCCGAGCTGACGATGAAGGGGGGCCATCGGCGGCTCCGCCGCCGTGGCCTTAACAGCCGCGGCGGAAGTCGCGGCTGTGGTGGCAGTACTCTCGGCGGCGCCGTCCGCTCGCAGCTCGTCGCTCATCGCCCGGCCTCCCAGTCTCTCGCGCTCTCAACCAACGAGCGGATCACCTGCATGCCGTCGTCCGTTCCGAGGATGCCTTCGGACATCCGCTCGGGATGCGGCATCAGGCCGGCCACGTTGCCGGCCGAGTTGCAGACACCGGCGATGGCGCGCAGGGAGCCGTTCGGGTTGGCCGGCTCGTCGGGATCGAGCGCGGGAGTGCCGTCATCGCGAACGTATCGGAAGAGGACCTGCCCGTTGGCCTCGATTTCGTCCAGCATCGCCCCATCGGCGTAGTAGCAGCCCTCACCGTGGGCGACCGGAACGCGCATCGGCGCACCTGTCGCCGAGCGGGTGAACGGCGAGTCAAGCCGATCCGGCTTGATGTTGACCAGGCGGCCGGCGAAACGCAGCGAACGATTGCGCAGCAACGCGCCCGGGACCAGCCCGGCCTCAGCCAGGACCTGGAAGCCGTTGCAGATGCCGAGGACCAGGCCACCCGCTGCCGCAAACTCCCGCACGCCGCCCATGACCGGCGAGAAACGGGCGATCACGCCCGCCCGAATGTAGTCGCCATAGGCGAAGCCGCCCGGCAGGATGACAGCCGAGACGCCCTTCAGGTCCGGTGACTCGTGCCACAGCGAAACAGCCTCAACGCCGGCGACGGACAGCGCATTCAGCGAGTCAACGTCCGAGTTGGAGCCCGGGAATGTGACGACTCCGATCCTCACGGCTGCGGCACCAGCAGTTCAAGCGAGTACGCCTCAATCAAGGGATTGCTGAGCAGTTCCTTGGCCAGACCTTCCACGACGGCCCGGGCCTGGACCTCCGACTCGGCAGTCACGGTCAATTCGGCCCGGCGGCCGATGCGGACCTTGGACACGTTAGTTACGTGGAGGTGAGGCAGGCTCAGCTCCACCGCCCGACCCTGCGGATCGAGGATGCCCGGCTTGGGCAGGACGTTGACGGCATACCGGAAATCAGTCATGGGGCGACCACGTCCTCCTGCAGGTAGCGTTCGAAGCTGGCCCCGGTGATCCGCTCGAACGCGGTCACGTAGCGCGCCCGTGTGTCGCTGACGATCTCCGCCGGCAGCTCGGGCCCCGGGTAAGTCTTGTCCCACGGCTTGGTTTCGAGCCAGTCGCGGATGGGTTGCTTGTCATAGCTGGCCTGGGCGCGGCCGGGCTCGTAGGCAGAGGCGTCCCAGAACCGGCTGGAGTCGGGCGTCAGGACCTCGTCTATTAGGAGCAATTCTCCGGTGTCGAGGGCCGTCCCAAGCTCGAACTTTGTGTCCGCCAGCAGGATGCCGGCCTTCTCGGCGATCTCCGCGCCGCGTCGATACAGCCGCAGGGCGATGTCGCGGACCTTCTCGGCCATGTCCGCGCCGACGAGATCGACCAGAGCGTCGAAGCCGATATTCTCGTCGTGCCCCACCTCTGCCTTGGTCGACGGGGTGAAGATAGGCTCGGGCAGCCGATCCGAGTCGCGGAGACCTTCGGGCAGTGCTATGCCGCAGATCGCGCCGCTACGCCTGTAGTCCTTCCAGCCGGAGCCGGCGACGTAGCCGCGCACGATGACCTCAACCGGCAGAACTCGCGCCCGGCGGCAGAGCATCATCCGACCGCGCAGGTCGCGCATGCCGGCTGCGTCGGTGAAGTCAGCAGGGAGTTCGGTCGGGCTCGTGGCGAGCAGGTGGTTCGGGATGATATCCGTCGTCGCCTCGAACCAGAAGCGCGAGATGCCGGTCAGAACACGGCCCTTGTCCGGGATCGGCGTCGGCAGGACCACGTCGAATGCGGAGAGCCGGTCGCTGGCCACGAGGAGCAGGCGGTCACCCACCTCGAACAGGTCGCGGACCTTGCCGCTGCGGACGAAGCCGGCGGCGTGTGAGGTGGTCCCGGCCGCGCGCGGGTCGCCGGGATTGGTGGTCTCAGCGGCCATCGGCGGTCTCCTTTCGGGCCGGAGTGAGTGTGTCCAGGCGGGCCATGGCGGTGGCCACGTTCCGCAGGAAGTAGCTTTCGTCGAAGCAGGCGGCGAGCGCCTCGTCGGAAAGGCGGGCGGCGACATCAGGATCGGCGGCCAGCAACTCGCGCAACTGGCGGCGTTCGTCGGCGGCACGCAGCGAATTCCGCTGGACCACCGCGTATGCCTCCTCGCGAGAAAGGCCGGCCTTCTCGACCAGGGCCAGCAGGACGCGGCTGCTGCAGTGGAGGCCCAGGCCCCGCTCTATGTTCTCGCGCATCCGGTCCGGCCGGACGACTAGCTTCTCCACGAGCCCGCGCGTCTTGACCAGCATGTAGTCGAGCAGGATCGTGGCATCGGGAAGCAGCACTCGCTCCGCGGAAGAGTGGCTTATGTCGCGTTCGTGCCAGAGCGGCTGGTTCTCGAGCGCGGTCACGGCGTAGCCGCGCAGGAGACGCGCCAGGCCGGCGATCCGCTCGGACAGGATCGGGTTGCGCTTGTGGGGCATGGCCGAGCTGCCCTTCTGGCCGGCCCGGAACGGCTCCATCAACTCGCCGATCTCGGTGTGCTGGAGGTTGCGCACCTCCGTGGCGATCCGCTCCAGGCTGCCGCCGGTGATGGCGATCGCGGTGATGAGCGCGGCGTGGCGGTCGCGCTGGACGATCTGCGTGGAGATTGGGTCGCGGTGCAGGCCTAGTTCGGCCAGCACTTCTTCCTCGAGATCAGGCTCGAGGTGGCTGTAGGTGCCTACTGACCCGGAAATCTTGCCGGTGGCCGCTTCATCGACTGCAGCCGCCAGGCGAGTCCGGTCGCGGGCGATCTCGAAGGCCCAGCCGGCGATCTTCATGCCCATCGTCGTCGGCTCGGCGTGGACCGAATGGGTCCGGCCCATCATCACGGTGCCGGCCTCGGCCCGGGCGCGAGTGACGAGGGCCTCGACCAACGCGTCGCAGTCGGCGACGAGCCGGTTGCCGGCGGCCTGGAGCTGCAGGGCCAAGCCCGTGTCGACGACATCGCTGCTGGTCAGGCCGAGATGCAGGAAACGGCCCTCGTCGCCGACCTTCTCGGCGACCTGGCTGACGAAGGCGATGACGTCATGGTCGGTCACCTTCTCGATTTCGGCGATCCGCCCGACATCGACGACGGCGCGCGCCTCAATAGCCCGAACTGCCTCCGCCGGAACCATGCCACGGGAGACTTCCGCCCGAGCCACGGCGATCTCGACCCTGAGCATCTGCTCGAAACGAGCCTGGTCGGTCCAGATGGCGCCCATTTCGGGCAGGGTGTAGCGCGGGATCACGAGGCGCCCTTTCGGGGAGAGCCAGTCGCTGCCGCATTAGGCGCCTTTGGTGGCGCCTGCGGCGCCGTCTGTCCGGTGGCACTGTTCGTCCAGGCGAACTCCGATACCGGGTCGGGCGACTTGGTGCCCAGCGAGACAACCGCGGGAAGCCTGGCGGCGATGTCGTGGCGGCGCTGCATGCCCGGCCACGTGATGCAATCGGCGGCCCTCTCGGCGGCCTTCCGGGCGTCCGGGATCGTGGCTCCCACACCTACGACCGCCAGAACGCGTCCGCCGTTCGTTCTGTACGTGCCGTCCGCTTCTCGGACCGTGCCCGCATGCAAGACCGTGGCCCCGGCAGCGGCAGCCTCCGCGAGCCCCGAGATGGCGTCGCCCTTGCGCGGAGTCTCCGGGTAGTTGGCGGCCGCCAGGACAACGGCGACCGCCGCGTCGCCCGTCGTTGGCAGCAGCCGGCCAAGTAGGCCCAGCTCAGCGGCGGCAGCGGCAAGATCGCCCTGGGCGGCGCCGTAGAGCAGCGGCCCGAGCGGCACCGCCAGGCGTGGCAGGAGCGCCTGGACCTCGGGGTCGCCGAATCGGGCGTTGCATTCAATGAGGACGGGGCCTTCCGGTGTGAGCATCAGGCCGGCATAAAGCGCGCCCCGAAACGGCGCCCCACGGCGCTTGAGTTCGGCCAGGATCGGCAGGTGGACGATGTCCAAGAGCGTGGCGCACAGACTGTCAGGCAGGTCGGGCACGGGGCTGAAGGCGCCCATGCCGCCGGTGTTCGGGCCGCGGTCGTCATCGAGAAGCCTTTTGTGGTCGCGGGCGGGCGGGAGTGCCAGCGCCCCGTGGTCGTCGCAAAGGGCGATCAGGCTGGCTTCGGCGCCGATCAGGCGCTCTTCGATCACGACCAAAGGCTGCGCCTTTGGTCGCGGCTCGGCTGCCTCACCGTCCACCGCCGCGAACAGCGCCCGAAGCGCGCCCTCTGCCGCGGCGAAGTCGTCGCAAACGGTCACGCCCTTGCCGGCCATCAGGCCATCGGCCTTGACCACGACGCCGCGCGACCCCGACGCCCCCGCAAGCTCCGCGGCGAATGCGAGGGCCGGCTCCAAGGCGGCGAAGCCTCGGCCCCGAGCCATCGGCACACCGGCAGCCTCGGCCACGTGGCGGCAGAAGGCCTTGCTCCATTCGATGCGAGCGGCGGCGCGAGTCGGCCCGAAGGCGGGCACGCCCGCGTCCACAAGCGCATCGACCACGCCCGCGGCGAGAACAGCCTCGGGCCCAACCACGACCAGATCCACGTTCTCGCGGGTTGCCAACTCCACCACTGCGACGGGATCCAGCGCCGAGACGCTCGGGAAACAGCGGACCTTGGGCTCGTCGCCGATGGCATCGCTACCCGGCGCCACGAGTACCGCCTCAACGGCGGCCTCACGGGCGAGGCTCCAGACCAGGGCATGTTCGCGGCCGCCGCCACCGAGTACGAGCAGGCGGCCCGGGCCGCGGGTCGCCGCGTTCTCGTAAAGCGACACCTGGGTGTCGCTCCGCTCCGCCTGCCGGCTCATCGGTCGGCCGAGACCGTCGTCTTCGGCCGCTGCGGCCTCGGCTTGCGCTCGATCGTCTGGTGGCGCTCCGGCCCAACCGAGACGAAACAGATCGGGGCGCCGGAAAGACGCTCGACCGCATCGACGTAGAGCCGGGCGTTTTCGGGCAGATCGCTCATCGAGCGGCAGTCGTGAATCGGCTCGGTCCAGCCGGGGAACCGCTCGTAGACGGGCGTCGCTCGGGCCAGGATGTCCGCGTCCGATGGCCACCAGTCGACGCGCTGCCCGTCAACTTCGTAGGCCATGCAGATCAGGACTTCGTCCAGGCCGGAGAGGATGTCGATCTTGTTGAGCATGATCGAGCTGACGCTGTTGACGGCCACGGCATAGCGGAGGGGCACGGCGTCGAACCAGCCGACTCGGCGGCGTCGCCCGGTGGTCGTCCCGTACTCCCGACCGCGGTCGATGATCCCCTCGCCAATCTCTTCCTGCAACTCCGTCGGGAACGGCCCAGCCCCGACGCGCGTGGCGTAGGCCTTCATGACTCCCAGGACTTCGTCGACCTGGAGCGGGCCGATTCCGCCGCCCGTGCACGCTCCCCCAGCGATCGGGTTCGAGGAGGTGACGAACGGGTAGCTGCCGTGGTCAAGGTCGAGCAGAGTGCCCTGCGCGCCTTCGAAGAGCAGATGCTCGCCTCTGGCCAGCATCTCCTGGACCAGCTGCGTGGTGTCGGCGAGGTGGGGCTTGAGCCGGCGCCCCCATTCGGTCGCCAGCGTCACCAATTCGTCGAGGTCAAAGCCGTCCACGCGGTGCTGGCGCTGCAGCGTGGCGTTCTTCTCGGGCAGGATACGGGCGAGCTTGCCGCGCAGCGCCGGACCGTCGAGCAGGTCCTCCATTCGGATGCCGATGCGCCAGGCCCGGTCCGCATAGGCCGGCCCGATGCCGCGCCGCGTGGTCCCAACGGCGGCCTTGGCCAGGCGGGCCTCCATCGCGCCGTCGAGGGCGATGTGGTACGGCATGATCACGTGGGCGTGCTTGCTGACGCGGACGCGATCCACTTCTATGCCCCGGCCCGCGAGCATGTCCAGTTCGGCAATGAGCGTGGCCGGGTTGATCACGACGCCATTGCCGATGATCGGCGCGATGTGCGGATAGAGCACGCCCGACGGAACAAGGTGGAGCTTGAAGACCTCCTCGCCCAGCACGATCGTGTGGCCGGCGTTGTCGCCGCCCTGATAGCGGACGACGGCCGTCACGTGCTCGGCTAGAGCGTCGGTCGTCTTGCCCTTACCTTCATCGCCCCATTGCAGACCGACGATCACGGTGGCGGGCATCTAGTTCTCCCCTCGTTGCTGTGACTGGCCGACACGATCAAATGAGGCCCGAGAAACTAAAAAGCCCTCGGCCGATGGGCCGGGGACCTGGGTAGACTGCCCCTCCGTTGGAGCCGCGGCTCTTGTGGGAGCGAAGGTTGTGGTTCGTCTCACGGGGCGAATGCCACGCCTTCCTGAGGCAACGAGCCCTCCTTGGCGATGGTGTCACTGGAACCCGAGACGCAGGGCCGCGGGCAGTCCGGAGTATAGCAGGCGCCAAGATCGGCCCGAGGTCCGGGCCATCGAACGCGCCTACTTCCCCTCGCTGGCCGATGGTCCCGCCACGACGGCCGCCGCAACCGCCTCCGGACCGCGCACCCGCCACTCCGTTCCGATGGAGGCGGTGGCCGTCGCGCCCACTCGGCACGCCCCAGCGGCGAGCATCAATAGCAGCGCGTCCAAGGTCCGGACGCCGCCCGCGGCTTTGACGCCGACGTTGTTGCCGACCACGCGCCGCATCAGGGCGATCTCACCCGCCTCCGCGCCGCGCGGCGAATAGCCGGTCGCGTTCTTGACGAATGCGCCGCGCGCTTCGACGACGACACGGCAACCGGCCTCGACCTGCTCGGGCGTGAGGTATGCCGTCTCGAGGATCACCTTCACCGGCGTCGGGGCGACCGCGTAGCACAGGCTCGCCAGCTCGTCACGGACGTAGCCAAGGTCGCCGGCTTTCAGCGCGCCGATATTGACGACCACGTCCAGTTCGACGGCGCCCGACTCCACCGCCACCAACGCCTCACGCTCCTTGATCTGGGACGTGTGGGCGCCGTGCGGGAAGCCGATCACCGTCGTCGGGCCGACTTCGGTCCCTCGGAGGCGCTTGACCACCAGTTCGAGGTCGGCCGGCCGGCAGCAGATCGTCGCGGTCTGCCATTCGATGGCGACCTGGATTGCCGCCTCGACTTCGGCCCGAGTCAACTCCGGGCGCAGGATCGAGTGGTCGATGCAGCCCATCAGCGTCCGCTCGTCGAGAGCGGCCAGATCGATCGGCCCCCGATTGGCCAGTCGTGGCTTCACCCGCTTCACCTTCCTTCCCGCGCTATACACCTTTGGCTGCGATCTCTGGGGCGTGGCTTCCGCCCGCGTCGACCTCAATCACGCTCGTGTGACTGCTCCCCGCCTCGCAATCATTTGGAACCCTCCCGGATACCAGCCCGACCCGCGCCTGACGGCGAAGCCAGGGTCAGCATAGCGCGTCCCTCACCCACAACCGATTCCAGACGGTCGGCCTCACATGTAGATAAGCCGGCGATAAGCCGACGTGAAGCGACTAGGGATACCGTTCGGAGTACCCGCCGCAAGACAAGCGCCGCCATTGAACGGCGCAGTAGAGGAGACAGGGACCGTGAACAAGGTCCTTCTAACTGGCCGACTGACCCGCGATCCGGAACTCCGGGCGCTGGCTAGCGGTTCGAACGTGACGACGTTCGCAGTGGCCACCAACGAGTACCGCGGCAACGGCAAGGAGCGCGCCGAATACCACAACATCGTGGTCTGGGACCGCCTGGCGCAAGTCTGCGGCCAATACCTTGGCAAGGGCCAGCAAGTGGCCATCGAGGGCCGGCTGCAGACCCGCCAATGGGAAGACGACCGGGGCCAGCGCCATTGGAAAACTGAGGTCGTGGCTACGTCCGTAGAGATGCTTTCGGGTCGCCGCAAGCGCGACTACGAAGCCGAAACGCTGGCCGGGCAGGCCGCCGGTGATGCCACTACCACAGGCGATGCCACGTCGGAGCCCTCGGACGACGATCCAGATGAGGCACCGGAAGACACCTCAACGGAAGACGAGCGGGTGCTCGTCCTGGCCTAGATCCCAGTCCCCCGGAGCGCCGCGCATCCCCCACGCGCGGCGCTCCGGCCACAACTCAATCCGGATCAAGGTCCCCGATGCATCGCGCGAGGACGCGGGCCAGCCGTGGCCCGGCCGATTCGGCGGCGGCCAGCACCTCGGCATGGTTCAGCTCACCACCCGAGAGACCGGCGCCCGGGTTCGTCACCAGGGAGACGCCACATACCTTCAACCCGGCCCAGCGAGCGGCGACCGCCTCGAGCGCCGTGGACATGCCCACGGCATCGGCTCCCAGACGGGCCAGCATTCGGACTTCGGCCGGAGTCTCGTAGCTCGGCCCTATGAGGCATGCGTAAACGCCATCTGCCAGCGCCACTCCCTCGGCGTCGGCGGCGGCATGGAGCCGCAACCGCAGGTCCACATCCCAGACCGTGGTCATGTCCGGGAACCGGGCGCCGATGTCGGGCGCGTTCGGCCCGACGAGTGGCGAGCGGCCGGTCAAGTTGAGGTGGTCGGTGATGGCCATGAGCGTCCCCGCACCGAATTCGGGGTTGACGCCGCCGGCGGCGTTCGTCAGGACGACCACTCGCACACCGAGCTTGCCCATCAGAAGCACCGGCTGGACCACGAACCCGGCGGAGTGGCCTTCGTAAAGGTGAAAGCGACCCTGCTGGACCACCACAGGCACGCCGGAGAGGCGGCCGAAAAGCAGCTTCCCGGCGTGACCGGGCGCGGTCGCGTCGGGCCAGCCCGGCAACTCCTCGAATGGGATCGAAGTCTTAAGTTCGAGAGCGTCGGCCAGCCCTCCCAACCCGGAGCCCAGAACCAGGCCCACGCGGGGCCACAGATCCGTGCGCTCCCGAACGGCCCGTTCCAGGGCCGCCAGCAGCGCCGGCTGGTCGGCCGGCGGGATCTCGAGACCCAGAAGGAAACGGCCACTCATTCGGACACCGCCTTAGGGCCCACGCCATCCAGGTTCTGTGGTCCAAAGGACAGTGGCAGAAGGTCGCCCAAGACCGCTACGTAAACGGCGTCGCTGACGCTGGAGGCCGCGAAAACGAGGACATCCGGGCCGAACTCGGCCAGGAGCTGGCGACAGATCCCGCACGGGCTGGACGGATCAACGGTCGGGGTGACCACGACGCAGACGCGGATCGCAGTCTCGCCCGCAGCCACAGCCCCGACGACCGCGCTACGTTCAGCGCAGATCGTGGCCCCGTACGACGCTGACTCGACGTTGCATCCGGGGAACGCCGCTCCACTCCCACCCAGAACCGCCGCGCCGACGTGGAAATTCGAATAGGGCGCTCTCGCGCGGCCCTGAGCAGTGAGTGCGATTGCCAGCAGACGGGCGAACTCGGGCACGAGGGCGGCGGCCTGCGCCCTGTCGATCAGCTGGACCCCGCTACCAGTCATAACTGAACCTCACCAAGCGACTGCCATTCGCAGTAGTGATAGCGTCTGCATCAATCACAAGCCACCCGCTTGGTGGCCTGCAACTGCGGCAGAGGATTGCACGACCGATGAACACCAGCGGACCAGACCAGCGGCGTGCCGACGCTCCCACCAACGAGACCGGGGCACAGTATCACCTGCATCTCTGCCCTGGACAGATCCCGTCCACGGTCCTGATGCCGGGTGACCCGGGCCGCGTCCAGCTGATGCAGGCCAGCTGGGATGAGGGCGAGGAACTGGCATTCCACCGTGAATACCGCTCGGCCCGTGGCACCTACAAAGGTGTCCCGATCGGGGCGATATCGAGTGGCGTCGGTGCACCAAGTCTCGAGATTGCGACCCACGAGTTCGCCACCATCGGCGGCGAGACGATCATTAGAGTCGGCACCTGCGGGGCGCTGCGGGCCGAGATCGCGACCGGCGACTTGATCGTGCCGGTTGCCGCGGTCCGACGCGACGGCACCGCCGACCGGTACCTCCCTCTCGAGCACCCGGCCTTCGCCGATCCGGAGGTGTATATGGCTCTGATCGAGGCCTGTGAGCGCCTCGGCTACCGCTATCACCTCGGTATCGTCTGCAGCGTCGGCTCGTTCTACGTTGGCCAGGAACGCCCAGTCACGGGAGGCTTCTGGCAGTCCGCCGCGGACGGCTTGATCGAGGACTTGCAAAGAGCCGGCGTCGCCTGCCTGGAGATGGAGTGTTCGGCCCTGTTCGTGCTCGCCAGACTATTCGGCATGCGCAGCGGCGCGGTCCTCGGCGCCGTGGCTAACCGGGTGACCAACGAATTTGGCGACAATGGCGCCGAGGCAAGGGCAATCGCGGCAGCCAACGAAGCAGTGTTGATCCTGGACGACTGGGGTCGACGCAAGACGGCCGCCGGCAAGGTCAACTTCTACCCGTCGCTACTACGGGGTGCCTGAGCGAATCAGCTCGCCGATTCGCGCTCGTAGGGCTGGCCGTCAGCGGCCGGGGCGATGCTCCGACCGATCAGACCCGCCAGCACCACGATCGTGATGATGTAGGGCAAGGCTTCCCAGAACTCGCCTGGCACGCCGTTGATCAGGTTGCCGAGGTCGCCCGTCGGATGGGAGATCGTCAGCGACTGGCTCAGGCCGGTAACCGAGGCGAAGAGAAGCGCCGCGCCGAACGCCCCGAGCGGCGTCCACCGACCGACAATCATTGCCGCGAGTCCGATGAATCCGCGGCCCTGGGTCATGCCGGCGTTGAAGTTGCCCGTCTGCTCCATGCTCAGCCACACTCCGCCGAGGGCAGCCAACGCACCCGAGGCCACGACATTCCGATAGCGAAGCCGGATGACATCGATCCCGACCGTCTCCGCCGCCCGAGGATGCTCGCCCGAGGCGCGCGTTCTCAGGCCCCAGCGGGATCGGAAGAGCATCACCTGGAGGACGATCACGAGGAAGATCGTGAGGAGCCCAACCGGTCCTTGATCGAAGATAGCGTTTATCAGCCAGCCGATGACGGGGATGTCGACGACGCCCGCTGGAACCACGAACTTCTGGAACTGGCCGGCCCCCACCAGGGACTGCGAGGAAATCAGGCTGTACATGTAGCCGGTGAAGCCAGCCGCCCCGATGTTGATGATCGTCCCGCTGATGATCTGGTCGATCCGCAGCGAGATTGCCAGCCAGGCGTGCAGGAGCGACACGGCCATGCCCGCCAAGAGAGCGGCGATCAGGCCGATGACCAACGGCAAGGTGACACCAAAGTACGGCAGCGGCGTCCCCGAACCGAGTGCCCCGGCTGCCGCAGCGGCGACAACCCAGCCGACAAACGCGGCCGTGAGCATGATGCCTTCGAGGCCGATGTTGACAACGCCGGATCGCTCGCACAGGACGCCGCAGAGGGCGGCGAGCGTGACCGGCACGGCAACCGCCACGGTCGTGTTCGAGATGAACTGGAGGTTCGACAGCACATAGCCGATCAACTGGAAGGCGACCCCCAGGATCGGAATCGAGTCGAGCGCCGCGGGCAGGCCACTCACGGCGCCACCTCGGCCGACAAAGCACCGATCTCGGTGGGCTCAGCGCGCGCCGTCGTTGATCCGTTGCCCCGCCGCGTCGTTCTCCAGCGGCGCAGCATGTTGATCACCAGGAATAGCAGGATGATCGCCTGCAGCGCATCCACCAGCTCAGCCGGCACTCCGGGCGATATCTGCATCGTCTGGGCACCTGCACGCATGCCCCCCAACAGAAGTCCGGCGAGACCGATGCCGATTGGGTTCGAGCGCCCGAGAAGCGCGACCGTGATGGCGTCGAAGCCGATCGTCGTGTCGTATCCGGGCGCCATCTGGTGGACAACTCCGAGGAGCGTCGTCGCTCCCGCCAGACCGCAGAGGGCGCCGGCCATAGACATGGTCATCACGACGAGCCAGCGCGTCTTCATTCCGGCGTATCTCGCCGCGTCGGAGTTGGCTCCGGCAGCGCGGATCTCGAAGCCCAGGGTCGTGCGATAGAGGAGGAACCAGATCAGCGGTATGGCCAGGAGCGCCAGCAGAATGCCGGCATGGCCGTCACGTCCCAGAATGATCGGGAGGGCGGCGCCGCGCGTGCCGACGTCGAGTGTGATCGGCTGCGGCGAATGGGCCAGACGAAGCGGCCCGCTGATCGCCCAGTAGGTCACGAACACGAAGACGTAGTTGAGCATGATCGTGGTGACAACTTCGTGGGCGCCCGACGTAGCCTTGAGCACCCCAGGAATGAAGCCGGCGAAGCCTCCGAAGACCGCCGCGACAACCAGGGCCAGCAGGATGGTTGCGAACCCGGGCATGCTGTTGCCAAAGAGCGTGACCACGGTCATCGCGCCTATGGTTCCCATCAGGAATTGGCCGCGGCCGCCGATGTTGAAGAGTCCGGCCTTGAAGCCGAGACCCACTCCCAGGCCGGCGAGGATCAGGGGCGTAGCGTAGACGAGGGTGGAAGTGAGGCCGTTCATTGAGCCTACCGCGCCGGACCACAGGGCGCCGTAGGCAGCCACCGGCAAGCCCAAATCGAAGGCTGCGTGGTTCGGCAGCAATCCGCTGAAGATGGCGATGCCGATGCCCCCGACGACGAGGGCCAATAGGATCGCCACGACCGACTCGGCTAAGAGCCAGCTAAGACTCCGTACCCAGACAGGCAGTGGGAGCCGTCCGCGCCGGGAGGGCCGCGACAGGAGCGAACGGATCCAGGCTCTCATACTGTGGCCTTCTCGGCCGTGTTTGCGTCTCCGCCGGTTGCCATCAGCAGCCCGACCTGGCCCTTGTCGGCGGTCCGCCCGTCCATCTCGGCGACGATCCGGCCGCGATACATCACCGCGATCCGGTCTGAGATCTCCATTACTTCGTCCAGCTCGGCTGAGACAAGCAGCACGGCCGTGCCGGCATCGCGCTTGGCGATGATCTGCCGGTGGATGAATTCGATGCTGCCCACATCAAGGCCGCGCGTCGGCTGGTCGAGGATCAGCAGCTTCAGCGGGCGGTCGAACTCGCGCGCGACGATCACCTTCTGCTGGTTCCCGCCCGAAAGCGTCGAGGTAGCCACAGTAGACGACGGCACCCTGATGTCGAACTTCGCGACCTGGGCGTCGGCAGACTCCAGGACCGCCGAATCCTGGCGAATGAGCCCGCGGGCGAACGGCGCGCGGTAATAGCTGGTCAGGATCAGATTGTCGAACACCGGAAACGCCAGTATCAGGCCGAACCGATGCCGGTCGCCGGGCACGTAGCCGGCGCCGGCTTCGTTCATGGCCCGCGGCGAGAAGCCGGTGACGTCGCGGTCGCCGAGTCTAACCTTGCCGGCGCTCGGCCTGCGCAACCCAATCAGCGCCTCGATCAGCTCGTCCTGGCCGTTGCCGGCGACGCCCGCGATACCGAGTATCTCGCCGGCTCGAATCTGGAACGTCGCGTCGGGCACCGCCTCGTGCCGGTCGTCGGCGACGCGCAGCCCTTCCACCTGGAGCATCGGGGCAGCCGCGTGCGACTCACCCCGATCTACGGTCAACTCCACCGCTCGCCCCACCATGAGTTCGGCGAGTTCCGCCTCGGTCGTCTCTCCCGGCTTGCGCTCGCCGATGACGCGCCCGCGCCTGATGACTGTGATGCGGTCGGCGACGGCAAGGACTTCGTAAAGCTTGTGGCTGATGAAGATGATCGACCGCCCGTCGTCCGCGAGCTTGCGCAGCAGGACGAAGATTTCCTCGGTTTCCTGTGGAGTAAGGACCGCGGTGGGCTCGTCCAGCACGAGGATCCTGGCGTCGCGGTATAGAGCCTTCAGAATCTCCACTCGCTGCTGCTGCCCAACGGACAAGGTGCCGACTTTGGCCTCCGGATCCAGCGCGAATCCGAAGCGCGCCGCGAGCTCGGCGATTCGCTTGTTGGCTTCCCGTGTGTCCAGGAAGAGGCGGTTGGCCATCGTCTCCGCGCCCAGAACGACGTTCTCGGCAACCGACAATACAGGCACCAGCATGAAGTGCTGGTGGACCATGCTGATACCTCGACCGATCGCATCGGAAGGCCCTGCGATCTCGACGGTCTGGCCGTCCAGCAGGATCTGTCCCTCGTTCGGACGCGCCAGTCCGTACAGGATGTTCATCAGGGTCGTCTTGCCGGCGCCGTTCTCGCCCAGCAGGGCGTGGATCTCGCCGCGCCGTACGTCCAGGTCGACGTGGTCGTTGGCGACGACACCGGGATAGCGCTTGGTGATGCCGCGCATCTCGAGTGCGGGAACGGACGCTGCCTCTCCAGTCACGACTGCCTCACTGCCGCCGGGTGCCTGATACAACGAGCGGGCCGGCCCGAAGGCACGACCCGCTCGAAAAGACTATGGGGTGGAGACTACGGGCCCCAAGTACCGCAGGTGGCGGGGCAGGTCTTGAGCGTGCCGACCTTCATTGCGGCGAGAGCCGCGTCCAGCTTGCCCTGGACGTCGGCGGGGATGGTGATGGCGGTGTTGTGGAACGGCGAGATGCCGATGCCATCGTTGGCGGCGTTGAACTTGGAGACGCCGCCAGCGGCGGTGCCCTTGGAGATCGCCGTGATCGTCTGATTGACAGCGCTCGACAGGTGCTTCTCGGCCGAGGTCACGATGCACTTGTCCGCGGTCGGGTACGAGAGGTACTGGTCAACGTCCACACCGATGCCGATGATGTTGGCTGCGCAGGCCGCATCGAGAGCTCCGTTGCCGGTTCCGCCGGCGACCTGGAAGAGGACGTCAACGCCCTGCTGCTTGATGAACTGGTCGCTGAAGGTCTTGCCGAAGACCGGGTCGCCGTAGGCCTTGCCGAGGTCACCGGTCGAGAAGAAGTCGGTCTGGACCTTGATGCTTGCCTTGTAGGACTGGGCGCCGAGCAGGTAGCCCTGCAGATAGCGAACGACCGCCGGGTTGTTGTTGATGCCGCCGAGCTGACCGATCGTGCCGCTCTTGCTGACGGAGGCGGCCACGATGCCCGCCATGTAACCGGCCTGATCCTCCTCGAAGGTGACGCCGATCAGCTTGGGCAGAAGCTTGGAGGCGTCGCCCTTGCAGGCGAAGGTGCTGTCCGGGGCACCAGTCGCATCGACGCACGGGGCGACGTCAACGGCGATGAACCAGACATTCGGGTTTGCCTTGGCGGCCTTGATGGTGGCGTCGCCGAGGTTGAAGCCGACGGTCACGATGATGTTGTAGCTCTTGTCAATGAAGCCCTGGATGTCAGTGGCGTAGTCCGACGCATCCTTCGGCACGACGTACTCCGCCGTTGTACCGAGGGCAGCGGCCGCAGCCCTGGCACCCTCGTAGGAGTACTGGTTGAAGTTCTTGTCGTCGACGCGACCCACGTCGGTGACCACGCCGATCTTCAGAGCCGCGGCTGATGGCACCGCAGTGGAGCCTGAACTCGAGCATCCCGCCACCAACGCTGCGGCGGCCAGTAGCCCAAACACTGTCCGGACCATTCCGGTCATGAGGCCCTCCCTGTGATCCCGGGCTGGAGGTCCTGGGGAGACCTCCTTCTATGCAGATTGTATATCGCGCAACCGACACACCCCTGCAGCGCTCGACACTCCAGGCACTCGCGCAGCCGCAGGTCAGTCGGGTCGGTACAGCTCGCGGCGGTCAAGGCCGGTGGCGAACGCAACCTGACGGACCGCATCGGAGCGCTTCGCTCCACCGGCCACCAGTCGAGCGACCTCGGCGCGTGCATCGGCCATAGACGCCGGCCCCTGATCCCGGAGCTGCTTCGCAACGGCCTCGCCAGCCGTGACCGCCTCCAAAACGATGACGAACTCGCCACGTAGCGTCAGTTCGTCGGCCGTGGCGCGCCGAACCAGCTCCGCCAGCGGGCCACGGACCACTTCCTCGTGAATCTTTGTGAGCTCGCGGCAGACAGCAGCGCGACGTTGCCCGCCGGCCACGGCGGCCAGGTCGGCGAGTGTCTCCGGAACTCGTGACGGCGCCTCGTATATGACACAAGCGCGCTCGTCGGCGGCGATTCTCGCCAGACGTTCACGCCGCTCGCGCCCACGTCGTGGCAAAAAGCCCTCGAAGCTCCAACGAGCGGTGGCTAGGCCGCTCGCGACCAGGGCGGCCAGCACTGCCGACGCCCCGGGAATCGGCACAACCAAGCCCCCATCGGCCGCCCAAGCGGCGGCCAGTTCACCACCCGGATCGCTGACCAGCGGCGTTCCGGCATCCGTAACAAGAGCCAGGTCCCAGCCGGATCGCAGATGCCCCAGCAGCTCCTCCTGTCGCCGCGGTCCACTCCGCGCGTGGTAGCTGATCAGACGGGTGGCGATCTCGTACCGGGCGAAGAGCCGCCGCGTCAGGCGTGTGTCCTCGGCCGCGACGAGTGGCACGGTCTTGAGCACCTCGATGGCGCGGAACGTGACGTCGCCGAGGTTGCCGATCGGCGTGGCCACGACATAGAGTCGGCCCAGGGCACTCGCGGCGTCGATCGGGGCCGCCTCTTCGCTCACGGTCGCCGAGCCGAGCCGGGACGGCGACGCGGATAGAGATAGTCAACGCCGGTCGTGCGCGGACCCAGCTTGGCGACCGGCGGAACCTGCCGCTTGAACTCCGAGACGGCTATAAGCCGCTTCACCCGAGCCACGGCCACCTCGGCGAAGCCCATGGCCATGAGTTCCTCGTCCGTACGGCGCTTGTCGATCATCCAGAAGAGCAGCCGATCCAGCTCCGGGTATGTGAAGCCGCCTTCGAGCTCGTCGGTCTGACCGGGCCAGAGATCGGCCGATGGCGCCTTGCGGATGATCTCGTCGGGCACCCCTATCGCCGCTGCGACTTGCCGGACCTGGCTCTTGTACAGGTCGCCGATGGGGTTGAAGGCACAGGCCGAGTCTCCGAAGATCGTGGAGTAACCGATCAGCGATTCGGTCTTGTTGCCCGTCCCGGTCACGAGCCCGCTCCAGGTCACGGACCGGTCGTAGAGCACGCCCATCCTCGCTCGGGCCATCAGGTTGCCGCGTCTCAGCGGCGTCGCCTCCTGGGCAGTCTCACCGCCCGCGCCCAGCTCGCGGTCGCGTCCAAAGTAGCCGTCCACCATGGGACTGATGTCGACCAGTTCGCTGGCGCAGCCAAGCTGATCGACCACCAGACGAGCATGCTCGATCGACTCCGGCGACGACGTCCGATACGGCATAAAGACGCAGAGAAGGTTCTCCGGCCCGACCGCCTCGGCCACCAGAAAGGCCACCAGCGCGGAGTCGATTCCGCCCGAGAGTCCCAACAGACCGCGGCTGAAGCCGGCCTGCTGCAACTGGTTTCGAATGAAGCCGACCATCACCCGCCGGGCCACGTCGGCGTCGATGGCAAGCTCAGGCGGCAACTCGAAGAGCTGCCTCTTCCCCTCGCCGTCGCGGTCCGCAGCCGGTCGCATGCCGTCGAACATCAGGGCGTCTCCGACTCGTCGGCCGGGCTCGGTTCCGTTTCACTGGCCCGGTCGATTGCCATTTCGGTCCGCTCGGCCAGAATGCGTCGCAACTCCCGCAGGTGCAGCTCGGGCCGCTCGTCTCGGAGGAGCGGCAGCCCGATTCGTTCGCGGCGCACGTCGCCCAACTCGATGTCCACGAAGTGAAGGCCCTCGTCAAAGAGCGGCGCCGTGAAGATTGCATCGCCGCTCGGAGCAATGACCTCCGATCCGCCCCAGAAGCTGATCGTCTCGTCGACACCCACGCGGTTGCAGAAGATCACGAAGGACGTGGTCAGCTGGGCGTATGTCCGCATCAGGTTGCGCCAGGACGCCGCCGTGCCCAGACCGACCTCGTGGATTGCAGCCAGGTCCCGGCCGGGCGAGGAAGAGACGTTGATCAGGATCTGGGCGCCGTCGAGGGCCAGCGTCTCGGGCACAGCCAGATGCCAGAAGTCCTCGCAGACCGCCAGGCCAAGCCGGACGCCAAGCCGCGAGTCAAAGGCCCGCAGCCGGTCGCCCGCGGCGAAGAAACGCCGCTCGTCAAAGAGGCCGTAGGTCGGCAGGAAGAGCTTGCGGTGGACGAACCGGACTGCCCCGTCCTCCATGAGGGCGGCGCTGATAAAGAGCCGGTGGTCGCTCGATTCCTCCACGAACGAAACCACGGCCGACATCCCGGCCGTCTCGGCGGCGAGACCCAGCAACCGCGCGTCGTCGTCGCGCATCGCCACCTCGGCCGCCAGGTCCTGCAGCTGGTAGCCGGTCAGGCCCAACTCCGGAAAGACGACCAGGCCCGCTCCGCCCGACCTGGCGGCCGCCAGGATCTCACGGTGCCGGGCGATGTTGTCGGACAGCGCGCCGAGGCTCGGCGCCATCTGGGCCAGGGCGATGCGCAGCGGCTTCATGCCAGCAGTCTAGCCTCGGGCCGAGAGGGACGAAGGCGCGGCGCGACCGCCTGCCGGGTGAACACCTACTTGTCGAGCCAGACGGAGCTCAGGACCTCGACCCTGTTGCCCGCCCCGACGAAACCCTTGACGTACTTCTGGGCGCCGGCGGGTTAGCGCGATAGAGGCCCGTGTAGATGAGGCGGTTGACCCATGCAGTGGGCGGGTCGCTGCTCGACGGCGAGAAGAAGGTGGGCTCGCCGTTGATGGCGAACCGGAAGTCCGCCGACGCGCCGGGGCCGGCGTCGCGGACGGCGTGGCAGAGACGCCCGGGCCGGGCGCTGGTTTCCCGTACGCGCTCGCGACCATCGCGACCGCAGCGAGCAGGCCCACCGCCCGGCGCGTCTGCAGGCTCACGGAGCGACCGCGCGCGTGCAGCGGCCGCCGGGACATCACCGGCAGCGCGCGTGGACGCGGCCGCCGGGTCGAGGGATTCAACGAGATCGACCGACCCTGACTTTAGGGCGGAGGCGCGTGGAGTCGGGTCGGCCATCGGCCGGAAGACGATCTAGTTGCGCCGAACTCACTTGACCGCTGGCGGGTTGGGGCCGACGAACCGGAACGTCTGGCTGAGCCTCCAGCATAGCTCGCGCTGTCCACATGCCGGCAGGCAGGGTCGCGACCGGGAAGTGGCAGGCGACGTGATGACCGGGTGCCAGCTCGATGAGCGGCGGCACCTCGACGCTGCAGCGCTCCTGGGCCTGGAAGCAGCGAGTGCGGAACACGCAGCCGCTGGGCGGGTTGATCGGGCTCGGCAGGTCACCTTCGAGCATGATCCGGGACCGCCCCTTCTGCAACTTAGGGTCCGGGATCGGCACGGCCGATAGCAGCGAGTGGGTGTACGGGTGGAGCGGCGCGGTGTAGATCGTCTCTCGAGGCGCCATCTCCATCAGGTGGCCCAGGTACATGACCGCGACGCGGTGCGAGATCTGGCGGACCACCGCGAGATCATGGGCGACGAACAGATAGGAGAGACCGAACTCCTGCTGCAGGTCGCGCAGGAGGTTGATGATCTGGGCCTGGATCGACACGTCGAGGGCGGAGACCGGCTCGTCGCACACGATCAGCTTGGGCCGCAGCGCGACCGCCCGGGCGATCCCGATCCGCTGGCGCTGCCCGCCGGAGAACTCATTCGGGTACCGGTTGTAATGCTCCGGGTTCAGGCCCACCCGCTCCATGAGCGCCTGGACCGCGGCCCTGACACCGCCGGGTGGTTCGATCCCCTGGATACGGTACGGCGCGCCGATGATCCCCCCGACGGTATGGCGCGGGTTGAGGGCGTTGTACGGATCCTGGAAGATCATCTGCGCCTTGCGGCGCATCGGCATCAGTGCCTTCGGGGAGAGGTGGGTGATCTCCTGGCCGTCGATGACGATCTGGCCGCTGGTGGGGCGGACCAGCATCAGCACCGACCTCGCAACCGTCGTCTTGCCGGACCCACTCTCGCCGACAAGTCCCAACGTCTCCCCGGACCCGACCCAGAAGCTGACGCCGTCAACGGCCTTCACCTGGCCGATGACGCGCCGGATCAGCCCATGGGACCGGACCGGAAAATAGGTCCGGAGATCGCTGACGCGAAGGATCTCGCCCGTCTCGGTCGTCATCACGAGCCCCCGGCCACGACGTTCAGCACACCCTGCGAGATCTGCCGGCGCTCCTCCGCCGGCAGATGGCAGCGCACGAGGTGCCCGGCCGCCGTCGCCAGCAGGTCGGGCCGGACGCTCAAGCAGGCGCCCCCCGCGACCCGGTCCGAGTACGTGCAGCGGGGCTGGAACACGCAGCCGAGCGGCAGGTTAATGGGCGACGGCGGGTTGCCCGGGATCGGCTCGAGCCGCTTGGACAGCTCGCGGTCTACGCGCGGGATCGAGGACAGCAGCCCGAGCGTGTATGGCATCTCCGGCTGGGCGTAGAGCACGCCAGTTGGGGCGACCTCGACGATCCGGCCTCCGTACATCACGGCAACGTCGTCGGCCACGTCGGCCACGATGCCCAGATCGTGGGTGATCATGATCACCGTGATCCCGAACTCGCCCTGGAGGCTCGTGATCAGCTCCAGGATCTGCGCCTGGACCGTGACGTCGAGCGCCGTTGTCGGCTCGTCCGCGATCAGCAGCTCGGGGGCGTTGATGAGGGCCATCGCGATCATCACGCGCTGGCGCATGCCGCCCGAGAGCTGGTGCGGGTAGTCGTCAATCCGCCGTTCGGCCGCGGGGATCCCCACTCGGCGCAGCATCTCAAGCGCCCGGGCGCGTGCGGCCTTGGCCCCGATCGACCGGTGGGCCTTGATCGCCTCCGTGATCTGGTCGCCGACCCGGTAGAACGGGTGGAGGCTGGACATCGGGTCCTGGAAGATCATTGCGACCTTGCCGCCGCGCAGGGCCTGTAGATCGTCGGCGGGCAGCCCGATGAGCTCCTGCCCGTCCAGCCAGATCTCGCCCGTCACCGTGGCGATCTTGCGATCGATGAGGCCCATGATCGCCTGCGCGGTGACACTCTTCCCGGAGCCGGACTCGCCCACGATGGCAAGCGTCCGACCGCGCTCGATCGACAGCGAGACGCCTTCGACGGCCCGCACCAGGCCGTCCTCCGTCGGGAACGCGACCGCGAGGTCCTTGATCTCCAGGAACGGCTGCTCGGCAGGCCTGCCGGGCGTCGTCACGCCAGCCTCACGCGCGGGTCGATCACCGCGTACAACAGGTCGACCGCCAGGTTCGCCACAATGACGATCGTCGACGTGACGAGCGTGATCCCAGTGATCAGGGGCAGGTCGGACTCGAGGACCGAGCTCAGCGCGAGCGCGCCGAGCCCCGGCAGGCTGAAGATGGTCTCGGTGATGATCGCCCCGCCCAGGAGGTAGGCGAGGTCCATCCCGGCGGCCGTCACGAGGGGCGTCAGGCCCGCCCGGAGGGCGTGCTTGACGACGACCGTCCCTTCAGGGAGGCCCTTGGCGCGCGCGGTCCGCACGTAGTCCTCGTTTAACGTCTCGAGCACCTGGTTGCGGGTCAGGCGCATGTAGAACGCCGTGTTCAGGATCGCGAGGACGATCCAGGGGAGGATCATTGTCTGCAGGAACTGGAACGGGTTGTCGAACGGCGAAACGTACGAGGGGAACGGCAGCCAGCTTAGCTTGAGGATGACGAAGAAGATCAGGACGAGGCCGATGAAGAACGACGGCAGCGAGTAGCCGACCAGCGAGATGCCCATGACGAGCCGGTCTGGCCAGCGACCGTGGTTGAGCGCGGCAAAGATGCCCAGCGAGATCCCGGTTGTGATCCACAGGATGAACGCCCCGATTGCGAGCCAGAAGGTCGTCGGGGCGGCCGCCGCGATCAGCGTCAGCACCTGCTCGTGGCGGGTGAACGAGTAACCGAGGCACGGGGCGTTGCATACGATGGGCTGCGGGGAGTCGGCGGAGTACGTGCGCCCGACGACCAGCCCTGACAGGAACTCCTCGTACTGGGTCAGGATCGGCTGGTCGTAGCCCAGGCGATGCCGGTTGGCCTCGATGGTCTGGGGACTGCACGCCTTGCCGCAGGTGAGCCGGGCCGGGTCGCCCGGCAGGATCGTGAACAGAGCGAAGACCGCGGCGGTCAGGACGAACAGGAGCGCGACCATCAGGATCACTCGGCGAATGATGTATGCGGCCACGCAGCTTGCCCTTCCTTGGTCCGGATAGTTGCGCCCCCCGGCGAGAGGCGGTGCCGCTCGCCGGGGGGCGGTGGGTTGAGGTTCTAGCTACGACCAGGCGTAGCGGTTACTGCTTGACGAACATGTCGCCGTACGGGTTGGAGCCGTAGGGCCCCCAGCGGTACAAGCCCCCGTTGGGACCGGTCCCGGTCGCGAGCTTGTTGCCCATCATCCCCTGCGCCAGCGGGAAGAAGGTCGGGATGACCCACACGTTCTTCATGGACTCGACGTTGAGCGCCTGCCACAAGGACGCCTGCTTGGCGCGGTCGGGCTCGACCTGGGCCGCCTTGACCTCGGCGTTGAAGGCGGCGTCGTCGACCTGGGACAGGTCCCAGCCACCCTCCTGCGTGAACAGCGGCGGGATGACGGTCGAGGCGTTCGGCCAGTCGGGGCCCCAGCCACCGGTCCCGAACTCACCCGCCTTCGTGGGGTCGAAGACGGTGCTGTAGTAGGTGCCGCTCGGGAGCGGCGCGAGCTTCACAGTGAACCCGGCCAGCTGCAGCGAGGCCTGGACGATCGCTGCCGCTTTGCCGTTGACCGGGGTGTCGGGGTAGTTGTAGGTGAGCGTCGGGGCGGCCACACCCGACTTGGTGATCAGCTGCTTCGCATAGTTCGGGTCACCCGTGTCCGGGATCTTCTGTCCAAGAAGGGTGTCCCACATGCCCGTCGGGGCATAGTCCTGGCCGATGTTCGGCTTGATGCTGCCGTCGGCGTAGTCACCGTAGAAGTCGCCGCCGGCGTTCTTGCGCAGCGCGCTGCGGTCCAGGGCGACCGCCATGGCCTGGCGGATCTGGAGGTTCGGAACCTTTACGACGTTGATCCAGAGATACCGATCGTAGATGTCGTAGCTGCTGTTGGCGCGGCCCGCGAACTGCGGGTTGACTGCCGTGGGACTCGTGAACACGGTGGCCAGATTCTCGGGTTGCATGGCGCCGTACTGCAGCGCGAACTGGTCGTTGCCCGTGCTCTGGATCAGCCGCTGGTCGATGACCGCGGGGAGGATGCCGAAGTCGACCTCCCACTGATCGGGAGAGGGATGGCGGTACGGGTCGCTCGCCTGGCTCCATTTGGGGTTCCGGACGAGGATCATCTTGCCGCCCTTGCCGGTCGTGTAGCTCTGGACCATGTACGGGCCGGAGGCCACTGGCGGCTTCGCGACGCCATAAGACTCGCCGGTGTCGGCGGCCTTGGGAACCGGGGAGAACCCGAGCGTCACGGTGTAGTTGAAGTCCGGGACCGCCTGCTTCAGGTGGAACGTGATCGTCTTCCCGTCCGCGGAGCAGGCTACCGCCTTGTCGTAGGCAGCCGTGTCGTTGGGGATCGCCGTTGCCAGCGTCTGATCGGAGAAGAGGCCCAGGGTGCTGGTGTACGGGCCACCGTACGCAGACGAGGATGACTTCGTGGCCGCGCCGGTCTTGTCCTTGATGTAGCCGTCAACCGACGGGATGTCAAGGTACGCGATCGCATAGGTGGGACCCTGGTTGATGACGGAGGTCGCGAACGTCCGCGACGCGCCGTACTTGATGTCCGCGCACGTGATCGGCGAGCCGTCCTGGAAGGTGACGCCATCGCGGAGCGTGAAGCTCCAGGTCTTGGCGCCGTCCGTGGGCGTGCCGAGGTCGGTCGCCAGGTCCGGCGTCAGCTTATTGGCCGTCGGGTTGTCCGGCGAGTACGTGTACGCCTCAAGTGACCGGTAGATCGTGGCCGAGAAGAACGCGAGGTCCTCTCCGGTGTAGGCGCGCTGCGGGTCGACCTGGTCCCACTGGTCGGCCTGGGTCAGGAGATAGACTGTGCCGCCGGACTTCGGGGCCGCGGACGCCGTGCTCGGCTGGGTCGAGACCCCCGGGGCCTGCGAGGCGGGCGGCGCGGTACTGGTGGCGGTCGAGCCGCCGCAGGCGCTCAGCGCCAGCGCGGCAACGGCGCCGAGCGCCAACGCGCGCGACCACCCCTTGTCCATTCTGTTCATTCTTAGTTCCTCCAACTCCGCCGGATAACCCGGTCTCACCGAATAGTACACGTAGTACACGCGCGAGCAGGAACCAGAGAGAACCCGTTCCCGACCCACTGGTGTGTCGGCCAACGGATCAATGGCCCCCCTTTGGATCCAGGGCATCCCGGAGCGAGTCGCCGAACAGGTTGAACGACACGACCAGGATGACGAGCACCGTGCCCGGGATGAACAGGTACGTCGGGACCACGTTGAAGTAGGTCACCGAATTGGCGAGCATCGCGCCGAACGTCGTGTCGGGCGGGATCACGCCGACACCCAGGAACGAGAGGGCCGCCTCCAGCCCAATGTAGCTCGGCAGCGTCAGCGTGGCATAGACCAGGATGGGCGCCCACAGGTTGGGCAGGATCTCGGTGAACAGAATCCGCCGCCGGCCGGCCCCCATCGACACCGCGGCTTCCACGAACTCGCGCTCGCGGAGACTCAGGACCTGGCCTCGCACGATGCGGGCGAGATACGGCCAGCCAAAGACGCTCATCACGAGGATCAGGTAGAGCACCCGGGACGCGTTGCCCTCCGGCACCCCCAGATCCGTCAGCCGATCGGTGAGAACACCGGACAGCGCCAGCACGATCATGATAAACGGGAACGCGAGGATCAGGTCCATCAGGCGGCCGAGCAGGTTGTCCGTGATGCCCCCGGCGTAGCCGGCGATGATGCCGATCAGCACCCCGATGGTCACGGTCATCAGCGTCGCGGTCGTCGAGATGACGAGCGAGATCCGCAGGCCGAACAGCAGCTGGGCGAAGATGTCGCGGCCGCTCCCCCACTCGACGCCCAACGGGTGCGCCGGGCTGATCCCACCGAAGGCGGCGACTGGCTTTCCGCCCAGGTCGCTGATCGCGTTGGGGTCGAAGGTGTAGGGCGAGATGCCGAACATGCCGGCGATCACGGGGCCAAAGATCCCGACCAGGTAAAACGCGATCAGGATGATGAGGCATACCATCGCGACCCGGTCCCGCCGGAGACGCGCCCAGATGATCTGACGAAGGCTTCGGCCAACCATGGGCGCGACTATATCAGATCAACTCGGGCTCGAACCCGCGACGGGCTCGAACCCGCGGAATGTCGAACCCGCGGAATCACCTTGCTCTCGAAGATGAGCTCGGGCGTCTCGATCCGCTCACGCGCGATCTCAAGCAGCGCATCGGCGAACGCGTCGAGCGTCTCGAGCCGGTCCGTCTCGGTCGGCTCGATCAGCATCGCCTCGTCCGCGAACAGCAGACCGCCATTCGGACGCCAGCCGACCGACTCCCGGCGGTGAATGAGGCGGTTTCACCCGACCCACCAATCGCCAATGTTCCACTCAGCACCGGCAGGCATGGGGTTACCCGTCAAATTGTGGACCTTGGAGCTGACGAGCCAGATGTCTTTGCGGAAGTAGAGCGGAAGCTCGTACGTGTTCCGGTCCGACCCGTAGATACCCTGGATCGACGCCATGGCTGCGCGAACCTTGGAGAAGTCCACGCTCGTTCGTATCGTGTCGTATGCGGCGTCAAGGGCGGGCAAGCTGATCCGAGACACATTTCCACCGCCGTGCGGTGCCACTTCTGGAACACGACTCGAGTGGTAGGCGTCATAGCCGCCCAGCGGATCGAGGGACGACGCGCGCGAGAACTCGGCCACGTCGAAGTTGCCGTGCGGCAGGTTGCAGAGAGTGTCGACCTTGGTCTTGTCCCACAGTCCGAAAACGTCTGTGGCCGGCTTGGTGCTGATGTTGACCTTGATGCCGACCTGCTTGAGTTGAGAGGCTACGAGCTTGAGTGTATCCAGCCGCACCTGAAGATTCGTGGAGCAGTAGTTGAGTTCCAGCGTCTTGCCGCCTTTAGTCAGGTTGCCATCGGCGCCCTTGGTCCACCCCGCGTTGGCGAGAAGCGTGGACGCCGTTGCCGGGTCGGCGGTCGTACGGCCGCGCGGGGCCTCGTAGTACCAGGCCAGGGGGGAGACGAAGTTATCGATCGCCGAGACGCTACCGGCGAGAGGCCCGGTCGCGATGGCCTGACGGTCGGTCGCAAGTTTGACGGCATTGACGATTGTCGTGGCGTCAGCACCGTAGGTAGCCTTGAGTTGCGCGTTGTTGAACGTATGGAACTCGTAAATGAAGGAGTCGGCGATCTTCACCTGAGCCTGGTTGACGGACGAAAGCGCCGAGATGTCGGACTCGCTTAGGTGCTGACCGACGTCGAAACCACCGGCCGTGTAGCCGTCGATCATCGTGACGGCGTCGCCGTAGTACTTCCAAATGACCGAGTTCAGCCATGGTGCATGACCGCCGATCGTCTGCCAATTCGGATTTGGCTTGAGAGTGATCTGGCCAGTGGTCTTGAGGCTCGGAATGTACGGTCCGCTGTAGACGCCGCTGGATAGGCTGCCGAGCGGATACAGCTTGGTCGGCGCGTCCTTGACCGCGACCGTGGAGAGGTAGTGGGCCGGCAGCAGCGGGGAGACCAGGTTGAGGTAGCCCTCATACGCCACGCTGAAGTGCATCACGCAGTCGGTGCCGACGCCGCCGTCAACGCCGCTGATATCTTGCCAACCGATGGTGCCGGCGGCCAGGCCGATGTTGTCTTTGTTCATGATCCACTGCCACGTTGCCTTGAGGTCGTCACAGTTGATCGGCTGGCTGTCGGACCACTTCATGTCAGGCTTGAGGTTCCAGGCCACGTCCATGCCTGAGCCAACGAGCGTGACACCGCCGTTGTCCAGAGTCGGGACCTTCGTGGCCAGGTCGGGCACGTACTTGAGGTCCGGGGTGATGCTGAGAAGGCTGTCGAACATGCTGGCCGAGACTTCGTGGTCGGACACCTTCAGCGCGAAGTACGGATTGACCGTGTCCGGGAGCTCCCACTCGGCGAGAACGACGCTACCGCCCGTGGTGGCAGCCGGCGTGACCTTGTACGTTGATCCGGTCAGCTGGACTGGCGCCAGCGTGGGAGACGGAACTGGCGCCGTGATCGGCGCCCCGCTCGCCAACGACAATGCTGTTGTTTCCGTCGACGACCCACAGGCGCCTGCCACCACCAAAGCCACCGCAAACACCCCACCTAGGCGTCGGCGCATCTATTGGGCCTCCCTTAGCGTCCAACATGAAGCCCAAGCTAGGGCCTTCGGCATGCCACCAGCATCCCGGCAACGGTCCTTGTGGGACGATCACGGGCGAAACTATGCCCAGGCACCGTCAGGGTGTCAAACCTGCCACAGGGGGCACGCCGACGCGCAGCCGCCCAACTGGGCCGCAGTTCAGTCCGGGCATGGCGTCTGACTGCCGGTCATTGCCCGCCATCGCAGGTTAGGCTGTCGAGCCGCTGTCGTCTCGTCGAGACGTCGTACTGGTGAGTCGTGGGGGGCTGAATGAAGGAGCTCCGGGTCGGTTCGCGCCTCCTCAACAATGCTCTCCAAGACTGCTACAAATGAGTCGAGAGTTTCGATCGATTCGGTTTCGGTGGGCTCGATTAGTAGCGCCTCCTCCACCGTCAGCGGGAAGTAGATCGTGGGCGGGTGGAAGCCGTAGTCGATCAAGCGCTTGGCGACATCGAGGGTCCGGATGCCGGTCTGCGCCTTGAGAGTCGCCGAGGAGGCCACGAACTCGTGCATGCAGAGGCGATCGAACGGCACGTCGAGGACGTCGCGAAGGCGGGCCTTCAGGTAATTGGCGGCCAGCACCGCGTCGTCGCTGACCTCGCACAGCCCGGAGCCGCCGTGAGCGCGAATGTACGCATAGGCCCGGACGAGGACGCCGGCGTTGCCGACGAAAGCTCGCACCCGGCCAATGCTCGTGACACGCTCGCCCTCCGCCTCGAGACGGAAGCGGCCGTCGGGTTCGCGCACGACCCGAGGCGAGGGCAGGAACGGCAGTAGCTTCTCCCCTACTCCGACCGGGCCCGCTCCCGGACCGCCGCCGCCGTGGGGCGTGGAGAACGTCTTGTGGACGTTGATGTGCATCGCGTCAAAGCCAGCCTCGCCCGGCTTGAAGCGGCCCATGATGGCGTTTAGGTTCGCCCCGTCCATGTAGGCCAGGGCGCCTGCCTTATGGACGGCCTCAAGCAGTTCGCCCAGACGCGCTTCGAAGAGACCCAGCGTGGACGGGTTGGTGATCATCACGGCCGCCGTCCTGGGCCCCAGCGCGGCCCGGAACGCCTCCACGTCCACGCCGCCATCTGCAGCGGAGGGGATCGAGATGGTCTTAAAGCCCGCCATGGACGCGGTAGCGGGGTTGGTCCCGTGGGCCGAATCCGGGACCAGCACCTCGGTTCTCTGCACGTCACCGCGGCCGCGGTGATAGGCCCTGATCATGAGGATGCCCGTCAGTTCGCCCTGGGCACCGGCCGCCGGCTGGAGCGTGACCGCCTTCATGCCACTGATCTCGGCTAGAGCCTGCTCCAACTCCCACAGCATTTGCAGCGTCCCCTGGGCCAGGTCATCGGGAGCGAACGGATGAAGCGCCGCGAAACCGGGCAGCCGGGCGGCCCACTCGTTGATCTTGGGGTTGTACTTCATGGTGCATGAGCCGAGCGGATAGAACCCCGAGTCGACGGAATAGTTGAGACGGCTCAGGTTTACGAAGTGGCGCGTCAACTCCGGCTCCGAGACCTCGGGCAGGCGCGGCCCTTCGGCACGCAATTGGGACGCGGGGATGCGGGCCAGGGCGTCGGTTGGGGGGTGCGGCACCTTGCCACCACCGCGGCCGGGACGCGACCGCTCGAAGAGAGTGGGCCCCAGGCGATCGCCTGCGGCCGTCATCGAACGCCCGCCTGAGGTTCGGCGGCCAGGGCGGCCAGGGCCGTAGCGAAGGCAGCGATATCCTCGGCTGTGGTTGTCTCCGTGGCGCAGACGAGGAGCCCATTCACGAGCGACGGGTCGTCCGGGATGGCCCGGGCCAGCGGCAACCCGGCCAGGACGCCATGATCGAGGAGGCGGCGGTGGACCTCGGGGGCACGCGGCACGCGAACCGCGAACTCGTTGAGATACGGCCCCGGATGCAGACGCGGGGCGCCGACAGCGGCGAGGGCCACCTCCAGCTCGGCGGCGCGGGCGGCTCCGAGCGCGGCCACGTCACGCAGGCCGTGCGGCCCAATCGCCGCCAGGTAGATGGTCGCGGCCAGCGCGCAGAGGGCCTGATTGGTGCAGATGTTACTCGCGGCCTTCTCGCGGCGGATGTCCTGCTCGCGAGCCCGCAGCGTCATGACGAAGCCTCGCCGGCCATCCACGTCCGTGGTCATGCCCACTAACCGGCCGGGGATCTGACGGACCAATGCCTCGCGGCAGGCCAGGATGCCCAGGTATGGGCCGCCGTATGAGAGCGGCATTCCGAGCGGCTGACCTTCGCCGGCGGCGATGTCCGCCCCGTACTCGCCAGGCGTGGCGAGAACGGCGAGCGAAACCGGCTCTACGACTGCCACAAATAGCGCACCGGCGGCGTGGGCCAGGCGGCCAATCTCGGCCATCGGCTCGAGCAAACCGAAGAAGCTCGGATTGGCTACGACGACGCCGGCGACCGGGTGATCCGTGTCGGTGAGCATCCGCTGCAGGGCCGCCAGGTCTGTCGTGCCGGCAGCCGGTCCGTCGGCCACCAGCGGGATCTCGTCCGCCACGAGCGACGCCCCACCGAAGTAGGTGCACAGCGTCTGGCGGTAGTGGGGATGCACACCGCGACTTACCAGCACGCGCTCCCGGCGAGTGGCCCGGCAGGCCATAAGAGCGCCCTCGGCCGTGGCCGTCGCTCCGTCGTAGTGCGAAGCCGAGACCACGTCGAGGCCGGTTAGCTCGGCCAGGAGCGACTGGTACTCGTAGATCGTCTGAAGCGTGCCCTGGCTGATCTCCGGCTGATACGGCGTATACGCGGTATAGAACTCGCCTCGCAGCAGCAGCTGATCAACGACCGCCGGCACGAAATGGCTGTATGCCCCGGCACCGAGGAAGCTGACCAGATCGACACGGTTGGCCCCTGCCAGCTTGAGCAGATGGGCACTCAACTCCCATTCGGACTCGGGCGGCGGCAGGCGCAAGCCCGAGGCCCGCAGCGGCTCAGGTATGTCGGCGAAGAGGTCGTCGACGGAACCAACGCCAATCACCTTGAGCATGCGGGCTCGATCTTCGGGCGTGTGCGGGCCGTATGCCATCCTCAACTCCTACCGGGCGCGAACGGCTCGGCATCCGACTCGAGCCGCCGTCCAGCCACGATCAACCCTCGCTGGTCAGCGCCTCATAGGCCGCCAGATCGAGGAGGCCATCAAGCGCAGCCCGGTCGTCGAGACGGATCCTGAGCATCCAGCCCTGACCGAACGGATCGCTGTTGAGAAGCTCCGGCCTGCTCGTCAACTCGGTATTGGTCTCGACCACGTCGCCGCTCACTGGCGCAAACAGGTCGCTGACCGCCTTGACCGACTCGATCACCCCGACGGCCTCGAATTGGGCCACGGTCCGGCCGACCTCAGGAAGATCGACGAAAACGACGTCACCGAGCTGCTGAGCCGCGAAATCGGTGATACCCACGGTAGCCAGGTCGCCCTCGATGCGGACCCACTCGTGTTCTTTCGTATAGCGCAGATCCTGGGGCACCATGTCCTTGGGTTCCTCCTATGCCCGGGCATCCGTGGTCTGGGCCGGCCTTCGGTAGAAGGGCATCGGCACGACCTCGGCCGGGACTCGCTGATCGCGAATACCGACAGCCACTATGGTACCGGGCGCAGCCTCTGAAGGCGTCACATATGCCATTGCGATGGGCTGTCCGAGCGTCGGCGACTGGGTGCCGCTGGTGACGACACCGATGCGGCGATCGGCGGCGAAGACGTCGTAGCCGTGGCGGGCGATACCACGACCCCGAACCACAAGCCCGACGAGGAGCTTGCGGGGACCCTCCGCGCTGGCCTTCTCGAGCGCTGCCCGTCCCACGAAATCACCCTCCTTGGCGAGCTTCACGACGCGGCCCAGTCCAGCCTCGAAGGGAGTTGTGTCCGGGCCCAACTCGTTGCCATAGAGCGGCATTCCTGCCTCGAGGCGGAGAGTGTCCCGAGCGCCCAGGCCGACCGGCACCGCCCCCACTGGTTGGCCGGCCTCCAGAAGCGCGTCCCAGACGCGTCCGGCCGCGGCCACGTCGACCATGACCTCGAAGCCGTCCTCACCGGTGTAGCCGGTCCGGGCGATCAGGGCCGGCACTCCTGCCACGTTCCCCTCGGCGATGCCGTAGTAGGGCAGGTCGGCCAGGGCCACCCCCGTCATGGGAGCGAGGATGGCCGCGGCCAGCGGCCCCTGGATGGCGACGAGGGCGGTCGCCAGGGAGCGATCGTCCAGGACAACGTGCCGTCCGGCAAGCCGCTCCGCCAGGGCGTCGCTGACCGCACTCGCATTCGATGCGTTGGCCACGACCATGAACCGCTCCTCGCCCAGGCGGTAGACGATCAGGTCGTCCAGAATGCCGCCGTCCGGGAAGCAAATCATCGAGTATTGGGCCCGGCCAACCTTCAGGCTGGCAGGCTCTGTGGTCAGGGCATAGCCGAGAGCGGCCGCCGCCTCGGACCCCTCTACGAACAGCTCGCCCATGTGTGATAGATCGAAGAGCCCGGCCCTTGACCGCACGGCGCGGTGCTCCTCGATGATGCCGGCGTATTGGAGGGGCATGAGCCAGCCGCCGAATTCCACGATCCGGGCGCCGAGGGCTTGATGCCGATCGGCCAGCGGTGTCGCCAGCGACGCGTCATGTACCTGGGCCATCGGGGCCAACCTCCGCTCGTAGTGGTGTGGGCGCCGGTCGAAAGGACCGTCGCGACCGTCCGGGTCGCGGCTAGTGGGACGCGCCGGTCAAGCTGCCCTCTTCGGGAAGATGGTTCGCCGCCAACTCCACTAGAGAGCGCTCGGTTTCGAAGGAGAGTAGCGCCGGCGCTTCACCGAACGAGACCCAACGAACCTCCTCGAACTCGCGGTCGTGCTCGCTGAGGTCGCCACCGGTGGGCTCCATCATGAAGTAGTGGACGGTCTTGTAAATCCGCTCGCGACGCTGGACAAATGTGTATTCGATCGAGTCCAACGGCGCCAGAATGCGAACGGTCAGGCCGGTTTCTTCGCACACTTCACGGAGGGCCGTTTCCTCGAGGCTCTCCCCCGGAATCGGAGTTCCCTTGGGGAGCGTCCAGGTCTGATTATCCCGCTCACGCTTGCGGCGACCGACGACAAACTGAGGAATCGAGTCCACGTAGCGGACGACGATACCGCCGGCAGAAGTCGCGGTAGCGGTGGTCAGCCTCGCCACGAGGCCGGCGCCAGACTCGACCGGCGGTCGGCTTGAGGCCGTCCGAGACCGGTCCAGTGGATCTTCACGGAGGCGCGAACAAGGCCACTTTGGGGCGCGCTGCGGCGCGGGGTAACGGGGCGCCAGCCGGTCACTTGGAGGCCGCCGTGGGACGGGCGCAGTATCGTCTGGCGAGTCGGAGCCCGCTGGAACGTGAGGCTGGAGTGGAGGCCCAGGCGGCGCTCCCACTCCCTGGTTGCGGGGCGAATGAGGCGGGCCGAGGACCACGCCACGTGCTTCGCCGCAATGCTTTGCTTCATGCAGCCAATCCTACCTGGTCAGACGTCCTTTGCAAGGACGTCCCTGACGCGGGCCGCCTGGTCCGGTGACAGCGAGCCCCGATCCTGGGCGATTCTAAGCTGGCGCCGGGCTGTTGCCAGGTACAACTCCACCACGTCTGGGGCGTGGGCCTCCAGAGCCGCAATGTGAGCACTCACGGTGCTGACGTCGCCACGGGTAATGGGGCCGGTGAGCGAGGCGGCGATGCCGACGCCCCGAGCATTGGCCAGGGTCTGCTCCATGAGACGCCCGTAGAAGGCGAGCGAGCCACGCTCATCCAAGCCCGCGGTTGCGCCGACAGCCACTATGGCATCGAGCAGAGCCACGAGACCGCCGCTGGCCAGGACGGCTGCCGCGTGATAGGCGGCCTTGGCGCCACGGGCAAGCCGGATGGGGGTGCCGCCGATCGCCTCGGCCAGAGCCGCCAGCAGCTTCGCCAACCGATCGTCACCCTCGATGGCGATCGTCGCCCCGGCGATGCCGGCGACGGACCGCTCCACGTCCGACGTGAACGACACAAGCGGATGGAAGCCACCTATAGCACCGCCCTCAATGACGGCTTCAGCCAGCACCTCGGCCCCAACCGCGCCGCTCGTGTGAACGATGGCCTGGCCGCCGCGCAGCCTAATCTGGCCCGCGACCTGGGCGATGGCGTCGTCCGGCACGGCGACGATGATCAGATCGGCCACGTCGAGGATGGCCGCGGGCACGACGAAGGCCCGCGCGCCCGGCACCAGGGTGCAGAACCGATCGCGCCGGGTGGCGTCGCGGCTCACGACAGCCACGACCGGCCAGCCCGAACGACTGATGGCCACGCCCAGGGCGGTCCCTACCGCTCCGGCCCCGACTATCCCCACTCGTGGCCAGGCGATCGCCTGAGGCGTGCGGCGCTCGGCATCGGCCTTGCTCGTAACCTCTCTTGTACCGCGGCCCGCATCGTCGCGCTCGGTATTCACGCGACTGACCTCCCTGCCCGCGAACGGCGCTATTCTTCGAGCGGAAACACCTCGGGGCGGAACCCGCCGGCCCGAGTTTAGCGTTCCCGGCGGCAGAGGCGCTCCCCCCCGGGCAGTCTCGATCGGCCAGACGGCCGATGACGTATTGCCGCCTGTGCTCCTCGCCGGCGCCTAGGCCTAAAGCCAGGCTTGCCTGGCTCGCCGTCGGCCCGATCGAGAAGTATGGAAGGAGCTGTCGTGCCTACCGGCGATCCATTCGGCGTTCGGGCCCCTCTGGGCCCCGGAATGCCGGCCATCTACGGTCTTTCCGCCTTGGCGGCCAGCGGCGTCGTGGCCGGCCTCGATCTGGCCCTCCTCCCGGTGACGATCAAGATCCTGCTCGAGAACGTGCTGCGGCACGCCGGCGGAGGCATCGTTCGCGAGTCCGATGTGGTGGCGCTTGCCGCCTGGAAGCCGGGCATCGCGGCCACCACCGAGGCCGAGATCCCGTTCTTGCCGGCCCGGGTCATCATGCAGGACTTCACGGGCGTCCCGGCCGTCGTGGATCTCGCGGCGATGCGCGACGCCATGGCCGAATTGGGTGGCGACCCGGCTCGCGTGAACCCGCTCGTCCCAGCCGACCTGGTCATCGACCACTCTGTCCAGGTCGATCGTTACGGCACACCGGATTCCCTGGCCTTCAACGTCTCCCGCGAGTTCGAGCGCAACGGTGAGCGCTATCAGCTGCTCCGCTGGGCGCAGACCGCCTTCAACGACCTACGCGTCGTCCCGCCCGGCACCGGCATCGTCCACCAGGTCAACCTCGAGTACCTGGCAAGTGTCATCGCCCACGGAACCGACACGGACGGCACCGCCATCGCCTTCCCCGACACTCTGGTTGGGACCGACTCCCACACGACGATGATCAACGGCCTGGGCGTGCTCGGCTACGGCGTCGGCGGCATCGAGGCCGAGGCGGTGTTGCTCGGCCAGCCTCTCTACCAGCCCATGCCGAAGGTGGTCGGCGTCCGGCTCTCGGGCGGGCTGCCGGAAGGTGCCACGGCCACGGATCTGGTCCTGGTCGTCACTCAGATGCTCCGCTCCTATGGGGTGGTCGGGTCGTTCGTGGAATTCACCGGCGACGGCCTGGAGGGATTGACGCTGGCAGACCGGGCCACGATCTCGAACATGTCGCCCGAGTTCGGGGCCACGGCGACGCTCTTCCCGATCGACGCCGAAACCCTCGCCTACCTGCGCCTGACGGGCAGAGCGGAAGATCAGGTGGCCCTCGTCGACCGCTACGCCAGGGAACAAGGCCTGTGGCGCCTGCCTGGCGTCACGCCCGCCTTCGACGCGCTCCTGACACTGGACCTCGCCTCGGTAGAACCCTCGTTGGCGGGGCCCCGACGGCCGCAAGACCGCGTGGCCTTGCGCGACCTGAAGTCCGGTTTCCGAGCGGCGTACCCGGCGGGTCTGGTTGTCCCGAGCTCGGAGTCGAGCCAGGCGAGCCTGGCTGCCGCCGAGGCGCGCTATCCGACCGTGCGAGTCGAGGCAGCCGGTCGTTCAGTCGATGTCTCAACTGGTTCGGTCGCCATCGCTGCAATCACCAGCTGCACCAACACGTCTAACCCGACCGTGATGGTCGCTGCTGGCCTGCTTGCCCGGAACGCCGTCGCCCGCGGCCTGACTGTCCCGCCCACCGTTAAGACCAGCCTGGCGCCCGGTTCGCGCGCCGTGACCGAGTACCTGCGAGGCGCGGGCCTGCTCGAGCCCCTGGAGACGCTCGGCTTCGCCGTGGCCGGCTACGGCTGCACGACCTGCATAGGCAACAGCGGCCCGCTCGACGCGCCCGTGGCCGGGGCAATCGAGGACAACGACCTGGTCGTGGCGGCCGTGCTGTCGGGCAACCGCAACTTTGAGGGTCGGATCCATCCGCTCGTCCGGGCCAGCTACCTTGCCTCCCCGCCGCTCGTCGTTGCCTTCGCCCTGGCCGGCAGCGTGGACATCGATCTGACCACCCAGCCGCTGGGCACGGATCGAGACGGCGAGCCGGTGTATCTGCGCGACATCTGGCCTTCCTCTGATGAGGTCCGGACGACTGTTGGCTCGGCCGTGAGCGGCGAGCTCTTCCGGGCTGCGTATGCCTCCGTCTTCGAAGGCGGGCCTGAGTGGAAGTCGCTCGACATCCCGACTGGCGATCGCTACCGCTGGGACGGCGCTTCCACGTACGTCGCCCTGCCGCCCTTCTTCGTGGGCCTGCGGGCCGAACCGGAGGCCGTTGCCGGCATCGCCGGGGCGCGCGTACTGGCCCTTCTCGGCGATTCTGTGACCACTGACCACATCTCCCCCGCCGGCTCCATCGCGGCCTGGTCGCCCGCCGGAGGTTGGCTCCAGGCCCACGGCGTGCCGCCGGCCGAGTTCAACTCGTACGGGGCCCGACGCGGCCACCACGAAGTCATGATGCGCGGCACGTTCGCCAACATCCGCCTCCACAACGCCCTGGCCGAAAAGGAAGGGCCGTTCACCGTGCACCTGCCCAGCGGCGAGGCCACGACCATCTTCGATGCCTCGGTGCGCTACGCCGTCGAGGGCGTACCGCTCATTGTCATGGCCGGCAAGGAATACGGTTCAGGCTCGTCGCGTGACTGGGCGGCCAAGGGACCGCGGCTCCTCGGCGTGCGGGCGGTCATCGCCGAGAGCTTCGAGCGGATCCACCGTTCCAACCTGGTCGGGATGGGCATCCTGCCCCTGCAGTTCCTGCCCGGGGAGAGCGCCGCGAGCCTCGGCCTGACGGGCCGCGAGTCGTACACGATCGAGTTGCCGGGGGATGGGCCGGCCCCACGTTCGCGCGTCGACGTGGTGGCCTCGTCCGACGGCCCCCTCGGCGGCGTCACGGGCGACAAGCGGTTCGAGGTGGTCGTTCGGCTGGACGGCCAAATCGAACTCGACTACTACCGCCAGGGCGGCATCCTGCCCGCTGTCCTGCGGCGTCTGGCGAAGGAATCGTCCGGGGTCTAGCGGCGAGCGCGCCGGCGCGGTATGGGGCGGCGCGCCGGCGGTGCCTCTACTGGCTCCAATCTGTCGGCTCGCGATCCCAGCGATGGGCGCGCAGCTGAGCGATCAGGTCGGGCGACAGCGGGCCGGTCGCGCTGGCAGCGACGTTGGCCTCAACGTTGTTTGTCTTGCGCATACCCGGGATTACCGTGCTCACGTCCGGGTTCGACAGAATGAAGCGCAAGGCCATCTCGGCCATCGTCGAGCCGTCGGGCACGAGCGGCCGGATCGCGTCCACACGAGCAATCGTGGCGGCTAGGTTCTCCGGCACGAAGTATGTCGCGCGCCAATCTCCCTCAGGCCAGGTCGTGTCGAGGGTGAGGTTGCCGATGAGACTGCCCTCGTCGAAGGGAACGCGAGCGACAACGGCCACGTTGTTCTCACGGCAGGCCGCGAACAGCTCGTCCTCGGGCGCCTGGTCGAAGATGTTGTAGATGACCTGCACGGAATCGACAAAGCCGGCTCGAACCGCCTTGATGCCGTTCCAGGGCTCCCAGCGGTTGAGGCTAATTCCAAAGGCCCGAATGGCGCCTTCTCGCTTCAGCTCTGCCACCGTCCGCTGCAACTCGCCGCTATCGAGCCAGTCGTCCTCCCAGACGTGCAACTGAAGGAGGTCGATCGTGTCAACGCCCAGGTTCGAGCAGCTGATGTCCACGTACTCCCGCACGTAGGTGCGCGGAAAGACCTGACCGACGGGCACTCCCCTGCGGCTCGGCCACTGGCGGTTCTTGGGCGGGACCTTAGTCGCGCTGTATATGCGCTTGCCGCTGTGGCGCGCCGCAAGTCGGGCGAGGAGTTGCTCGCTGCGGCCATCGCCGTAGGCCTGGGCCGAGTCGTAGAAGTTGACGCCCTTGGAGGCAGCCAATTCCAGCGCGGCAATCGACTCCTTGTCGTCGGAGCCGGACCAGCCGCCCATGCCCCACATCCCGTAGCCGAGTTCGCCGACCTGCCAGCCCAACCGCCCGAACGTCCGGAACTTCATCCTGTCGCCTCCCCGCACGACGCCACTCCGGCGCGATGAGTTGCACTTACGCCTGTCGCATCGTACCGCCCCGAACCATTCCGGATTCGGCTCGCCCGTACGCGTCGCAAGAAAAGCCGTCAGATCCGCCTGGCGAAAGTCACTGATCCCGACAGTCAGGCGCGCCGCGGCTGCCGCAAAGCCTGCGAGCGCTACGAAGAAATGGAGCCGCCACCCCTATTTCGCGAGCAGCTCTTCCATCGCCAGGACGCGTACGCCCGCTGCTCTCAGGGCCGCCAGCGCCACATCGGGGTTCTCGAAGCGGAAGATGATCGCCGCCTTGCCGCCGCGCGAAGCCGCTCCGAAGTCGTACATGTACTCGACCCCAAGACCCGCGGCCTCAATGGCGGCCAGTGCTCGCGCTAGACCTCCGGGCTTGTTATCGACCTCGACGGGCACGACCTCGGTCATGCGGACGACCATTCCGGCTTCCTCGAGGACCTCCTTGGCCGCCTCCGGATCGCGAACGATGAAGCGCAGGATGCCGAAATTGGATGTGTCCGCCAGGGACATCGTCAACAGGTCGATCCCGGCTGCGGCCAACGCCTCGCACGGTTCGTGAAGCTGACCGGGCCTGTTCTCCAGGAAGAGTGAGAGCTGCTGGAGTTTCATTCGTAGCCTCCATCGGCGGGCCCACCACCCAGCCGGACTATTCGCTATAGGTTGCGGAGATCCGTGACGCGCTTGGCCTTGCCCTCGCTACGAGCGAGCGAGCGCGGGCCCACCAAAGTGATCTTTACGCGGATACCTAAGATGTTCTCGATCGAAGCCTCGAGCTGGTGCTGGAGGGCCTCCAGCTTCCGGATTTCGTCCGAGAAGGCCTCCGGCGTGACTTCGACCTTGACCTCCATCTGGTCCAGGCCCACCTCGCGCGTGAGGACGATCTGATAGTGGGGTAGCGTGCCCTCAACCCGCAGCAGCGCGGTCTCGACCTGGGACGGGAAGACGTTCACGCCGCGGATGATGAACATGTCGTCCGAACGCCGGCCGATGCGGTGGATGCGTCGGAGCGTCCTGCCGCAGGCGCACTGCTCCGACACCATGGTCGTCACGTCGCGGGTCCGGTATCGAATCATCGGCATCGCCTGCTTCGACAGCGTCGTCAGGACCAGCTCTCCCTCGGTGCCGTCGGGCAGGGCCTCGCCCGTTTCCGAATCGATGATCTCCGGATAGAAGTGGTCCTCGAAGATGTGGAGGCCGCGCTGCTCGAAGCATTCGACGCCGACGCCGGGCCCGATGATCTCCGACAGCCCGTAGATGTCGTAGGCCCGGATGCCGCTGTCGTGCTGAATCCGATCCCGCATGGAGTCGCTCCAAGGTTCGGCCCCGAAGACACCGACTCTCAGCTTGGAGAAGTCAATCTTCATCTCCTTGGCTGACTCGATCAGGTGCAGGAAATAGCTCGGCGTGCAGCAGATCGCGGTCACGCCGAAGTCCTGCATGACCATGAGCTGGCGCTCGGTGTTGCCGCCGCTGATCGGGATGACGGTGGCGCCAAGCGCCTCGGCCCCGTAGTGCGCGCCCAGGCCGCCCGTGAACAGGCCGTAACCGTAGGCGTTCTGGATGACGTCGCCGCGATGCAGACCGCAGGCCACGAAGGTCCTGACCATGACCTCGGCCCAGACGTCCAGATCGGCCTGGGTGTAGGCCACGACGATGGGCTTGCCGGTCGTGCCGGACGAGGCGTGGAGTCGGACGATCTCCTCCATTGGGCTCGCGAAGAGCCCGAACGGATACGTGTCACGCAGGTCCGCCTTGACGGTGAAGGGTAGCTTGGCGATGTCAGTCAGAGACGTGATGGAGTCCGGCGCCAGACCGCGCTCGTCCATCCGGCGGCGGAAGAGGGCCTGGCGGTCGCAGGCGAGCGAGACGACAGACTGGAGCCGTTGGAGCTGGATGCCAGCCAGTTGTGCGCGCGGCAGGTAGTCCGGCGCGCTGATCGGGTGGAATCCGCCCGGCGGGTCATTCCAAGTGCTCACTGAGGCCTCCTGTGGCAGGCTCAGCCTCCCGGCGCGGCAGGCCAAAAACGACAACCTCTGTCTAGCGGATTGTGCCCTGCTCGGCGCCCACATTTCGGCCCAGTTGGAACGCTGCCCCGTTCACGGCGTGAAGCTTCTCGGGAAACGCCGCCTTGACGGCCTCCAGCATGGCCTTAATGGGCAGATCCAGGTACTGGCTCAGTGCGCCGAGCAGCGCCACGTTGACGCTGCGCTTGTTGGGCAGCTGGCCTTCCGGGATGAGATCCGAGGTCAGGAGAATGCCGCCCGGCCGTAGCATCGCCCGAGCTGCTTCCACCTCAGAGGGCGCGAGAACAACCAGAAAGTCGGCCTCACCCCAGGGAACCATCGGCGAGAGCACCTTCGTTCCGAACCGAACGTGGGAGGTGACTGAGCCGCCGCGCTGGCTCATGCCGTGGATCTCGGCCTTCTTGACGTCGAGGCCGGCCCGGAGGGCGGCGTCGGCCAGGATGTCGGAGGCCTTGATCACTCCTTGGCCACCAAGGCCGGCCAGGACGACGTTGACGACCGCGGTCACGGCGCCTCCACCGCGCTGCAAGCCTGGGCTCGCACGGCGCGGACACCGGCGGCTTGCTGTTCCCATTTGCGGATGTCGGCCGCGGCCAGGATGCACGGACGGCGGGCGACTATGACCGACAGCTCGGGCGCAGCCAGGCGCTCGAGAAGCAGCCGCTCGAACCGGTCCGGCTCGGCGTAGGCGTCGAGGACGGTCACGCTGGAGATGCCGATCGCCGACGCAATGCCTTCGATCGAGAGCTTGTTGGTCGGGGCGTGATCGAGGCTGCGGCCTGTCCCGGGGTGTTCCTGCTGGCCCGTCATGGCCGTGGTGCCGTTGTCCAGCACGATAACCACGTGGCCCGTTGGCGGCGGGTTGTAGGCCATCTCGACCAGGCCGCTGATACCGGAGTGGACGAATGTGGAGTCACCGATGATCGAGACCACGCGCCGCGCCTCCTCATCAGGCAGGACGTGGCGCAGGCCGAGACCCACGCCGATCGATGCGCCCATGGCAACGCACGTGTCCATTGCCTGGTACGGCGGCAGCACGCCCAACGTGTAGCAGCCGATGTCGCCGGCAACGATGCAGTCGTGCTTCTTGAGAGTGGCGTAGACGGTGTGATACGGGCAGGCCGGGCACAGCTCGGGCGGTTTGCCGCGAGCCGGGGGCGGCTCGGGGCTCATGTCGGCGGCCAGAATGCGGCGCACCCGGGTGACATCCAGCTCACCGAAGCGGTACATCTCCGCCTTCGACTCAACGGCGATACCGGCGGCGCGAAGAGAGTCGGCGATGATTGGATCGCCCTCCTCGATCACGACCGCACGATCCACACCGGCCACGAATACCCGGGCTTTCTCGAGCGGCAGGGGGTTGACCAGGCCGATCTTGAGGAAGCTCGCGCCCGGGGCGGCTTCCGCGGCGTGCATATACGAGACACCGCTGACGATGATGCCCAGCGCGCCCTCGCCGGGTTGGCCGGGTTGGGCGGGCTGGCTGGGCTCGCCGGGCTGGCCGGGTTGGCCGGGCTGGCTGGGCTCCACGCGGTTAAGCCCACATTCCTCGCCCCAGGCCGCGATCTCCGCCAACTTCGCCCGGAGACGGCGGTGGGCCGGGCGCGCGTAGGCCGGGATCATCACCCGGCCGGCGATGTCGTGCTCGAAGTGCGGCGTTGGCGTGGCAGCGCCCAGGGCGTCACCGTTCCGCGGCACAACGGTCGACTTCGAATGGCAGACACGCGTCGTCATGCGAAAGATGACCGGCAGGTGCCAGCACTCGGAAATCTCGATCGCCGTGAAGAAGAAGTCGTACGCCTCCTGCGAGTCCGCCGGTTCGATCGCGGGCAGGCCGGCGGCGACGGCATAGCGACGGTTGTCCTGCTCGTTCTGCGAGGACGACATGCCGGGGTCGTCGGCGCTCACAACGATCAGGGCGCCGCTGACGCCCGTGTAGGCCGCAGTGAAGAGCGGATCGGCGGCGACGTTCAGGCCGACGTGCTTCATCGTGACGAGGACGCGGGCGTTGGCGAAGGCCGCCCCCAGGCCAACCTCCAGCGCCACCTTTTCGTTGGGCGCCCATTGGGCCCGTCCACCCAACTGCGAGAAGGACTCGAGGATCTCGGTCGATGGCGTGCCCGGATAGCCGGTGCCAAGCGCGACGCCTGCGTGGAGCGCCGCCAGGGCGACAGCCTCGTCGCCCGACAGGAGTTGCCGATTCATCCGCATGCTCTCGCTACGACCGCAGTTTTCGACCAGACACTGGGCTTCGCACCCATGGTGGCCCGCACACATTCGGCGCGCGGCCACGAACTCAAACGCGGTCGCATCAGGGCCGCCGGCCGGATGATACGTCTCCGGGCCGGAAGGCGATCTTCCCCGGCCAATGCATCGTGCGTGAGGCCGACATTTCTCGGCGCGGCATCGCATCCTGCCAGATTCAAATCCCCATAGCACGAGTCCGAATCGCGACACCGCGAGGGCAGTCTCAAGCCCGCCCACGAACCCAACGCCGAGCTGATCCACGCTCGCTAGACGGTCGATTGCGGCGGCGATCGGTCGTTGAGTGGCCCAAATTCCCGATCCTGAGGTCGGCAATCCCGCCTCGTGCTACCCCCATTAGCAGATGACGGGAACTCCCTTGGGGCCCGCCGCCACGGGCGCGGCTGCGACCCAGTTCAGGAAGAAGTGTGGTGGGCGATGCTGGACTCGAACCAGTGACCTCACGGATGTGAACCGTGCGCTCTAACCAACTGAGCTAATCGCCCGCGTGTATATCTGGGCCTGACGGACGCCGATTATAGCGGTAGGGAGACGGGTTTCGACGGCGGACCCGCCCAGGCTCCTAGACCTTGATCCCGGGCCATAGCTCGGCAACACGCTGCGGGGTCACGTCGTCGACCATGATCAACTTGTGGCGTCCCGTGGCACCGGCAACGAGGCGAACCGAGCCGCGCGAGACGTCCAGCTCGTCGGCCAGGAGCCGAACCAGCGCCATGTTGGCGGCGCCGCCCACGGCCGGAGACGATACCCGAGCCTGCAGCACACCTTCCTCGGAGACGCCGTCGACCCGATCCGCTCCGCCGCGAGGCATCAGCCGCACTGCGAATCGGACGGATGGTTGGGCGTAATCATGCATGCGGCGGTCCACTCTCATAGCATCCCGATTATCCACCCTTAGCCATAGGCTCCATTCAGACGTTTCTGGATCGCGCCTACCGACCCACCGCGCCCTCGGGACGCAGCCCGAAGAGCGCCCGACCGACACGCACTACCGTCGCGCCCTCCTCGACCGCGATTGGGTAGTCCCCGGTCATTCCCATCGAAAGGCCGGCGCCGAAGCCTTCGACCCGACCTCGCAATCGCTCCGACAACTCGCGCAGGCAAGCGAAGGTCGGCCGAGCCGCCTCAGGCGAGCCGACCAGTCGCCCGACCGTCATGAGGCCCAGCAGGCGGAGATGACGGAGGTCGGCCAGGGTCGAAAGCTCCGCCTCCAGCGTCTCGGGCAGGAAGCCTGATTTCGGCTCGTCACGATCCACGTTGACCTGGAGGTAGACGCCGAGCCGGCTAAGGCCGTCGGGGCCGCCGTCCCGTCGACCCGCCTCGCCGGCCAGACGATCGAGACGTCGCGCCAGATCGACCGAATCGACCGACTCGATGGCGTCGAATAGCTCGACCGCACGGCGAGCCTTGTTGGACTGCAGTGGCCCGATGAGATGCCATCTGGCCCCAGGTAGGAGTGGCGCCTTGGCTTCAGCCTCCTGGACCCTGTTCTCGCCGAGCAGCGTCAGCCCGGCCGCGACCGCCGCCTCAAGACGTTGAGCCGCCACTGTCTTGCAGACGGCCACGAGAGAGACCTCGGCCGGGTCACGACCGGAACGCCGGCAGGCGTCCGCTATCGCCTCAAGAACTCGCGATCGAACTGCCCGGAATTCGGCGATGGCGTCAGCGTCTGGCGATCGACCCAAAGCTCGGGGCTAGCCCTTATCCTCCTGTGGAGGCCTCCGGAGGAAGCTCGGGATCTCCAGGTCTGCATCGTCATACTGCGGCCGCGGATTCAGGCGGTCCGGGCTGGGACGGTGGAGGGGCGTGGTCTGAACCGGTACCGGCACTGGCTGTCGCTCTGGCGCGCCTGTGGGGCCGTAAATGCCGGCAAAGCGGGTTGGCGAGCCAGCCGCGATTTCCTGCAGGAAGTCAACGCCGTCGGAGCGAGAGGCGTAGACGGCGACCGGCGTCTGCGAGGTGGCTTCGTGGCGCGGAACTTCTCGCTTGCGGCTGGCATCGAAGCCCGTGGCGATGACCGTAATCGTGACCTCGTCCGCAAGGCGCTCATCGAAACTGGTCCCGAAGATTATGTTGGCCTCCGGGTCCGCCACCGAGCGAATCTCTTCCGCCGCCTCGGTGACCTCAAAGAGGCTGAGGTTGGAGGAACCGGCGATATTGAAGAGAATGCCCTGTGCCCCGTTGATGTTGATCTCCAGGAGCGGGCTGGCGATGGCCTGACGTGTGGCGTCAATGGCGCGGCTGTCGCCACTTGCCCGGCCGATGCCCATCAGCGCCGATCCGGCGTCCCTCATGACTGCTCGAACGTCGGCGAAGTCCAGGTTGATAAGGCCCGGCACAGTGATGATGTCGCTAATGCCCTGAACACCCTGGCGCAGCACATCGTCCACAAAACGGAACGCCTCCACCATGGAGGTGTTCTTCTGGACTACATCGCGCAGACGGTCGTTGGGGATCGTTATGAGTGTGTCTACCTTGGCCCGGAGTTCCTCCGCCGCACGCTCAGCGACGAGCTTGCGACGGGCGCCCTCAAAGGAGAACGGCTTGGTGACGACACCGATGGTCAACGCGCCCAGGTCCTTGGCGATCTCGGCAACGATTGGAGCGGCGCCGGAGCCCGTGCCGCCGCCCAGACCAGCCGTGATGAAGACCATGTCCGAATCACGCAGGGCGTCCGCGATCTTCTCCGCATCCTCTTCGGCCGCCCTCTGACCGACGGAGGCATCACCGCCCGCGCCAAGACCACGCGTGATCTTATCGCCGATGCGGATCTTGTGAGGGGCGTCTGACTGGAGAAGGGCCTGCGCGTCCGTGTTGCAGGCGATGAACTCCACCCCCATCATCTCCGCCCGAATCATGCGGTTGACGGCGTTGCTACCGCCGCCCCCAACGCCGATAACGCGGATCAGCGCGAAGTTCTCGGAATCGGACCGTAGCGGCATTTCCTATCCTCCGGTAGCTCTCCGGCTGATGCTTGTCGTGCGGTCCGGCCTCCCCCGAGATTGGTAGAAACGTAGCGCGTACGGGGCGGGCTCGGATGTGCGCAGTATACGCCTCATTCCGCTTTGTTGGGTCGCGATGCGTGCGCTGAAACCGTGCTTCCACGAAGGGGCCACGAACAACCGTTCGTATTTTCGAGGCTGAGGGGCCGGAATTTCGAGCCGGGTAGGTGCAGGCTGGGGAAGAACGGTTCATCCGGCCGCGAAAGTGAGCCTCACGGTCCGTGTCGCGTTGTCCGAATTGGGGTCAAGAAGGGCGATGGACTGCCACGTGCCTAGGGTCAGCCGGCCGTCCAGAACAGGCACGGTTAGCGATGGCGGGGCCACCATGGTCACCAGATGATCCGCACCGTGACCCGCCGAGCCGTGGCGATGGAGCCATCGATCGTCGCGCGGCAGGAGCCGATCCAGAGCCGCCATGAGGTCCACGTCCGAGCCAGATCCCAACTCCATGACCACGACGCCGGCCGTGGCATGCGGCACGAAGACCACTAGCAGGCCGTCGCCCTCGCCGGCCACGAATTTCGCGCAGGCGTCGGTCAGGTCCACCAGGCCGCGGCGGTGCCCCGTCTGGATCGTCAGCTCGGTGGTCTTCATAGCGTCAGTATCGCTCGCGAGTAGGCCCCGACCGAAGCAGGATCGCTCACTGACTGAGCAGTTCACGAAGGGCTCGCAGCTGCGACTGATAGTCATCCTCGTCGATCAACGGCCACTCGCGCTCTGCCATCATGAAGCGCGGGGGTCGGCCCGGATTGGGGTCACTCCAATACCGCGGGACGATGTGCGCGTGGAGGTGAGGCATGCTGTTGCCGAGAAGAAGGAGGTTGAGCTTCAGCGGCTGGTAGTAGGTCTCGATCGCTCGACAGACCGTGACCAGCTCTTGCGTGAACGACAACAACTCGTCTGGCTGAAGATCGGTCAGTTCTGAGACGTGTCGACCTCGCCAGGACAGCAGCGTGTAACCCCGGGCGGCCGAGCTGCGACTCAGATAGGCGTCGCTCGTCGCACCGGCGAGGATCCGTTCCCCATCGGGGATCCGATCCGGACGACCGTCAGCGCACGCGGGACAGCCGACGCCCCGGCGTCGCTCTTCCCAATCTGCCGGCCAGGTCGTCACGCGGAAGAGCCCCGACGTCCAGTTACGGGAAGAGGTTGCGCAGGGCGTCCCGTACGCGTGCCGGCAAGCCACCGGCCGGGGCAGACGGGAAGCGCTCGGTCTCGCCGTTTTCGAGATTCTTGGCGCCCCAGTACAGCAAGCCAATGGCCGTGCTGTAGGCCGGGTTCATGATGTTGTCGGTGAGCCCCCCGACGCCAGTGGGGCCAGCGACTCGGACCGGCATGTCCAGCACTTCGCGGCCGAGCGCCGCCGCGCCCGCCAGCTGAGCTGCGCCGCCGGTAAGCACGACGCCCGCCGGGAGCAGCCCTTCGCCCGCACCGCGGATCTCAGCCCCCAGCATCTCGAAGATCTCGCGCATTCGAGCTTCGATGATCTGGCAAACCTCGAGCCGGCTGAGGGTACGGCCGTCCGGCTCGCCCAGCATAGTGACGCTAATGAACTCGTCGGGAGCAACGGACGAGAGTTCGCAGGTGCCGTGCTGGATCTTAAGGTCCTCAGCCACCTGAAGGCTGGTCTTGAGACCGATGGCAAGATCGTTGGTTACGTTGTTGCCGCCAACCGGCAGGACGGCCGTCTTGAACGGCGAACCATCGAGGAAGAGGGCCAGGTCGATTGTGCCGGCCCCGATGTCAGCCACAGCCACGCCCAGGTCGCGCTCAGTTTCCGAGAGGATCGTCTCTGCGGAGGCTAGAGAATTGGCAACCAGCTCGTCGATCTTGACGTTGGAGGCCTGGACGCACTTGGCCAGGTTCCGGACGGCCGTAGCCGCAGCAGTCACGATGTGGGTCTCGATCTCGAGGCGGATGGCGCTCATGCCGAGCGGATCCTTCACGCCCTCCTGGCCGTCAACGATGAAGCCGCGCGGCAGGACATGGAGGACTTCGCGGTTCGACGGAATCGAGACAGCCCGGGCCACTTCCAGGGCGCGGCCGATGTCCTCGCGAGTGACTTCGCGCTGATGGCCGCTCACGGCCACGGCGCCGCGCGAGTTCTGGCTCTCGACGTGCTGTCCGCCGACGCCCACGAACGCCCGGTCGATCTGGTAGCCCGAGAGCCGCTCCGCATGATCTACCGCGCCGGTGATGGAACGGACGGTCTGGTCGATGTTGACCACGACTGCCTTCTTCAGGCCGCTGGCGGGCACGGAGCCCTTACCAACGATGGTCAGGCTGCCGTCACGCGCCACCTCTCCGATAAGTGCGCATATCTTGCTGGTGCCGACATCGATTCCGACGAGAACTGCTTCGCGTTCCACTCGCTCCCGTCCTCGGTGCTGGCCTCGATCGCGAGGCGTTGTCTGCCTGGACCGGCCGACGGCGCCGGTGGCGAATTCGCTTTTCTATGTGAAGGCTAACCGACGCGAGGCAGGCCCATCAACCCTCGTCTGCGCGCCGGGCGCTTAGCGGGGCAGATACGTGCTCAGGTGGTCGGCACTTATGTCGGATACGAGAAAAACCCAGAAGACCTTGGCCTCCCCAAACTGGGCCAGCATCGACCGCAGGACGCGGACCTGCTCGGGGATGACCGTCACCTTGCGCACGTTGGGAGCATAGAAGCCGAATTGGGCCACCCAGCCGGTGGGCACGGAGCTGAGGGTGAGGCCGTGGTCGTCGTCCAGGATCACTGCCAGGGCCGATGCCGTGCTGCCAACGTCGGCCGGCGTCAGGCTCGCCAGGCGGTAGCCTGCGTCGAGGTTGGTTGCGTAGATTACGCCGCCCAGGCTCAGGCCGGCATCCGCCGCCCGGCGGTCGTAGACCATGGGCAGCGCCAGCGCTTGCGAACCGGAGACGGCGTCCGAACCAACAGGCAGGACGGCCGCCAGTGAGGGCACGATCGACGGATTCGGGGTCGGCGTCGGAGGGCCGACCGGTGTGGGTCTCGCGGAGGGCGACGGGCTGGCCTTTACGCCCGGCTTGGTGGGCGTCGCCTTGGGATTGCGGGTCGGTGTCGTCGACGGCTTGGGAATGGCTGTCGGCTGGGGAGTTGCCTTGGGCGATGGGCTCGCCGTCGGGGTCGCGCGCGCAGGGGGGCGGCCGGAAACGCCCGATGCTCCGCTCAAGGCGGTGTCCTCTGGCGTGGCGGTTGCGCCTGTGTCTGGTGACGGAGTCGGCAGAGGTCCTGCGCTTGAGACGATCGGGTTGCCGGCGGCGTCGACCTGACCGAACAGGAGCCCCTCCTCGTCCACAACGAAATGCGCGTCGCCGATGACCCAGACCAGCTTGGGCTGGCGCTCGACGATGTCGACGATCACGGTCGAGGGCAGCCGGACGTGCACGCTGGCCGACTTCACCGCCGGCAGCCGAACCAATTCGGCCGCGGCCTTGTCCGTCTCCAATCGGAATAGGTTTGGCGTCCCGTCCATGCCGACGATCTGGCGGATGATCGCCTCGCTCGTGAATCTGGTGCCGTAAAGCTCCAGGACGCGGCCCGAGAAGGACGGCGCATAGCCGATGCCGACGATGCCCAGCAGACTGACGGCCATTACCAGGGCGGCCGCGATCTGAACAGACCGGAGGGGCCGCGACTCGCGCCGAACCGGTGTACGCCGAACGTGTATCCCCTGGCGGCGGCTTGGCAGTCCCCGGCTCATTGCCCCTACCTCAGCGCGGCAGATCGGCTGCCGTCAGCCGCTGGCGGACCCGACCGGCATGACGCCGCACGGCCAGGTCCACGATCTTGAGGCAGACAGCCGTAAAACCGCCCAGGCCGTCTGCCGCCAATTGCGGAAACAGGCTGATGGGCGTAAAGCCCGGGATCGTGTTGATCTCGTTGAGATACAGTTCGGGGCCGTCAAGGAGGAAGTCCACTCGGGCAAATCCCTCGCAACCGACGGCGCGATAGGCCTCAAGTGCCATCTCGCGGATCTGCCGGCCAAGGCCATCGTCCAGGTCGGCGCGGATCTTTGTCACGGAGGCGCCCTCGCTGTATTTGGCCACGTAGTCGTAGAACTCGCGCCCTGGGAAGACCTCGCCCGGCCCAAAAACCTCCAGCGCGCCCGGGTCATTGCCCAATACGGCCAGTTCCAACTCTCGGGGGCGGTCGAGGTAGCGTTCCACGATCACGAGCGTGTCGTATCGGAAGGCCTCGTCCAGGGCGCGGCCTCGCTCCGCTGGAGAGTGGGCGATCGTCATCCCAACCGAGGAGCCCATTCGTGCCGGCTTGACCATCAGGCGCCCCTCGCCAACGTGCTCCGAAAAGGCGTTGAGTTCGCCTAGGACGCCCTCGCGATTGCCGGCCCAGCGGGCCGCGGTCACTTCCGACCATTCCACGACCGGCATGCCCAGGCCTCGGACGAGGCGTTTGTACAACGCCTTATTCATTCCCACGGCCGAGGCTGCCACTCCGGCCCCAGCGTAGGGCAGGTCGTATGCCTCGAGCAGGGCCTGGACGGTGCCATCTTCACCGAAAGGGCCGTGCAGAGCCGGAAAGACGACCGGCACGGGGTTGCGACTGGCCAGCTCCTCGAGAGCCTGGGCGGGCGTTCGAGGCCCCGATGCGCCGGCGGCACGTGGGTCGTCGAAGGAGCCGGGACGCGGGCGGCCTTTGGACGCATCCGCAGGGACCGACCACCAGCCGTCGGCGAGGTCGATGTAAATCCGCTCAACCGAGAGTCCGGCTTCCGCGAGGGCGTCGGCGATTGCCCAGCCCGAGACGACGGACACGTCATGCTCGGCCGAAGGACCGCCGAGCAGCACCACGACGTGGTGCGTTTCCTCGGTCGCCTCGACCTGCCGGCTCTGCTCGCCCGTCATGTCACCTCCTGCTGCGGTTCGGACCAATCTCCAATGAATTGGACTTCATACGCGAGTTCTGTGCCAAACCGCTCGGCAACCTCAGCACGCACCGTGTCGGCCAGGCGGCGAACATCGGCGGCCGTGGCGCCGCCTGCGTTGACGATGAAGTTGGCGTGTTTCTCGCTCACCTGAGCGCCGCCGACGCGGCTGCCCTTGAGCCCGCAGGCGTCGATCAAGCGGCCAGCCGAGTCGCCCGGTGGGTTCCGGAAGACGCTGCCGGCACTCGGCTGAGACAGCGGCTGGTGCTCCTGGCGCCAGAGACGTATCTCCGCGAGCCTGGCCCTGATGGCGGCGGGATCTGCGGACGAGAGGCGGAATGTGGCGCCGAGTATCACGTCGGCGGGCGTGAACAGCCCGCTCCCCTGCCCCGTCGAATGCTTGAAGCGGCTGTCCCGGTACGCCAGGCCGAGCGCCGTGACGGGCTCTACGGCCTGGGTCCCGTCCGCGCGCAGCACCGTAACCGACTCGAGGACCGCGGCCACATCCGAGCCGTGGGCCCCGGCGTTGGCCCAGACTGCGCCGCCCACCGTGCCCGGAATCGCCAACCCGAACTCCAGGCCGGAGAGTCCGGCGTGCTGCGCCAACGTGGCTGCCCGCGCCAGCGGCAAGCCGGCCTCGGCGATCAGGCGCTCGCCATCGAAACGAGCCCCCTCGGCCCGATTGAGGATGGCCAGGCCGCGCAGGCCCGCATCGGCGATCACCACGTTGCTGCCACGTCCAAGCACTATCCAAGGAATTTGGCGATCGTTCGCGAAGCGGACGAGGGCCGCGAGCGCGGCGACGTCCGTGGCGCCGGCCACCAGATCGGCCGGGCCGCCGACCCGCATGGTCGTATGATCGGCCAGTGGCTCCGCGATGAGCGGGCACACACCCGTCGCTTGCTGTAAGTCGGCAGCCAGGGTCACCAGCCGCGGCTCAGCGGTTGCCTGCCGATCCCGCCCTGTCACACCGCCACTCCCCGCGATAGCGCTTCCAGCGTCGCGGACTCAGGCAGAGGCCGCCTTTCCGCGGCAGCCATCACCAACTCCGCCACTGCATCCGCGGCGCCGGGTCGAGCCAGGGCGTGGGCAACTGCTGCCATAGCATCGTGGATATTGACGTCGTCGAGGATGGCTGTGGCCGCCATCAAGGCGTCGGCGTCGAAAGCCGCGTCTTCCACGAGCCGCGCGGCGCCGGATCGGACCATCTCCTCGGCGTTGCGGCGCTGATGCCCGGCTGCGTGCGGGTACGGCACCACGACCATCGGCAGCCCAAAGGCCGCCACCTCGGCCAGCGTCGATGAACCCGCTCGACCGATCACCAGGTCCGCGGCTGCGAGGGCCAGCGTCATCTCCTCGTCCAGGAACCGCTCGGGGCGGTATCGCTCGCGCAACTCCTCGGGCAGGGCGTCTCGTCCGACAACGGCCTCCTCGTACCCGGCGTCGCCGGTCACGTGAATTACCCGAACCCGTTCCAAGAGCCGCGGCAGGGCTTCCGCCACCGCCGCATTGAAGCGGCGAACAGCCTGCGAGCCGCCGAAGATCAGCAGGAGTTGCTCGCCGGCCGCGACTCCGAGGGCCTTCCGGGCATCGATCCGGCTCACACTCCGAGGGTCTCGGATCGGCGTGCCCGTGACGAAACATGGCCGCTTGCCTCGGCCCAGGGCGAGGCAGGTCGAATCGAAGGTAACCGCGAGGCTGCCGGCCAGGCGTGCCGTGGCGCGCACGCTTCGACCGGGCACGACATTGCCGTCCCACATGACCACCGGAATCCTGAGGACCGAGGCCGCCAGAAGGACCGGCAGGGCAACGTAGCCGCCGGTCGTGAAGATCGCGGCCGGACGCCGCGAGACGAGCAGCGCGATCGCCTGGGGCACCGAGAGCGACAGCCGGACCGGGTCGAGAACGACGTGGACGTCGAGATCGACGGATCTAAGGGAGCGCACGAGCAGCCGCCGGAACGGTATCCCCGTCCCGGGGAGCACCTGCGCCTCGAGGCCCCGATGGCCTCCGATCCAGCTCAGGACAGGCGCGTCTGGCCTAGCCTGAAGAGATCGGGCCACGGCGAGAGCCGGGTATATATGTCCCCCCGTACCCCCGCCCACTATCAGAAGACGCACTAATCCAACCTCGTTCAACCGTCTCACGAGAGACGGAGAGCAGGACCCCGACGGCGGCCAGACTGACGGTCAGAGACGAGCCGCCCGCCGAGACGAACGGCAGCGTAATTCCGGTAACCGGGATCACGGCCACTACGACGCCGATGTTTATCAGCGCCTGGAAGCATATCCAAGCCGTTATGCCCGCCGCCATGAGTCCGCCGAATGTGTCGGGGGCCCGAATGGCCGTTCTTATGCCAGCGTACGCGAAAGCGATGAAGAGGCCGATGACGACCGCGCCGCCGACCAGCCCCATCTCCTGGGCGATGACGGAGAAGATGAAGTCGTTGACGTCTTGCGGGACGAAGATCCGGTCGTTGCCGAGACCAGTTCCGAAGAGACCACCGGCGCTCAGCGCCTCCAGCCCCTTGACGGTTTGGTAACCGGCGTCCTGGGAGACGGCCCACGGATCGAGCAGGGTCTGGATGCGCTGCAGCGGGTAGCTCCCTATCGCCACGATCAGTGCGCCGCCGCCGATGCCTGCCAGCCCTGCCAGAACCAGGTGGAAGGGGTTCGCTCCGGCCACGAAGAACAGCGAGAACGCGATGAGGACTAGGACACTGGTGGTCCCCAGGTCCGGCTCGCGAACAACCAGAACCAGAAATGGGATGACGATGATGGCGAAGGGGACGGACCCCTTCCAGAAGCTGCGGATGCCCTTCCCGCGCGTGGCAAGCCAGTGCGAGAGGTAGACCACCAGAGCCAGCTTGGCCACCTCGGCCGGGTGGACGTCAGGGACCAATGGCCCCAGGTGAAGCCAGCGAGTCGATCCGTTGACGGAAACGCTCCACGGGCCCGGCACCAGGACCACGACCAGCAGGGCGAGCGCCAGGACGGCCAGCGGCACGCTCGCCACGCGGAGGTAGCGGTAGTCGATCCTCATCAGGATCAGCATCGCCACCAGCCCGAGCAGCCCCGCCACAACCTGCGGAGCCAAAAGCTGGAAGGTGTTCTGGCTGTTCCGGTATGAATCAATCGCCGACGCGGAATAGACCATCAGGATGCCGATAGCCGAGAGAGCCAGAACCGCCACAATGATGATGTAGTCCGGCTCGTGCGCCTCACGCTTCATGGCGCTGGGATTGGCCAGAATGCTGGTTTGGCTCTTGCTGGCCTCGCTCGGCCGGCTCGGACCGCTGCTCCGCCTGACCCGCTCACGGCCCAGCGGCTGGTTTTCGTCGTCCCAGCGGTCGCGGCCGCTCATGCGTCGGTCCCCGACGGCCGTCGCCTTTCGGCCAGGGCGGACACAGCCGCCCTGAAGGCGCGTCCGCGCGCCGCGTAGTCCACGAACATGTCGAAGCTGGCCGCGGCAGGGCTCATCAGCACGGTCGCGAGCCGATCAGGATTGGCGGCGCCGGCCCGGGACAGCAATTCGCGGGCTATCTCGTCGCCGCGGCCGACGGCCTCTTCCAAGGTTCCCGCCATCTCGACTCGGGCTAGGCCATTGGCGCGAAACATCTCGGCCAGGGCAGGGCCGGACTCGCCGATCAGGACGGCCGCATCTGCGCGCTCCGCGGCCACGGGACCGAGACCGGACATATCCACGCCCTTGTCGCGGCCGCCGGCGATCAGGATCAGTGGCTTGGGGAAGGAGCGCAGAGCCGCGATGACCGCGTCCGGCTGCGTCCCCTGGGAGTCGTTGATGAACCGTACGCCATCGACCACGGCGACCTGCTCGAGGCGATGCTCAACGCCGGTGAAAGCGCGCGCAGCGCTCCGGATCGCATCCGGCGCCACGCCAAAGAGAAGAGCCGTAGCCACTGCCGCCATAGCGTTTGAGATGTTGTGATCGCCGGGAATTGACAGCTCATCGACCGGCATAATTCGACCGCCCAAACCTACGTCGGCGGCCCCACCGCCCACAACCGCCAGCCGCGGCACGCCACTGGCCATGATCCAGCCGTCCTCGACGCCCATGCCCGCCGGTCCCGGGCGGCCACGCCGGTACGTTACGACGGCCGCGGTTCCCAGCCGAGCGTAGCCGGCCACGACCGAGTCATCCGCATTTAGGACCAGGGCGCCGTCCGGGTCGACCAGCTCGGCCAGGCGGCGCTTCACCGCTCGGTACGCCTCGAGGGAGCCGTGGCGATCGAGGTGGTCGGACGTGACGTTGGTGTAGACCGCGACCGTGGTCCCGCGCGATAGGGTCGGCAGCTGCAGCTCGGACAGCTCGATGACCACTCGATGCTCGGGCGTCAGCTCGAGCAGGCGCTCCACGAGCGGGACGCCGATGTTGCCGCCCAGGATTACCGGGTGGGCGGCGTCAGTCGAAAGCAGGGCGGCCGTCAGTGACGAGGTCGTGGTCTTGCCCTTCGTGCCCGTGACCCCGATGGAGGGACAGGGGCACAGCCGCAGGACCAGATCCGGCTCGCTGACGAGCGCCGGGGCGCCCAAGGGATCGGCCCGGTGAGCGTCCACGACCACCCGCAGGGCCGCCCGCAGGCGTGGCTCGGCCGTGGGGAAGTCGGGATTGATACTTGGCGATGTCGCGACCAGGTCGGCTTCGGCCCATGTGGTCGCCGGATCGATCTCCGGACCAAGGCACAGACCAACCGCTCGACCGCCGAGCGAATCGATCGCAGCCGCCCGCTCGCTGGCCGGCCGGCCATCGTAGACCGTGACGCGAGCCCCGGCATCGGCAAAGAAGCGGGCCAAGGCGATGCCGCTCCGAGCGAGTCCCAGGACCGTGACCGATCGGCCGTCGAGGACGCCGTCACGAATTCCGGCCGCCGACAGCCCGTCCAGATCGACGATCCGACGTCCCATGGCTACTTGGGATTAGGAATGGAGGCGACGAAGAGCGTCACCCCCAGCATTGCGGCCAGCGCGCCCACGATCCAGAAGCGCATCGTGATCTTTTCTTCGTCCCAGCCGCCCAGCTCAAAGTGATGGTGCAGTGGGGCCATCCGGAACACGCGCTTGCCTCGCAGTTTGTAGCTGCCCACCTGGATGATGTCCGACGTCACCTCAAGCACAAAAATGATGCCGATTAGCGGCAGGATGAGTACCTGGCCGGTCATGAGCGCCGTGACCGCGAGCATGCCGCCGAGCGACAACGCCCCGGAATCGCCCATGAACACCTGGGCTGGGTGAACGTTGAACCACAAGAAGCCCATCAGCGCCCCGATGACGATGGCGTTGACCATGGCCAGGTTTGGCTGAAGGGGCTGGTTGAGCAGGGCGATGATCAGGAAGCTGATGAAGGCGAAGACAAGCGTTCCGCCGGCCAGGCCGTCGAGGCCATCGGTCAGATTGACGCCGTTGCTGCAGCCGACGATCGCGACGACAGCCACGACGATGAAGAAGATAGCCCCGAGTTCCACGCTGTGGCCGACGAAAGGAATGGGGATCTGCGTTGTGTCGACGACGTCACCGATGAACGGGACGCGCAGGCCGTTGAAGCCAAAGTGGTTCTGGACATAGATCGCAACTGCGATGGCCACCACCAGCTGCCACAGGATCTTGTGACGGCCGCGGATGCCGATGCCCGTCCGGGCGTTGAGGTAGTCATCGACCGCGCCCAGGGCGCCCACGATCGCCAGAACGAAGAGCGGTGAGTACGTCGATACGTCATAGGCGTTGAATACGGTGGCGAGGGCCAGGACGACGAACACGATCAAGACGCCGCCCATCGTCGGCGTTCCCTGTTTCACGAGGTGGGTACCAGGTCCGTCCTCGCGTATCTGCTTGCCCATGCCGAGCCAGCGCAGAAGGCGCAGGAATGGGGGCATGAGAATCACCATGCAGGCGAAGGCGAGCAGCAGCCCCTGGATGAACTCGACGCCGTGTTCTCTCACGAGACCTCCTCACCGGTTGGACGCGCCCCGCCCTGCGCGCCGGCACCGGCAGTCCAGCCCCCGAAACTTGCTTGCAAAGTCTCGACAATCGACTCAAGCGCCGCGCCCCGCGACGCCTTGACCAGGACGGCGTCTCCCGGGCGGAGGCGCTCCCGAAGGGCCGACATGGCAGCCATCCGGTCGGGCACCCATACCACCTTATCGCCGAGCGCCGCGGCCCCCGCGGCGATACCGCCGGCCTCAGCCCCGACGATGACAAGTTCGTCCACGAGCCCGGCGGCTGCCGAGCCTACCTCACGGTGAGCCCGATCGTGCGCCTCTCCCAACTCCCGCATCTCACCCAGAACCGCGACGTGGCGGCCGGGCAGACTCGAGAGCAGCGTCAGCGCCGCCAACATCGAGGCCGGCGAGGCATTGTACGTGTCATCAAGGATGGTCAGCCCAGGGATTCGGATGATCTGATCGCGGTGCACCGCCTGCCAGCCCTGCCGGAGACCGGCCGCAATCAAGTCCAGATCCAGCCCCGCGGCCAGTCCGACGGCCGCGGCGGCAAGTCCGTTGTGAACGCCGTGGCGGCCCAGGGCCGGCGTCGTGAGGCGGATAGCGGCACCCGGGATGGCAAGCGTGAAGGCCATGCCGTCCAGCCCAGCCGAGACCACGTCCTCGGCTCGGACATCCGCCGCGGGCGAGAAGCCGTACGTGATGGTCCGGGCAGCTGTCAGTGCCCGCATCCGCTCGACGCGGGGATCGTCGGCGTTGAGGACTGCCGTCCCGTCGGCGGGAAGTGCCTCTACGAGCTCCGCCTTGGCCTCTGCCACTGCCTCAATGCTGCCAATGCGCGACAGGTGGACCTCGAGCACGGCCGTGACAACGCCGATGCGCGGCCTGGCGATGGCGGCGAGTTGAGCGATCTCACCGCCCACGTACATGCCCATCTCAAGGACCGCGGCTTCATGCTGTGGGCCCAAGCGCAGGACGGTCAGTGGCAGTCCGACTTCGTTGTTGGCATTGCCTTCGCTCTTGAGAGTGGCGTAGCGCCGCGACAAGACCGTCGCGATCGCTTCTTTGGTCGATGTCTTGGCAATGCTGCCGGTCACACCCACAACCAGAGGCGAGAAGCGGTCGCGCCAGGCGGCGGCCACGGCGTGAAGGCCCAACAACGTGTCGGGCACGGCCACGATCGCCACATCGGCGGTGGCGGCGGCAGCAGCCACTGCCGAGAGGCCTGCCTCGGCCTCACTGCCCTCCCCCACCAGAAGCGCCGCTGCGCCGGCCGCCAGGGCCGCATCGAGGAAGCGATGGCCGTCCGTCGACTCGCCCGGCAGAGCCACGAAGAGGGCGCCCGGCTCGACCAATCGCGAGTCGACGGCTGCGCCGCTAATGGGGCGCCGGGACGAGCGCAGGACGCGGCCGTGGGTTGCGGAGGCTATCTCGGCGACTGTCAGGGCAAGCGGCCCCGCACCGGGCCCAGTCTCCCTCTGGCGGGTGTCGGTCACGGCCTCAGTGTCGCACAGCCGCTCTCGTCTGGTGCAGGACTGGGCCATCGCGTCACCCCAGCGACTTGGCTTTCTGGCCGCTGGGAGCCACCGGGCCGACCGGGTTGGGCGGGACCTTAAGCGTTACGGCAGCGTCGGTGGCCACCCTACGGAACAGTTCCGTCGATTGAACCGACAAAGGCAGGACGCCCTGGCCGATCTTTGTTGGCTTGCCCTCGTAGATCACCACGCCGATCGTAAGGTCTGGCTTGTCGTGGCCAAGCCAGCCGTAGAAGCTGTAGTTGTAGACGTTATCGATCCAAGCCCCCTTGCCGTGATCAAGGCTGGGGTCCCAGATCTGTGCCGTGCCGGTCTTGCCGCCGACGAAGTAGCCCGGGATGTAGGTCGCCTGGTCATACGACTTCACGGCCGTTACCACGTGCTGCATCAACCCGACAAGCGATGTCGACAAGCCCGCGCTGATCACCCGCTTGGCCGGCGTGGCCGATGCTGCGGTGTTGCCGACCGAAGTGAAGTCGGCAACATGCGGCGTGACCTGATATCCGCCGTTGGCCATTTCCGAGTAGGCCTTGATGATCTGGATCGGGGGAACCGCCACGCCCTGGCCGAATGAACGGTTGGCCAAGTCTATCTGGTACCAAGGCGTCTGGGCCGGGTCGGGGACGATGCCGGCCACCTCGCCGGCGAGGTCGATGCCGGTCTTCTGGCCGATGCCGTACGTGCGCCACGTCTGGTACAGGTTCGCGGCCGCGGCGTTGGTGGTCTTGCCTAGACGGAAGGCGACCTGTGAGACGCCCACGTTTCTGGACCAGGCGACTATGTCCGCGAAGGTCATCCAGCCCATGGCCTTGCGGTCGGCGTCCGCGACCTCCTGCCCGCCTGGAAGCTTCAGGATGCCGGAGTCGTTGATCTTGGTCGTCAAAGACGTCGTCTTGGTCTGTAGCGCGGCCGAGGCGGTAAGCATCTTGAAGACGGAACCCGGTTCGTAGACCTCGCTGATGATGGGGTCCATGAAGAGCCCTGAGTCCTGATTGGCGACCAGTTGGTAGAAGTTGGCGTCATACGATGGGTAACTTCCCTCGGCCAGAACTGCGCCCGTCTTGGGATCCATGACGATGGCCGAGACCGTTCTTGCCTTGTCCGCCGCCCACGTGGAAAAGACCTCCTGCTCGACCTGGAGCTGGAGGCCGACGTCGATCGTTGTCCGGATGTCCACGCCATCGGCGCCCGGATCGACAATGTGGATGCCCGTCGGTCCGGGCTTGTTCGGATCGATTTCGAGTTGCTGAGGCTTGCCTGCGAGCAGCGAGTCGTACTGCTGCTCTAGGCCGTACTGACCTTTGCCGTTGTCATTGACGAATCCGAGGAGCTGGGCCGCCAGGGACGTGTGCGGCGCTCCGCCCGCCTGCGGGTAGACGCGGACCGGGGTTGGCTCCAGCGTCATCGCGCCCATGGCGCCGTTGGCCTGGGCATCGGCGATCTCCTTGCCCAGGCCCGCATCCACGTTAACCGCCAGAACGACGTAGTAGCCGGTGCCCGTCATTGCCTTACGGAAGGCGGCCTCGACGTCGCCGCTCAGTTCCAGGAAGTCGACGAGAGCCGTGGTGTCGCGCTTACGCTCGGCGTCGGTGATGCTGTGCAGGTCGGCGACGATACGGTAGTGGTTGACCGTTTGAGCAAGAACGATGGTGCCGGTCCGGTCGTAGATGGTCCCGCGCCTAGCTGGCACGGACTTATGGGTCACTCGAGTCTGGTCGGCGAGAGCAGTCAACTGCTGGCGCTGGTTGACCTGCCAATAGGCCAGGCGCGCGGTCATGCCGCTGGCCAACAAGACCAGCGCCATGAACAGGAGCAGAAGACGGCCCTTGGAGTCTGTCCGGCCAAGCATGGAAGCCTGTGGCCTCAGCGGGCCGGGATGACGATCGGGGCGGGCAGCTGCGTGAGACCACCGGAGATGGCCTGACGGCGAACGCTGGACTCCCTGCCAAGCCGGCCGATGTCAGAAAGGTCCTGTTGGCGCTGGTTCTGGAGCTGTCCCCACTGGGCGTTGAGTTTGTCTATGTCGTACCCGGAAGTAGACACCCGCACCGTCTGCACCAGCGAGAAGAAGCTCAGCAGGAAGGCTACGACGATCAGGCCGATGGCCACGCCGAAGAAGCGCGGCCGCCTGCGAGCCCGCAGAGTCAGCCGCGACGACCGGCGCGGTATCGCTGGCGCCTGGGTCATCGGGACCTGGCGGCGGATAAGAGGGGCATCCAAGCGCCGGCGTGGAAACAGCGATGAGCGCTGGCGTGCGCCTTGGTAGACAGCCATCAGTCGATACCCCGAGCCACGAGGCGATCAACGGCACCAGGACTGCCAAACCGATCCAGCCCGGATCGATCCCTTGTAGGAGCAATTTCGCGGCCCTCGAGCCAGCCGAGGAAACCGGCGGGGTGCTCAGTCCGCTCGTGGAGCTCGTGCTGGCGGCGGCCGTAGGTGCGGCGACGGCTGGCCTGATGTTGCTTGCTCATCGGTTCCTCCTTTCTCGTTGGGCTAGGCGGCGACGCGCTCGGCGGCCCGGAGACGGGCGCTTCGGCAGCGCGGATTGGCGGAGATCTCCTCGAAGCTCGGCGTACGCGACTTGCCCAGCGAACGCAGACGAGGCTGGTGGCCGCAGATGCAAACGGGCACTTCAATCGGACAGACGCAACCGCGTTGCTCGGCGGCCACAAAGCGCTTGACGATGCGGTCCTCCAGGGAGTGGTAGCTCAGAACCACGAGACGTCCGCCCGGCCTTAGCAACACGAGAGAAGAGGCCAGACCGGCCTCGAGGTTCGTCAGCTCGTCGTTGACGGCAATCCGAAGGGCCTGAAAGACACGCGTGGCCGGATGGGTGCGTCGTCCCTTGGGCGTCGGCACAGCGCGCTCAATCAGCGCCGCGAGCTGCTCGGCGGTATCTACCGGCGTGTGGCGCCGGGTCTCGACGATCGTCCGAGCAATGCGCCCGGCGAACGGCTCCTCGCCATGGCTGCGGAAGAGGGCCGCCAGTTCGCCTGCTTCCATCGTCGCGAGCAGGTCGGCAGCGGGACGGCCTTGGGCTGTGTCGAAGCGCATATCGAGACGTCCGCCGGCCCGGAACCCGAAGCCGCGCTCAACATCGGCCAGCTGGTAGCTCGACAGGCCGAGATCCAGGAAGAGGCCGTCGACCTGGCCGAAGCCCGCCGCCGGCGCCACGTCCGTCAGTTGGCCGAAATTGGCCTGCCGAAGGACGACACGATCGCCGAAACGGGCCAGGCGCCGGGCGCTCCTGGCGATGGCCGCTCCGTCGGCGTCCAGGCCCAGGAGGCGACCCTCTGGAGAGGACGCTTCGAGGATCCGCTCGGCGTGGCCTGCTCCACCGAGGGTGGCGTCGATCTGGAGGCTGCCGGAACGCGGGGCGAGAATCTCAACGACCTCGCCTGCCATTACCGGCAGGTGCCTTACCTCCTGTTCGGCGCCCCCCTCGAGAGAGCCGCCGACGGTAGTGCCGCCGGCCGCCGCGTCGAGCGGGTCCTTGAAACTCATCAGTACCACCTACAGCCCCAGACCGGTGAGCTGGCTGGCCAGCGCATCGGCCGAATCGAAGCCCTTCTGGAATGAGGACCACCGATCGGGAGCCCAGACTTCGACGTGATCCCAGGCCCCGACTACGACCGCGTCCCCGGCCAGACCGGCCCAATCGCGAATAGCGGCCGGCAGGACGATGCGACCCTGGCTGTCGCGCTCGACCTCGAATGCACTGGACGCGAGGAAACGCGAGACGGCCCTGGCCTTCTCATCGGCCAACGGCAGAACGGAAACCTTGGCCGCAAGAGCCTCGAAGGCGGGCCGCGGGAATAGCGCGGCGCAGCCATCGACCCATCGAATGACTACCGCGCCCTCTTCGAGTTGCAGGCGGAAACGGGCCGGAATGGCTACCCGACCCTTCGCGTCCACCGAATGCCTGTACTCGCCGGTGAACATGTGCCTGTCGCCTGTCTGCTCATGCCGCGGATATGGCCGCGGGTCCCTGGCTGCGGCTGGTGGCGAGTGGCCTTCGCCGGGTCTATCCCACCGGAGGCTTCTGGGCTGGGGCGGCATCGCCGCTTACACCCACTTATCACCACTTATCGCCACTTCGCAGGATCATACACCCACTTCGGGCGTCGTCAACGGGCGATATGAGCGGCTCGGCCGGCCGTAGGGGTGAGGCTGATGCCACAGTTCCGGATCGGGTCCAGCGCTAGACTCAGGCGGGCTAGGGCCATCCGGTTCATCAGCCGGGGTGTGTATCCATCGAATCGGCCGCACGGAGGAGCGATATGCGGATCCTGGCTATGGAAACGACCGTTGCGGGAGTCCGCGAAGCCCAGTTCACGCCCGAGATTGCCGCCGCGGAGGCGCGCCGGGCCTGGGATCTGCAGCAGGCCGGAACGATTCGAGAGCTCTACTTCCGGGCCGATTCGCCCGCGGCCGTGCTCGTGCTCGAATGCCGGGGTGTGGCCGAGGCGCAGGCGGCCCTGGCCACGCTACCGATGGTGGCCGCCGGGCTGATCAGTTTCGAGGTAGTACCGCTGCGGGCCTACCCCGGGTTCGCGCGGCTCTTCGGGCCTACCGAGCTGGCGTGACGCAGGGCAGTGCGCTGCTGGGACCCGGGATGTAGCGCGCCACCCAGCCGGACAACTCGCAGCTCAGGTCGTCGGCCAGCTGGTGGCTTGCGCCACTGCGCTCGAATGACTGTCGAAAGGCGGTCACGATCTTGACCAGTTCCGCCCTGGCTTCACCATTCCACCCGAGAGCGGGGCACACGCCGCGGAAGTGGCAGTCCTCCTCCTGCGAGAAATGCCGCACGGAATAGTCGCCGAAGTCGCGCAGGGCGCGCTCCACGACAGATCGTTCGCTGCCGCTTTCGATCGTCGCCACCAGTGCGTCCGCTCGCTCGACAAGGGCGCGATGCTGGGCATCGAGCAAAGGGGCGCCTGTCTCCATGCTGGGCTGCCACCCGATCGACATCCGAGAACTCCTTGCTCAAGTCACTTGCCGCGCCCGAGGGGCGCACCTCTATGAGGCCTTACCGCAGCTTCCCTCAGTCAGTGCCATTGGACCCGCGGAATGATGACTCGACCACTCCGTATAGCTCCGACCGGGTAGGCCACAGATCGCGGGTCGCGCTCTTCGGCCGGTCAAGTTGCGCCGAGAACTGTCAGCGGGTGGGCGGTGGGATCTTGAGCTTGTCGCCGGAGTGGATGCCGGCGCTTGCCCAAGAGTTCATGGCATTGATCTCGTTGACGCTGACCCCGAAGAAGGTCGCGATGTTTGTGAGACTGTCCGGCACCGCTGATCCATTCCCACCGGGAGGCGGCCCCGAACCTCTGACAATGTAGACGTAGCAGTTGGCCTGGCCAGTGCAAGGAACGAGGAGGTTCATGCGCGAAGCTGTCGCACCTGGAGGCCAGGCGGAGGCGGCCGGAGTGGGTACCAACGTCGGTCCGAGGGACGCCGTGGGCTCGAGTGTCGGCGATGGCGGGGCCGATGGCGGGGCGGACGGCTGGATGGACGGCTGGATGGACGCTGTGGTCGCAACAGTTGCCGTCGCTGATGGGCTTGCCGGTGGCTGCGTGACGACGTGGGCCGAGGTCGAATCGGGGGTTCCGCCCCCAAAAGGCGGCAGACCCAGCATCGACGATGCAACGACCACGAGAGCCAGGACGACGAGTCCAACTCCGACAATCGAAAGGATCGGAAGGCTCTTGCGTGATCCTTCATTCACCTGGCCGGACGGAGTCTCATCGGCAAGCAGAGTCCCTCTAACGTACCGCGGACAGCTGACGTGGACTCGCTGGAGACAAACTAGCTCCTGCTGACGCAGTGAAAGTGGCAGTGGGTCCCCAAAAGCAGCGCACCGATGTGTCGGCACCGCCGTCTTCTCCGCCTCGGTCAGTCGCCCATCCGGGCCGACACTACGGAGGAAGTGGCAGTGCATTGGACCGGCGTTAGCGGTCGCAGGCTCGGACCATGGCCGCCGCGGCGCGAGATCGATCGCCTCGACGCCGCGGACCGATGGTCCGCCGGCAGGGCCGGCCATGGGGCTTGCCATGTGGGCTCCGCCGATCACGCCCGAGGCGGCAGAGCCGGGGTCGTTTGCCGGGGCACGTGGCGAGCTTGAGCCTATCAGACCACCTGACAAGCCGCTCTGATCGCCGAGCGGATCGTCACTTCGCGCGATCCGGGCCCGACCCAGGCGCATCTGCTCTTCGTCAGGCGGCGTCCTGTCGCCGCGGTCGTCCTGGTTGTCTGAGCCTTCGCCAGCGTCCACGATCTCTCCTGCCCTCGTGATCTCGCCCGGCAGGAAGAGCCAGGCAGCCGACGCCCGGCAGTCTAGTACCTTTCGAGGCCCAGCGTCCCGTCAACTGCGATTCACGAGCACCAGGAGGCATCGGGGATGGTTCTCGGTGTCAAGGAAGGCGGCGAGCCGGCCTGTAAGCCGAGTTCTGTACCGCGACTTGCGTCACGGCGACGATCATCCATCTACGACCACCGGTTGCCCGGCAGCTCAAGCGGCCGACCCGAGGACTGGGCAGCGCGACCTCTTCCGTCCGAACCTCCGGTCTCCCGAACGCTCGAACTGCGTCCTCCTATTTGGCCTTGCTCCAAGCAGAGTTTGCCGCGTTTCACCTCCCGGTCCGAGCTAGGCCCGGTCCGGGCTACGTCTCTGTGGCACTGGTCCTCGCCTCACGGCGGACGGGCGTTACCCGCTACCCTGCGCTGAGGAGCTCGGACTTTCCTCGGGTTCCCCGTTGGCGGGCTCCTGAGAGCTGCCACCGTGGAACACGCGATCGTCCAGCCGACTCGCCGACGTGGGATTGTAGTCCCCTCCGGCGAGACCGCCAAGTTCGGACCGGTAATGCAACCGTGGGACGAGGTTCCAGCGGGCGAGGTTCCAGCGGGCGAGGATTCTGATTTGACCCCCAAGCCGACAACAGGATGAAGACCGCGGCGGTTCGCGTCAGACGCGCGACCGCGAACGACGCTCGCGCCATTGCCGAGATCGTCGTTTGGGGCTGGCAGACGGCCTACCGCGGCATTCTGCCAGACGACTTCCTGGCGGGACTGTCGGTGGGCGCCCGCGAGGTCGCGTGGCGCATGCGCCTCGAATGCGAGGACGACGGCAGAGAGCCGATCTGGGTGGCCGAGGTGGCCGGCGAGGCGATCGGTTTCGTAAGCTGCGGTTCGCCTCGCGACGAAGACTGGCAGTCGAGCCAAGGCCAAGTCGGTCGGCTCGGCGGCGAGGTGTACGCCATCTATGTGGCGCCCGATGAGTGGCACAAGGGCGCCGGCCGGGCTCTGCTCGAGACGGCGACCAGCCACCTACACGCCCGCGGCGCCGAAATCCTGGTCCTGTGGGTTCTCGAGGCAAACACCAACGGCCGAGCCTTCTACGAGGCAATGGGCTGGCGGCCAGACGGCACACGCCAGCTGCTCGATCTGGGCGGTTTCACTATCCCGGAAGTCAGGTACCGGCGGCTTTGAGTCGCCTCAGCGTTAGGATACGCACCTGACCAGTTGATCGGAAGGTTGTGGCTTGATGGGTGCAGTAGACAAAAGCAACACCAGCCTGCGCAAGCTGCTACGGGTGAAGCCCGGCTCCAAGGTCGATCTGGTCGGCTTCGACTGCGCAGCACCCCTGGGTCGCAAGAAGGCCAACGCCGAGCCTACCCTGGCCAAGAACCTGGCCCGCTTGGCCGACCTTCAGGACAGGCTCTACGCCGAGGCCAAACACGCTGTCCTGATAGTGCTTCAGGGCATCGACGCCGCCGGCAAAGATGGCACGATAAGCGTCATCGCCGGCGCCTTCAACCCGCAGGGAACGCCCGTCACGTCGTTCAAGGTCCCAACGCCAAAGGAAGCAGCCCACGACTTCCTGTGGCGAGTCCACGCCGCCGTCCCGGGCAGGGGCGAGATCGGAATCTTCAACCGCAGCCACTACGAATCGGTGCTCATCGTCCGGGTGCACGGTCTCGAGCCTGAGGAACGGTGGCGGCGCCACTATCGTGAGATTCGCGAGTGGGAGCGGATGCTCACCGACGAGGGCGTCACGATCCTCAAGTTCTTCCTCGCGATCGACAAGGACGAGCAGCGGCAGCGCTTCCAGGAACGGGTCGATGACCCGGCCAAGCGCTGGAAGATCGCCCTGTCAGACATCGAGGAGCGCAAGTTCTGGGACGACTACCGGGCTGCCTTCGAGGAGATGCTCGCCGAAACCAGCACCGACTACGCGCCCTGGTATCTGATCCCAGCCAACCACAACTGGCTCCGCAATCTCGCCGTCAGCGAGATCGTGGCGGACGCGATTGACGATCTTCACCCGCAGTATCCTCAGGCAGCAGCCGGGATCGAGGGTCTGAAGGTCGTCTGAAGACAGACGCGAGTGGATCACAAGGGGCTACACCGTGGTCTACTTGATCCTGCTGGGCTCCGGCCTTGCGATCCTGCCTTCGGCATCTGGTGGGCGGTCCGCCCGGTGATCGGCCGTCGCACTGTCGGGGCGGTCGTGGGCGCTCCGAGCCGGCCGCTCTCCCGGTCTCTCAGGGCGGGGACGAGATCCGCAATGCCGCAGACTTGCCCCGGGCAGCTGCGAACCGGCGATCGTCAGATTCATGCTCGACCTGGTCGAACATTCGCAGGATGGCGCCCGCCGCTCCCCTACTTCGGCCGAATCACGGCCACCCACGGCCCGCCGGATAGTGCCCGGTCAATAGCCTCGTTGCAGAGAGCGTCGGCCTGCTTGTTCTGAGCCCGCGGCACGTGGTTGGCGGTCCAGCGCGCAAAACGCGATAGCCGCGCTTTCGCCTCGGCATGAAGCGGGATCAGTTTAGCGTCCTTGACTCGCCAGCGGCCGTGCAGCTGCTCGACGATCAGCTTGGAGTCGAGCAGCAAATCGACCGCCTGTGCCCCCAACTCTTCAGCCAGGGCCAGAGCCCGGAGGACGGCCGTGTACTCGGCCACGTTGTTCGTCTGAACGCCCAGGTACTCAGAGATGGACGCAATCGGCGGCGCGTCAGGCCGGCGCGATGCGGGCCCCAGGGCCTCGATCAACACGGCGCCAAGAGATGCCGGGCCTGGGTTGTTCCGGGCCGCGCCGTCAGTTCTGACGATTAGGGTGCGCAGGCCCGACGGCGCCGCTGGCTGGCCTCCGGGTCGAACAGCTCGCAGTTTGGACTCGGAAGTCGGCGTTTCGGACTCGGGAGCTGCCAGAGACTCCCAGAGCGAATCCCAGCCGCTGTCCTTGGAGCTCAGCCTCGTCGCCCCACGATCGCCGAGGAGACCTCGAGGATCGCCCGGGTGATATTGATACCCCTTGGGCAGGCATCGACACAGTTGAAGATCGTCCGGCAGCGCCACACACCGTCCTCATCGGCCAGGATCTCCAGCCGTTCGGCCGCACCTTCGTCTCGGGAGTCGAAGATGAAACGATGTGCTTGGACGATGGCCGCCGGCCCGACGTACTCGGGCCTGGCCCAGAACGATGGGCAGGAGGACGTGCAGGCGGCGCACAGGATGCACTTGGTCGTATCGTCGAACTTGGCCCGTTCTTCCTGGCTCTGGCGCCGCTCGCGCTCGGGCTCGGGCTGGTCGTTGATGAGGAATGGCTTGACCGAGCGGTACTTGCCGAAGAATCCGCTCATGTCGACGATCAGGTCCTTCACGACCGGCAGGCCCGGCAGCGGAGCGACCGAGATCTTCTTGCCCAGCTGATCGATGCGAATGCGGCAGGCCAGCCGGTTACGGTTGTTGATGAGCATCGCGTCCGAGCCGCAGATGCCGTGACCGCAAGAGCGGCGGAAGCTGAGCGAGCCATCCTGCTCGGCCTTGACCTTGATGAGCAGGTCGAGGACGCGATCCATAGGGTCGCTCTCGACCTCGTAGCGCTCCCAATGGGGCTTGGGCGGGGCAGCTGGTCCGCTCGTCGATCCGGCCGTTCCGGCAGCAGGCTCGCCCGCTGTCAAGGCCAGCGAAGCTGCCGCTCCCGCAGCAGGCGAGCCTGCTGCTAAAGCCAACGACGTTGGCCGGGCCAACATCGTTGGCTCGGGGTCGTAGCGGAGGATACGAAGTTCGACTTTCATTCCATCGGCCTCAGTACGTCCGCGGCTTCGGTTCGAAGCGGGTGATCGAGACCGGTTTGTACTTCAGGGTCGGCCCCGTCGGTCCCTTGTACGCGAGCGTGTGCTTGAGCCACTTGGCGTCGTTGCGCTCCGGGTAGTCCTCGCGCGAATGAGCGCCACGACTCTCGGTTCGGGCCAGGGCACCTGCCACGGTGACCTCGGCCAGATCGAGCAGGTAGCCCAGCTCGTTGGCCTCGAGCAACTCCGTGTTGAAGACGCTCCCCCGGTCACTTATCGAGATGGCGCCATAGCGCTCCTTCAACTCACGCACCCTGACCAAGGCCTCGGTCAGGAGCTTGCCGTCGCGATACACGCCGACGTTGTCCATCATCACGTCGGCCAGCTGGCTCCGGATCGCGGCCACCTTCTGGCCCTTGTCATCGCGGGTGCGGATTGCCTCGAGCTGCGCGCGGACCGGTTCGGCGGCATCGGCGATGGGACGCGGCCGTTCCACCTTGCCGGCGTGGCGGGCCATCTGGCGTCCGGCGCGTCGCCCGAAAACGAGCAGCTCCACGAGCGAATTGGTCCCGAGGCGGTTGGCTCCGTGGACGCTCACGCAGGCACACTCGCCGGCGGCGAAGAGGCCGGGCACGACCGTGCCCTTGTCGTCGCGGACAACCTCTGAGTTGACATTGGTCGGGATACCACCCATGGCGTAGTGAGCCGTCGGCTGAACCGGAACCGGCTCCTTGAGCGGCTCCACGCCCTGGTAGATGCGGGCAAACTCGGTGATGTCGGGCAGCTTCTCCTCGATGACCTTGCGGCCGAGGTGCCGCACGTCCAGGTACAGGTAATCCTTGCCGCCGATACCGCGGCCGGCCCGGATCTCCTGGTACATCGCCCGGCTGACCATGTCCCGCGGCGCCAGCTCCATGAGCTTGGGCGCGTAGCGCTCCATAAAGCGCTCTCCCAGGTCGTTGAGGAGCGTGCCGCCCTCGCCCCGGGCAGCCTCCGAAAGGAGGATGCCGATGCCCACGATCCCAGTCGGGTGGAACTGGAAGAACTCCATGTCCTGGAGCGGGACGCCGTGGCGGTAACAGAGAGCCACGCCGTCGCCGGTCAGGCTGTGGGCGTTCGAAGTGATGCGGAACATCCGCCCGAAACCGCCCGTTGCCATCAGGACAGCCTTGGCGCTGAAACTGTGGAGCTGGCCGTCGGCCACGCGATAGGCCACAACGCCGGCGGCCCGACCGCCCGCCTCCGGCTCGCCGCCATCGAAGAGCAGGTCCACGACCTGGTACTCCTCGAGAAACTTGACGCCGTACTTGATGCACTGCTGGTAGAGCGTCTGCAGGATCATGTGGCCGGTCCGGTCGGCCGCGAAGCAGGCCCGTCGAACGGGCGCCTCGCCGAAGTTCCGAGTATGTCCGCCGAACTTCCGCTGGTCGATCTTGCCTTCGGGCGTTCGGTTGAAGGGCAGGCCCATATGTTCCAGCTCGATCACGGTCTCGATGGCCTCGCGAGCCAGCACTTCGGCCGCGTCCTGGTCGACCAGGTAATCGCCACCTTTGACGGTGTCGAACATGTGCCACTCCCAGCTGTCCTCCTCGAGGTTGCCGAGAGCCGCGCAGACGCCACCCTGGGCGGTGCCGGTATGGGAGCGGGTGGGATACAGCTTGGTCAGGACGGCGGTGCTGACGCCTTCGCGGGCCAGCTCGAGGGCCGCCCACAGCCCGGCCCCGCCGGCGCCGACGACGATCGCGTCATACGAGTAGTCCATCGTCTAGGACCCCGGCAACGTCACGGTGAAGACGACCATCGTCCCCATCGCGAATACGGCAGCGCCCACCAGGTACAGAACCGACAGGACGAGAATGCGCTTGCCGCCCTTGACGTAGTCCATCGTCACCGTCCGCATGCCGAGGAAGCCGTGGGACAAGACGAAGACCAGCATCAGCCAGTCCAGGCCGCGGCGAAAGACGTTGTTCCAGGCCTCGGCGAAGATCCAATTCGCGGTCTGGTCCTTGGGATCGCTCAGGAAATGCTGCACGCTGAAATGGGTCAGGGCGAGGACGAAGAGCGCCACGCCCGACAATCGCATGTAGTACCAAGTCGCCAACTCAAAGCCACCGCCTTGCGGGCGGGGCCGGCCGGAGCGCGAATAAAGTGCCATCTCGACGCTCCTCTACAGGCCCAGGGCCGGTCGCATGATGATGAAAGCGCCGGGCAGGCCGACGGCGAAGAAGATGAGCCAGTTCGTGTACCACATCCGCTTGTGGTACGCGGTCAGCCGCGGCCAGAAGTCCATCAGCAAGATCCGGATGCCGTTGAGGGCGTGGTAGAAGAGGGCGGCCCCAATGAGGACCTCCATCATCCGGCCGAGTGTGCTGGCGTAGAACTTCAGGAGATCGTCGTAGGCTTTCGGGCTCGCACCTGCCAGGAAGATGTCGAAGACGTGCAACAGCACGAAGGCGAAGATGCCTATGCCCGAGATGCGGTGGAACGCCCAAGCCACCATGCCCTCGGAGCCGCGATAGCGAAACAGCATGCAGCCTCCCGAACCTACCCAATGTGTAGCCCGACCGCTGGCCGGCCGTGGCGGCGAATAGTGGCCCGCCGCGCCCGGCCAGCCGTGCCTGCGGCGCTAGGCCGCGCTCGATCCTGACTCGAGGCGGGCGACGATCGCATCGGCGAAGTCGCTCGTCCCGGCTGATCCCCCGAGATCGTACGTCACCGTGCGGCCCTCGACGATGACCGCTCGGATGGCGCCTTCGACGCGCTCGGCCGCGGCCTGCTCGCCGATGTGGCGGAGGAGCAGCACGCCCGAGAGCATGAGGGCGGTTGGGTTGGCCTTGTTGAGACCCGCATACTTTGGAGCGGAACCGTGGACGGCCTCGAAGACTGCCTCGTCGATGCCGATGTTGGCGCCCGGGGCGACGCCCAGACCGCCGACGAGTCCGGCGCACAGGTCGCTCACAATGTCGCCGTAAAGATTGGGCAGGACCAGGACGTCGTACAGCTCCGGCTTCTGGACGAGCTGCATGCACATATTGTCGACGATGCGGTCCTCAAACGCGATCTTGCCCTCGTATTGGGCCGCGATGGTCCGGCAGCTCTCGAGGAAGAGGCCGTCGGAGAGCTTCATGATGTTGGCTTTGTGGACGGCCGTGACCTTGTGGCGGCCGTTGGCGACGGCGTACTCGAAGGCGAAGCGGGCAATCCGCTCGGAAGCGGCCCGGGTGATGATCTTGATGCTCTCGGCTGCGTCGGGACCGACCATGTGCTCGATGCCGGCGTATAGGTCTTCGGTGTTCTCGCGGACGATGACCAGGTCCACGTTTTCGTAGCGGGTCTTGAGGCCAGGGATCGATCGCACCGGCCGAAGGTTGGCGTACAGGCTGAGCGTCTGGCGCAAAGCCACGTTGACGGAACGGAATCCCACCCCGACGGGCGTCGTGATGGGTCCCTTGATGGCGATCTTGTTGCGCAGGATCGAGTCGAGGACAGACTGCGGCAGAGGTGTCCCCTCTTTCGCTATGACCGCCTCGCCGGCTTCGACGATCTCCCAATTGAACTCGACACCTGAGGCGTCGAGAACTCGCCTGGTTGCCTCGGCCAATTCGGGACCGATGCCGTCGCCTGGAATGAGAGTCACTGTATGGGCCATGAGTGGAATTCTATCTAGAAGCCGATGCTAACGGCAGCCGGGCCGAACGGATTGTCTGGCGACTCGAATGGGTAGGCCGTTGCCTGCTGCGGGCGAGCCGACCCACTTCGAGTAGCCCAAACGGGCCTGGGGGCACCGAAGGGCGCTCCTGCTACGATCACGGGGATAGCCGCCGGGGCTGCTGCCGACTCCGATATGCGCCTCCGGCTCGCGAGAATCTGGAGTTGCCGGGCGTGAAAATTCAGGAAGCTGACGCGAAGTCGCTGTTGGTGGCCCAGGGCCTGCCAGTTCCGGCTTGGGAATTGGCCCGCACTCCCGGCGAGGTTAGGGCGGCCGCAGCGCGCTTCTTCGACGCCGGCGACGCCAGAGTCGTGATCAAGGCGCAGATCCTCGTGGGCGGACGGGGCAAGGCCGGCGGCGTGAAGCTCGCGGCCAGCGCTGACGAGGCGGCGGAGGTCGGCTCCCGCATCCTGGGCATGGACATCAAAGGGATCACCGTTCGCAAAGTCATCGTCGGGGGCGCCGTAGACATCGCCAAGGAGTACTACCTCGGCGCGATCATCGACCGGGCCAGCCGCCGGATCGTGCTCATGGCCTCGGCTGAGGGCGGCGTTGAGATCGAAGAAGTCGCTCGCGCCAACCCCGGCGCCATCCATCGAGTCGCCGCTGATCCGCAGCTGGGCCTCCTCGCCTTCCAAGCCCGCGGCCTCGGTCTCGCCGTCGGACTGCGCGATAGCCTGCTGGCCCAGTTCGTGGCCATCGCTCAGGGCCTCTACGCCACGATGAAGGCCAACGATGCGGACCTCGTCGAGATCAACCCGCTCGCAGTTGTCGCCGGGACCGCCACGGACGGCTCCGCCACGCAGAAGCTGGTCTGCCTGGACGCGAAAATCACCCTCGACGACTCCGGCCTGGCCCGCCATCCCGCGCTCGAATCCCTACGCGACAGCGACGAGGAGGATCCGACGGACGCCCAGGCCCGAAAGCTGGGCATCAACTTCATTCGGCTGGATGGCACGATCGGCTGCATGGTCAACGGCGCCGGCCTGGCGATGACCACGATGGACCTCGTGAAGCACTACGGCGGCGAGCCTGCCAACTTCCTGGACGTTGGCGGCGGCGCCAGACACGAAACGGTCTGTGGAGCCATGGGGCTGATCCTCGACGATCCCAACGTCAAGGCCATCCTGGTCAATATTTTTGGCGGCATCACGCGCGGCGACGAAGTGGCGGCGGGGTTGATCGAGGCCCGGTCCTCTCAGTCACGCGAGGTGCCCATGGTCGTGCGGATCGTCGGCACGAACGCCGCAGAAGCGGCCCGCCTGCTGCGTGAGGCACACCTCGAAACGGCGACCTCGCTCGATGAGGCGGCCGAAAAAGCGGTAGCTCTGGCAAAGGGGGCAACCCGATGAGCATTCTGGTCGGCACTGATACGAGGCTCGTCGTTCAAGGCATCACTGGGCGTGAAGGCGAGTTCCACACACGCGCCGCGATCGCCTACGGAACCAGGGTCGTGGCCGGAACGCGGCCGGGCAAGGGCGGCCAAAAGGCCATCGACGGGACCGTTCCCATCTTCGATACCGTAGCCCAGGCCGTGGCCCAGGCCGGCGCGAACACATCGGTCATCTACATCCCGGCCGTCGGCGCCGCGGACGCGATCCTCGAGGCAATCGGAGCGGGCATCAAGACCATCATCTGCATAACCGAGGGAATCCCGGCCCTGGACATGATTCCGGTCGTAGAGGCCGCCCGGCTCGCCGGCGCGCGCCTGATCGGGCCCAATTGCCCCGGCGCCACCTCACCCGGCCGGGCCAAGGTAGGGATTATTCCGGCCTCGATTCACAAGCCCGGCCGAGTGGGCGTGGTTTCACGCTCGGGAACCCTCACCTATGAAGCCGTCCAGGCGATGACGGATGCGGGATTGGGCCAGTCCACATGCGTGGGCATCGGCGGCGACCCGATCATCGGGACCACCTTTCTCGACGTGCTGAAGCTATTCCGAGACGATCCCGAAACGGAGGCGATTGTCATGATCGGCGAGATCGGTGGATCCGCGGAGGAGGAAGCGGCAGCGTTCGCCGCGGAGCACCTCCGGAACGTGCCCATGGCCGCTTTCATCGCCGGCCGGACGGCACCCGCTGGACGGCGCATGGGTCATGCGGGCGCAATCATCTCCGGTGGATCCGGCACAGCGGCGGAGAAGATCGCTGCGCTGGAGGCCGCGGGCGTGCGCGTCGCCGACTCCCCGACTCAGCTACCCAAGCTGCTGCTGGCGGCCGGCTTCCGCCCGTAAGGCGGCTCATGTTCAGACCGGTGGCCGGCCCACCGCCCGCCAACTAGATAACCTCAGTACCCCAGCTTGGCCCAGGCCGGGCCCCCGGGCGCCTCGATAAGCTCGACCAGCACGCCGTGGCAACTCTTGGGGTGGACGAACGCGACCGGGCCCTCTCCGCCTTTGCGTGGGGCGACGTCGACAAGGGTCAGGTCCATTGCGGCCAGGCTGTCGAGCGCTGCCTGGATGTCCGGCACCTCGAAGCAGACATGGTGGAACCCCTCACCCTTGGATTCGAGGAAGCGCGAGGAGCCGGTCGTGTTGTCGGTCGGCTGGACTAGTTCGATCTTGGTGTCGCCGACTGGCAGGAAGCCGATGGTGACGTGGTCGTATGCCATGTCCATGACGGACTCCACTTGGAACCCGAGCTTGTCGCGGTAGAGGCCAAGAGCGGCGTCGAGGTCACGAACAATGACCGCGACGTGGTGGATCTTGACGATCCCCAGGGCCTCGGGCAGTACGGACTTGAGCTGATCCATGACTCTCCTGCTACTAGCGAAACGGATACGGTACCGAACAGGCGTTCGATAAGCACGGGACTGGTCGGCGACCGGCGCGCTCCCAATGGTACGAAACCCGCGTGGCCCCCGGACGACCAGGCTACCCAGGAGGGGCATTCAGACGTGATGGGGCGGTTGCACCGTATTTGCACCCGTGACGGCCTCATGTATGACGACTGCCAGCAGCTGCCACCGAGTCGTCCGGTAGCTGCCAGCAGCTACCACCTTGACGCATGGCTTCCCTGCCCTCCCCCACTTCAGCCACCGACCTTTCGGTCAGACTGTGATGAGCTCACGATGCTCGCCCCAGACTTCACGCAGTCGATCGCAGATCTCGCCCACTGTGGCATAGGCCTTGACCGCGTCGATGATCGGAAGCATGAGATTCTCGTCGCCCCGGGCGGCGTCCTCAACGTGCGCCAGGGTCGCCGCCCAAACCGCCGGGTCACGCTCAGCCCGGACTTTCTGAACTCGTGCGACCTGACGCCGCTCGCCTTCCGGGTCGATGCGCTGGAGGGGCGGGGTCGTGGTCTCCTCGTCTCGGAACTTGTTGACGCCCACTACGACCTTGGCTCCGCTTTCGATAGCCCGTTGGACCTGGTACGAGGACTCCTGGATCTGGCGCTGCTGGTACCCGGATTCGATGGCCGCAAGAGTGCCACCCAGCGCTTCGATTTCACGCAGGTACTCGTTTGCGGCCGCTTCCAGGCTGTTGGTCAGTGTCTCGACGTAGTAACTGCCCGCCAGTGGGTCAGGTGTCTCGGTCACGCCCGACTCATAGGCCAGGATCTGCTGGGTGCGCAGGGCAAGACGCGCTGCTTCGGCGGTGGGCAGAGCCAGGGCCTCGTCTCGAGAGTTGGTGTGCAGGCTTTGCGCCCCACCAAGCACCGCGGCCAAGGCCTGGATCGTGGTCCGGACAACATTGTTGTCGATCGATTGAGCGGTCAGGGATGAGCCCGCGGTCTGGACGTGGAAGCGGCAGGCCATTGATCTAGTGCTGGTTGCCCCGAAGCGCTCTTTGATGATTCGGGCCCACATCCGACGGGCGGCGCGGAACTTGGCTACTTCCTCAAACAGCTCGCTCCAGGATGCGAAGAAGAAGCTGAGCCTGTCGGCAAAGTCGTCGATATCGAGGCCGCGGGAGAGCGCCGCGTCGACGTAGGCGATGGCGTCAGCCAGAGTGAAGGCCAGCTCTTGGGCGGCCGTGGCTCCGGCCTCGCGCATGTGGTAGCCGCTGATGCTGATGGTGTTCCAGCGCGGCAGCTCCTTCGAACAGAACTCGAAGATGTCGGTGACTAGCCGCATCGACGGTCGCGGCGGGAAGATGTATGTGCCCCGAGCGATGTACTCCTTGAGGATGTCGTTCTGGGTTGTGCCGCTGACCTGGGAACGGGAGACGCCTTGTTTCTCAGCTGCGGCCACGTACATGGCAAGCAGAACGGCCGCGGAGGAATTGATCGTCATTGAGGTGCTGACAGTGCCGAGCGGCAGTCCGTCGAGCAGAACCTCCATGTCGGCCAGCGAACTGATAGGAACGCCCACTCGGCCAACTTCGCCCTCGGACTCTGGCGCATCGGAGTCGTAGCCCATCTGGGTCGGCAAGTCGAAGGCCACTGAGAGACCCGTTTGGCCCTGCTCAAGGAGGTACCGGAAGCGGCGGTTGGTATCCTCGGCTGTGGAGAAGCCCGCGTACTGGCGCATCGTCCACAGACGACCTCGGTACATCGTCGACTGGACTCCGCGCGTGTAGGGGTATTCGCCGGGCCGGCCAAGGTCGCGATCCTCGTCCAGAGCAGCAATATCTGCTGCCGTGTAAAGATCCTGGATCTCGACGCCAGATGTGGTCAGGAACCGCTCATGCCGTTCGGGCGAGCGGGAAATCGCCTTGGCCCGCGTCGTGGCGCGCCAGCGCTCCCGGCCCGGATCGGCTGCTCCGGAACCATTGATTTCGCCCTTAGTCACTCCCTGGTCCTCCACCACATACCGATTCTTCTAGCGCGCCCTGCCGCTGCATTCATAAGCTTGCCACGGGATGATGGCACGGACCTGGGTCGGCGCGCCAGCCGGAGTGCGGAGCGGTGGTCCGGAGTGGGTCGCCCGTGCTGCCGGGGCAGCGCCGATGTCCCTAGGGATTCGCAAGAGCATGCGGGTCAGCCTTTGGAGCCTCCCCGAGCCAGGACTGTCTTTGCGTAAAGACAGGAGGAGCCCAGAATCGCAGATCCTCATCCCGGTTCGGATGTGCGGTGCACGTTGGGCCCGTTCGGCCCATCGAGATAGCGCAGAGTTATCCACAGAATCGGTGAACAACCGCGCAATTCTGTGGATAAACCCGGAACCGGGGGGCGAGTGTTGTGCGGTAGCATCATCAAGTCATCGTGGCGGACTCCGGACTCGTCGCTGTCGCCACCAACTTCAGTGAGAAGCGAAGCCAGATCCTATCGACTTCCATGCAACCGCACTCCGAGCGAGGTTGAACACGGTGGCCAACGTCATCGCGATCGCAAACCAGAAGGGTGGCGTCGGCAAGACGACCACAGCAATCAACCTGGCCGGGGCCCTTGCCGAACATGGCTTGCGCGTCTTGTGCATTGACATGGATGCCCAGGCCAACCTCACGGTCGGCCTCGGCATCAACCTCGCCACTCTCGAGCTTTCAATGGCCAACGTTCTGGGCGAACCCAAGGTCCGCCTGAAGGACGTGATCATCCCCACCGGAACGGCCAACATCGACGTCGCCCCCGCCACCCTGGACCTCGCCTCAACTGAGGTAGACCTGCTGAGCGCGATCGGTCGCGAGTACACGCTCTCCGAGGCAATTGACGAGTGGGCTCAAGGCCGCTACGACTACGTTCTCATCGACTGCCCGCCCACGTTGGGGCTGCTGACCATCAACGGCCTCGTGGCGGCGAACGGGGTGATCATCCCGGTCCAGACGCAGTACTACGCCCTCAAGGGCCTCACCGCCCTCGTCAAGGTCATCACCACCATCCGGTCCAAGCTGAACCGAAACCTTAGGGTTCTGGGGCTCCTCCCCACCTTTTACGACGCGCGCACTGTTCTAGGTCGCGACATGCTCGCCGAGATGCGTGAGAACGGCCAGAATCACGTCTTCGATACGATCATTCGGCACGCTGTGAAGCTCGGGGAGGCTCCCCTGGCCGGACGGCCAATCACCGAGTACGCCAGCACGTCGGAAGCCGCCCAGAACTATCGCGAGCTAGCAAGGGAGGTAATCGCGCTTGGCTAAGCCAGATTTCCGTGCGGCGGCCAACGCTCGCTTGAACGAGGAGCGGGGCCAGGGCCTCTCTCAGAACGTTCTCAGCCTGCTGGCCGCAGACTCGTCGACCATCGTGCGTCCGGCTGCGATCCGCAATATTCCCGTCACTAAGGTCGACCCCAACCCCAACCAGCCACGTTTGGCGATGGACAAGGCCGGCCTGGACGACCTGACTGCCTCCGTCAGGGAGCACGGCGTCCTCCAGCCCATCTTGGTCCGTCAGCTGGCCGACGGTCGATACCAGCTGATCGCCGGCGAGCGTCGGTGGCGAGCCGCCAGGGCTGCCGACCTGCAATCAATCCCGGCCCTGATCGAGGATATCGACGACGAGACCGCCCTTGAGATCTCGGTCATCGAGAACCTCCAGCGCGAGGACCTCTCTCCCATGGATGAGGCCCTCATCTACGACAAGATGATCCGTGAGCGCGGCTACAGCATCCGCAAGCTGGCCCAAAAGCTCGGCAAAGACAAGGGCTACTTAGAGAACCGCCTCCGGCTGGCCGATGCCCCGCCCGAGATTCGGGAGTTGGTGTCTGTACGCAAAGACACCCTCTCTCACGCCTACGAGCTGCTCAAAGTCACGGATCCAAAGAAGCGCAAGCACCTTGCTGAGATGGTGGCTCGCGGCGAACTCTCGCTGGTCAAGCTCCGCGAGAAGATCGATGGCGCCCCCCGAGCCCGGCGCGCCGGCGCAAGGTCCACACCCCAGGGAATGCCCGCTATCGGCACGATCGAGGACGCCATGGAAGCCGAGGCCGAGGCCTACTGGCTTACTAGCGTCTCCAAGAAGCCGCTCACGGACGACTCCCTAATAGCCGTTCGAGCCGAGCTGACGGCCGCGATGTCCGACCTCAACGCCGTCCTTCAGTCGGATGTGATAAAGAACATCGACGCCACGGATCGCCAGAACCTTGCCAAGTTCTTGATGATCGTCCGAGTTCGCGTGGAGAACGCCATCGCGTTGGTCCGGCGAGGCTCAGAGAAGTAGCGGCGCGTCTCCATAAACGCCGAACGCGTCGTGCTGCGGTCCCACGTGCGACACTTGGGGGCGCTTTGGTGAAGATGCGGCGACTCCGCCCGATCAATTCGCCCTGTCGTTGGGCGGCGGTTGCGTGGCGCAGAGGGCGGTGTGGCGCCGCGGTCGACTAAGGGCGAAGGAGACCCGCCGAGCCCATAGCCGCGAGCCAGCCAGCACCCAGGGTCAGGATCCCCAGGGCCTGAACTTCCCAGACGAGGTGCCGCCACCGCTCCGACGCGACACCGGCGAGCCCCAAGCCTAACGACGCCAGCACCACGCCAGCCAACTCAGCAGCGGCCGGAGCCGGTGCCGTCCCAACCGTCAGACTCGTTGCGCCGGCAACTATATCCACCGCGACGAGGATGGCCGCGTTGAGTGCAATGGTCCTGCCTGGGCCCAGCACAGTGGCGATCGAGGTGACACCGCTCCTACGATCCCTCTCGAGATCAGATAAGGCATTGGCGAAGGCCAGCGCGCAGCCCGCAGCCACGGCCAGGGCCACGACCCACGGCACAGCGGCGGGCAGAGTTCCGGTCGCTCCTACCCACGCGTAGACGGGCAGTAGGCCAACCCCTACCGCGAATGGCGCCCAGCCAAAGGGAGTCCCTTTGAGACGGAGGTCGTAGAGCAGGCCGTCAGCCAAACCCACAGCTCCGACAGCGAGGGCCGCGGTACTCGCCGACGCGGTCACGGCAAGGCCTAGCGAGGCAGTGATGGCAAGGACCGCCGTGGCGGCGTCTCGCGATATCAGTCCCGCCGGAATCGGCTTCTCCGGTTTCACCGAGGCGTCAGCGGTCACATCGGCCAGATCGTTGGCCGCCCCAATCGCGAACTGGAGGCAGAGCATCCCCAGCGCTAGATGCAGCGCCAGGCCGACGCCGGCGCCCGCAATCAGGGCGATGGCCGCGGCCGCAATGGCGTCCAGGACGGATGGAAACGGGTGGACAACACGGATCAGCCCGATCGGCCGGACGCGGCAGCGTCGGATGGCAGGGCCAGGTCCAGTTCGACTAGACGTACACGATCTCGTCGAAGCCTGCAACGAGGTACGCGATCAGGCGGGCGCGGGCGTCTTGAACCTCGACTCGCAAACCCGGCACGAGGAAGTGCAGCGAGATCGTCGGGACCATAAGGTGGCCCTCCGTGTCCTTGCCGATCGTCTGCGGCGCTCCGCCGCCACGTGCAAAAACACGCCGAAACCCCTTCTCGTCGAGCCGGGCGACCTTCTGGATATCGGCTACGACCTTGGCCACACCTCGCCGCTTGGCCACATCCCGCATGAGTTCCGCGACCCACACGTCGAGCTGCTGGTCGGACTGGCCGACCAGGCGCTCGCGGTATTCGGTCTTGTTGGCAGCAAGGCCCGTCGCACCCACGTTTACTCCTTCAGCGTGTCCGCCGCAGTATCGCAGACTGCGCTGCTCGGCCCGGCGCGGATATCTAGGGGCTTGCCCTGCGGAATGGCCGTCCGAACCGCCGACTTAGTGGTAAGAACTTGGGCGATCAGCCCGTGTCTCTCACGATCCGAGACGGGGCGGAACCTGCGGCCTGGAGCCCTCCGGCCACTCGTTGAACAGTTCCGTTAGCCACCGCCCGACGGGTCCGGGCTTGGGCTGGTCTGGGAAGTCGGCCACCAGAATCTCGATGGCGGACTGAGCCTCGCCCGTCAGGCGCGTGACCTCGTCCGAGGTCGGCCGCCCCAGCGACGTGGGAGGCCAATGGATCGGTAGGCCAATGCGGACCCGGACTGTCCGCCGAAAGCCGAGCCAGCTGGTCCCGCTGATCGCCACCGGGACCAGCGGCGCGCCGGCGCGTAAAGACACGTAAGCGGCTCCCGCGCGCAGGGGCAGAATCACCCCTTCGCCCGAGTGGATTCGGCCCTCGCCGGCGATGGCAATCGATGCTCCACCGCGGATCAGTTGGTGGACCCTGGCTGTCGCTGCCAGTAAGCCCCGATTCCCCGGCTGGTACGGCACAGTAACGCCGCCCCACCGCATCAGGCGGTTTCTAAAGCCCCTTCGCATGTCCTCTTGCTCTGGGCCAAGGAAGAGAAACCGTGGCTGGCGCGGCATGGCGGCCAAGATGAAGAACGGGTCGGCCCAGTTCTGGTGGCTGAAGCACAGAACCGACGGTCCTTCGGAAAGGCGCTCAACACCCTCGACTCGCACCCGCGAATAGGTACGGGCAGCGCGGCCCAGGACGGTGCTGACGACGTAATACCGCCACAGGGATCGAGCGGGCGCCTGGAGGTGGAGGCGGTCCGATGTGCGGGCCTGGGCAGGCCGATCGGTCAGGGTGGCGCTTGGCGAGGTGCCGCGCGACAGCACGATACGCATGGCACGAGTATGCCCAGGTCAGGAGGAAGGCGCGCCGCGAAGGAGCCACTGTCGATGGACCGCAGTCCTCGGGGCGCGGGCTGAAAGGCCAGATGGCTGGCTAGTCGTCATCGGGTATTCGCAGGACAGGGTCGTTCGGGGCTGCCACCCGGCCGGGTGGATCATCGGCTAGGATCGGGGCATGCAATCTGAAGAACCGTCAGTCATCGAATACGACCTTTGGCGTTGGCACACGGACGGCGCCTTCCCAGCGGACCAGCTGCCCGAGCAGGGCTATGTCCACATCGGCGTCTACCTGGCCTGGCTCATCAACCACGACATGCTCGACCCGCAATGGGTCGCCCGTTCCGGAGCGGACCGCGCGGTGGCCGCCGTCATAGCCCGTGACGAGACGCCCTGTGCTTTGCGGGATGTGACCGACGGCCGGCTGGCGAGCGACATGCTCACGGCCGATGGCGGTCAATTCACGGCGGCCTACTACGCGCCCGAATACGGCTACCCCAAGGACTGGCGCTGGATCTTGGGCCGAAGGGCGGATCGGTACGACGTCCCCGACGAGTGGGAGACGTACGACCGGATTGCGCCCCTAATCGAGAGACGGTACAAGGCCTGGGTCGCGGTCGGTCGGCCGGAGCTGATGTCGATGCCGAGCCTGCTGCCGAGTTGGCTGACTTTCTGGCGATCCAAGGGCCGCTAGGGCACTTCCTGCAACCCCTCGGGCACAAAAGGGCGGCGACGCTACCAGTCAGCCGCGCCGCCGCGTGAGCGCAATATTGCACAACTTCTCGCGACGTGCCCGTGACGCCCGCCCTGAGTGGGGCGACTACCGCAGGGGGCGTGCCCCGACCTCCGTTGCCTCCTCACATCGGGCAGCGCACCCGAAGGCGCGGGTCCGGCTAATTGGGACAAGAGCCCCGATAATGCCGTCATGACCGACCAAGATGTCGCCGGACGAGCAGAGACGCACGACTCACTCGCCTTGTCCGCCGCGACTCCCCTGTCCGGCCTGCGCCGTGTGGAACAGATCATGGGCACGGCAATTGGCCTGGACGTGCGCGACACTTCCGTCAGCCCCGCCGCGCTGGAGGTAGTCTTTGACTATCTCCGCGACATCGACCGACGCTTCAGCCCGTACAAGCCGGACAGCGAGGTCAGCCGCCTCATCCGAGGCGAGTTCGAGGAGACCGACGCGAGTTCGGACTTGCGCGCGATTATGTCTTTGTGCGACCAGGTCCGGCGGACAAGCGAGGGCTATTTCGACATCAGGGCGCACCGACCCGACGGCCGTCCCGATCCCACAGGAATGGTCAAGGGCTGGGCACTTGAGAATGCGAGCCGGATGCTGGAGGCGGCTGGAGCCCGGAACTATTGCATCAATGGAGGTGGCGACATCGTTGCGCGCGGCAACCCAGCGGGTGGCCAACCAGAGGGTGGCCAACCAGAGGGTGGCCAACCAGCGGGCAATGGTGCCGCCGGGGTCGGACCCGCGGGCGGCAGTGCCACCGTCGGAGGGGCCTGGCGAGTAGGCATTCGACACCCGGTCTTCGCCGATCGCCTTGCCGCAGTCCTGGCGATTCGCGACGGAGCCGTGGCCACATCGGGGGCCTACGAGCGCGGCGAGCACGTCCGTAACCCCTTGACAGGGCAAGCCCCGGAGGGACTGCTGAGCGTCACCATCGTGGGGCCCAGCCTCACTCTCGCGGACGCCTACGCCACGGCTGCATTCGCCATGGGCCCATCAGGACTTGCCTGGGTGGCGACGCTGCCGGGCTTCGCCGGATGCGGCGTCACGACGGATCAGGACGGCTCAAACGCGCGGCTCGTCTGGACTCCCGGCTTCGAGCGCTACTTCGCCGACGACCAGCCAGCCCAATAGGGTGAACCGGCCGCCCGCGCTCACGCACGAACGGACTTACCAGAGGAAGGGCCTGAGGCCCAGGAAGGTCTGATCGGCGATCGCGAGCAGATACCCCACCAGTAGTAGAACGCCTACCGATAGGTGGAGCTGGATGTTCGTGGCCATCGTCTCCATAAGCGCGTAAGGGTTGTCGTAGAAGCGGACCAGACCCACGTGAACCCGAACGCCAAGGGGGATCGCCACAAGGACAAGTAGTCCCGGCAGCGGCAGCAGCCCGGCCGCAATACTGGCCACGACTGCGATGAAGCTGGCCACGACTGCCGTGTCGAAGACACGAATCACGGTCTTTCGAGACCACCGCACCGGCAGAGTCCGCTTGCCTGCCTTCGCGTCCCCGGCGCGATCCGGTATCTCGTTGACGAAGAGGATCAGTGCCACGAGCAGCGCGGCCGGCAGCGAGGCCAGGAAAGCCTCCAAGGAGATAGATCCACGCGACTGAACCGTGTAGGCACCGAGCAGCATTACCGGTCCAAAGCCGATGGCCGCGGCGATCTCACCCAGGCCGCGATAGACGAGCTTGAACGGCGGCATTGTGTAGGCGACGCTGATGAAGAGGCCCAGGGCTGAGATGACCAGCAGTGCCGGCGAGCCGCGCAGCAGTACCAGAAGCAGCCCAAGAACGACAGCCGCGGCATAGCAGCCGACCGCGAGCATCGACATCTCTCGGATGGTGACGAGAGCATTCTGGAGGACGCGGGAGCCACCACTGAACTTGGTAGGCGTGGGGTTGGCATCGTCGGCGCCCAGCAGCGTGTCGAAGACATCGTTGGCTACGTTCAGACCGAGGTGGACCGCGCTGGCGGCGAGGAGCGTGATCACGGCGGTGAGGGGGTCGAAGAAGCCGGTACGCGCCGCCACGGCCAGACCGAGCAGCACGGGGACGAAGGTTGCGCTCAGGAATGGCGCCCGGGTCGCCCGGAAGAGCAGCAAGCTGGTCGACAGGCGGGGTCGCACCCGGACGCCGCGCTCCGCCGAGAGGGCATCGAAGTAGCGGCGCGCCCTGGGCACACCGCGCTCATAGGCGGCCGGCAGCGGCAGGTCACGCTCGTCCCAGGCCCACACGCGGTCCGGCTTGACCACGAAACGACCACGCGGCCGGGCGGTGGCCACGCCCCAGACTGTGACATGCCGGCGCTCGTCGAAGCCGCCGTCCGGCAGCGGATGAACGTGGCTGCCGGTAATTCCGACAGTCGATCCCGGGGCCACCCTGAAGCCGGGCGGCTCGCTGAAGCGCACGACCCCTTCGCCCGGCTTGACCTCGATCTCGACGGCGACATTTACGGGGTAAGCGTCCTGGGCCACCCAACTCAGGACCGCACGCCGGTACTCCGCAAGCCTCACCAGACCAGCCGCGTCTGCTGGATCGCCGGCCCGCGCCTCGTCAGTGGCATTGCCCGGAGTTACCTCGATCAGCTCGGCAGGATCGGCGACGTTCGGTTCGAGCGTGTCCCTGCCTTGGGCCGACCAGACGACCTTGGGTTCGACCGCGGCCATCGACACCGGCTCGACCGCCTCAGTCAGTCCGGCCGCCGCGGGCCCCACCGCGGTCCGTCTACGCAATCCGAACCTGGGGCTCACCGGGCAACCTCTGCCGCAACGTTGACCTGGGGGGCGCGATCAGTCCGACCATCAGGCCAGAACCAGGTCTTACGCGGCGTCAGTTCGATCAGCGCTCGCTCGAAGAGAAGCGGGAACCCCAATCGGGCCTTGAATAAGCCCAGGATCGCCGGGTCTTTGCCAACCCATTTGTGGAACAGCCGCTCCCAGCCCGCATTGAGGTCGCCCTCGGCGACGCGGGCGTCGCACTGGATCGTAACCCGGCCGGGCGTGTTCCCCGTCGCATCGGTGTCCGTGATCGAGAGGCTGACTCTCGGATTGCGCTTGATATGAGCGATCTTGGCGCTGTCAAGCACACTCGATGTCATGAAGATCCGGTCGCCCCAAAGCATTGGAATCATCGGGTATGTGACGGGACGGCCATCCGCGGCGACCACCGTCAACTCGCCAACCAACGCGGTGTCGATCAGGCGAGCGACGGGATATGGCAATGAAGGCACGTTGAACTCCAAGCAGGGGAGGCCTGATGGCTGGCCCGAATTGTACGGAATGCACGCCCGTTGACGCCCAACCGGATCTCTTCAGCGAGTGCGGTCGCGGTCCGGAGACCCCCCGAACAGTCGAAGCGAGGCTACCTGGGCCTGCTGTTGTTCGTGGGTTATGAGGTGACGGCGATCCGAAGTGCTGTTGTGGGCATAGTCGGCGAGTCTCTTCTGGAGGGTGTCGAGACGCTCGAGCTGGTTGGCAACTATGGCGGACCAGCGCTGCTGAACGTCCTTGGGACCGGTGACGGCGGCCGACCAGATTGCATAAATGTCCTCCAGGCACATCTCCCCAGAACCAAGCCCGGCCGACCACGCCGCGTCGGCGGAGAGTTCTAGCAACCGCTTGACCGCGGCCTGGGATGCCTCCGCGGCACGCGCACAAACGGGGCACCGGGAGTTGCCAGTCTCGACCAGACCGCGCCCCTGACCGGCGGCGTCGCTGCCGGTCAGCTTCTTGAGAGCGATCAGCCGACGTCGCAGGATGGCGTCGATCAGAACAGCCGTCGCGAGCTGGCTGCTGGTCTGGAGCAGCTCCATCTTGGAGAGGCCGAGACTGTGAGGCTGGCAGAAGCCCACGCCCTTGTCGATTTGGTCGCGAAATCCACGATCCGTCGCGCCTTCGCGAGCCAGCCCCCGAAGGGCTGCGTAGCTCGCCTCCTGGCGGGCGTCGCAGATGGGGCAACGGCCGTGCTCAACGGCCTCCGCCAGGCGGATCTCCTCGAAGTCACGAGCGGGCAGCTTGCCGTGTTGGGTCGTCATTCCCGACAGCCTAACGCGCCCGCCGCGGACGTGGTGGCGGATCGGCTGTCCGCGGGTATAAAGGGAGCGGCTGGCGGCACGGGCGCCGGGCTATTCGATGACTATGCGGACCTCGTGGCCCTTGCCGGAGACCGCCCTACCTCCTCGACCGCTCAAGACGCTTGGCAGCCTCGTCGACGCCAATCTCGCCCCGCTCCAACGCCTGGAGAATCGCCAGTTCGTCATCGTCGGGAGCCAACTCCCGGGCCTCGTCTGCCTCAACCGGCTCTTCCGGACTCCGGGTCTCGACGGTTTCGCGGAGGTCCGAGTCCCGTCTAGCGTCGGTGGGCGAGGATGTCGGCGCACCAGTATCGGCCGCGGCCGCGGGAGCCTGCTCGGTCGGCTCCACGGGGGCACTCCCCGCTACCACGTAGTCCCCCGGCCGGGCTGCCAGGATGCGCAGTCCGCCCCACGTGGAGTTCACCCGGAAGGTGGGTCGGCCATCGCCGATGATTGATCGCCAGAAACCTCGTCCGCCCTCGACTCTATGCTCGATTTCCGAGGTGATCGAGCCCGACACCGTCCGCAGCTCGGCCGTGACGCCGGACAGCGGGGTCAGACTCATGCCGCCGGAGATCGAGTCGGCCCGATAGTCGCCAGCCGGATCGAGCGCCCCAACGACTGTGATGCGGCCGCTCGTCGTCGAGACTGCCATGCCGTAGAAGCGGCGCGCCCGGACGCGAACCCCGCCTGAGATGGTGCTGGCGCAAAGGCGGATGTCACCGCCGCTATCGAGGGTGATCGACCCCGAGATCGAGCTAGCCTCAACCAGGCCACCCAGGCTCCACAACCGGATATTACCTGCGACCGTCCGATACTTCTGGTCGCCCACGAGCGCGACGGCCTCGATGGCCCCACTCATCGTCTCGTATCTGATGCGAGTGCCCCAAGGGACATCAAGTGAGACGTCCGCGTTCACACGTGCGCCGCCAAAGAGCCAGGCCAGTCCAGTAGATAGGCTCCGGTCCGGAGCCTCCACATCCAGAGAGCCGGGGCCGCGATCGACCGTGACCCTACCAGTCTCGAGAGATCGCTCTGCCGCAGCCTGGTCCGCCGCGCGAATGCGATACGTAACCGTGAGGAGCGCCTCTTCACCGTCTATGCCGCGGACACGCAGCAAGCCACGTAACGTCTTTACGGAGACGCGCCCGCTGGTCCCAATTCGATGGGAGAGCGTCTCGGTTCGCTCCAGCGTTCCCATCTGCTACTTCCTCCGAGCGCGGAGAAGGGCCGCCGCCTCGTCCGCCATGATCTCATGGCGTGCCAACTCGCGGCTCAATTGCCCGAAACGACCGGCGTCGAAATCGCCTTCGATAGCCGTGCCGCAACCACGACACTCAAGCCGCGTTACCGCAAGCTCGCTCGAGCGGACCGGACAAGTTGAGATGACGTCGCCTGACATGTAGGTGAAGCCTCTTTGTGCGAGCTTCTCCGCGGCAGTAGGTTCTGAGTGGCGCTATGTTGGCAGTTTCCAGGTGGCGGAGATTCCTTGCTCGCGCCGCATGTCAGTGCCTGGCTGTCATTCTGTCATTGTTGGCGCGTGTATTGGGGTGTCGCTCTCTTCTGAGCCAGAATGAACCGAGCCGAAGTCCCCCACCCAGCGACCCACCAGTTAGCATCCACTGACCCATCTGGTCACGGGGTATAGATTCGTCGTGGCGAGCTGGGTGCCAGCCCTCACAATCCGCCTGGAGGCCAGATGGCTCGACGTGTCTACGACTTCGAGGACCCAGACCGGTTCGTGGCCGGCACTGTCGGCGAGCCCGGCAATCGCACCTTCTTTTTGCAAGTGCGCGACGACAACCGGATCGTCTCCGTCCTGATCGAGAAGGTCCAGGTGGAACTGCTGGCAGACCGCCTCCACCAGTTGCTGGTCGAAGTTCGTGCGCGTGGCGCCAACGTTCCAGAAGAGCCGGCTGCCGCGGACATCGACACCGCCGCTCTGGATGAGCCCCTGAACGACGTCTTTCGTGTCGGCACCATGGCGATTATCTGGGACGGGGACGACGAGTCGGTCGTCATCGAAGCCAGGGCCATGACCGAGGACGATGAAGCGGCATCGCCCGGGGACGAGGTCGACATCGATGACGCGCCAGAGGACAGCGACGCGTCCGATGCCGTGCGGATCCACTTGCGGCCCAGCAAGGCTCTGGCTTTTGCCAAGCAGGCCCTGGAAGTCGTGTCCGCGGGACGGCCCCCGTGCCCGTTCTGTGGCCAGCCACTGAATCCAGAGGGCCACATCTGCGCCCGCCGAAACGGGTTTATGCACTGAGCCGATGGCTGGAGAGATCGGCGAATCGACTGTGGCGGGCCTCACCCGGGCCGAAATGGAGGCCGCGGCGATCGAGGGACTCCAGGTGGCCGGTCGGCTCGATAGGTCGACTGCGCTCCGACTCCTTCGCGAAGGCGAGCTGACCGTCGTGGGACGCCTGCTGACTGCCTCGAACGCGACCTTCTTCTGCATGGTATCCGGCGCAGGCGATGATCCGGCAGCCGCGATCGTGGCGAGCTGCGTCTACAAGCCCACTCGAGGCGAGCGCCCCCTATACGACTTCCCGGATGGCACGCTTGCCTGCCGCGAGCTGGCAGCCCACACCGTGTCCGAGGCGAGCGGCTGGGAGATCGTGCCGCCTACGGTTATACGGGATGGGCCCTTTGGAGAGGGAATGGTCCAGCTCTGGGTCGAAGTGGATGAGTCGGTCGATATCGCCGAGCTGGTCTCGTCCGATAACCCGGCGCTGAGGCGGATCGCGGTTCTGGATGCGGTCCTCAACAACGCGGACCGCAAGGGCGGCCACCTCCTGCCCCTCCCCGACGGACGGATCTTGGGGATAGACAACGGCCTGAGCTTTGCCGTTGCGTCGAAGCTAAGGACGGTTCTGTGGCAGTGGCGCGGCCAACCTCTGACCGACGAAGAGCGGATCGTGCTGTCTAGTCTGCGGGAGCAACTGAGCGGCGTCCTGCAGGAGCAGCTGCGACCACTGCTGACGTCCGATGAGGTCGGAGCCCTGGCCGCTCGAATCGATCGCCTGCTTGCGAGCGGACTCTTGCCGCGCCCGGACCGAGACCGGCCCGCCATTCCCTGGCCGCCCTACTAGCCCACTCGGGCGGCGGGCGCGACGGGTCGGCAGCGGCCATCATCGCCTGGCACAATCGGACCCGGAGGCTGGAGTGTGCTGAAGTACTTCGAAACGCGGACTCGAATCATCGTTCTATTTGCGCTCGGAGCGACCCTGGCCACGATCCTGCTGCGCATTGCGGCGGCAAACCAGGTGGCCGTCTTCGTGGCCGCAGCCGTGGCCCTGGCCGGTCTGGCGGCTGTGGTCGGCGAAGGCACCGACCAGCTGGGTACGCGCCTCGGCCACGGGGCCACGGGTGTGCTGCAGTCGGCCCTCGGCAACTTGCCCGAGTTTTTCATCTGCATCTTCGCCCTGAGAGCAGGGCTGGTCGACGTTGTCAGAGCGGCCCTAATCGGCTCCATCCTGGCCAACACACTTTTCGTGCTGGGCCTCGCCTTCATCGTCGGCGGCCTTCGTCACGGACCGCAACGATTCGGGACCGACCAGACCAAAGGCATCGCCACGCTGCTCTTGCTCGCCGCAGCCGCGATCGCGATCCCCACGATCGCAAGCGCTCCCGGCGGTCCGGATCAGGGCCACGAGCGCGACATCTCGGTCGTTGTCTCCGTAGTCCTCCTGGTGGTCTTTGCGGCCAGCGTGCCGTTCTCGCTACGGCAGGGCGCATCCGGCGGTGACGAGATCAAAACGCAAGTCGGTCACGTGTGGCCGCTTCCTCTGGCGATGCTGACGCTCCTGATCGCTGGCGCGGGCGCCGCCTTCGTCTCCGATTGGTTCATTGAGGCGCTGAAGCCGGCAATGAGTACGCTCGGCATGTCGGAGGAGTTTGCCGGCCTCGTGGTGGTGGCCATCGCCGGCAACGCGGTGGAGAACGTGGTCGGCGTGCGGGCCATGCTGGCCAACAAGGCCGACCTGGCAATCAGCATCATTCTCAATTCGAGTCTTCAGGTGGCGCTGGCCCTTACCCCGGTTCTCGTCCTGGCCAGCCTGTTCATGGGCGGTGCCGCCCTGACGCTCGTTGTTTCGCCGCTCCTGATCACGGCCCTGGCCCTGACGGCCGTGATGACCGCCTTCATCGTCATCGATGGGGAATCGACGTGGCTTGAGGGCCTGGCTTTGGTGGGTCTGTACGTAATCCTGGCGGCCAGCGTGTGGTGGGGTCGGCCCATCGGCGGCTGAGCGTCGGGGCTGAGCGTCGGCGGCTGACGCTCAGCCTAAGACCGTCCGCTAAACTGGCCCGGCTGTCACCCCGCCTGGAAGGCGATTCTTGAAGCCAACCGCGCGCATCGACAACACCAACCCAGACGGCGACCGGCAGCCCGCCGCTCCGGATGCGCCGGGACGCCCGCTCCAGGACAGACGCCGAGCCGGCTCAAAGGGTCGGCCTACCCGACTGAGGGCCCTGCTGGCCGGGCCGATCGGTCGTATCGTCCCGACTCGATCGCACGCCGACACCTTCGGCTTCCTGGTCGCCTGGTTCCTCCTCCTGGCCATCGGCATCCAGGTTGCGGCTGTCGTCATCGACAACCTCCGCGTCAACTGGTGGCCGGCCTACGATACCAACGCCTACTGGTTAGCTGCCAGGCATATCCTCGACGGTCAGCCGCTCTATACCCAGGCTGAGATCTGGACCGCCGGCGCGTACAAATACCCGCCCCTCTTCGCCCAGCTCGCGGTTCCGATCGCGCTTCTGCCAGAGGTCATCGTCGATTGGATCTGGCGCATCTCCGGAATACTCTGCCTGCGTTATCTCTCCGGTTCGTGGAAGCTTGCCGTCCTCGCATCTCTGCAGTGGCCGGTCTTCGCCGAACTCGGCTTCGGCAACGTGACGCTGCAGCTCGGCGTCATGGCCCTGTGGTGCTTCCGCGATCGACGGGCGGTGTACCTGATTCCGTGGTTCGCCGGGATGAAGTTCGGACCGGCCCTGCTGATCCCCTACCTGTGGTTCACCCGACCGCAGATGCGGCGGCCGATCCTGATCAGCTGCGCCGCCTTCGCCGTGGCCTGCGCAATCTCGTTTGCGGTGGCGCCCGGGATGTGGTTCGACTACCTGGGGACCTTGGGCTGGGAAGCAGCGTCGCAGATGAAGGCCATGTTTGTGGTGGCCCTCGTGCCCGGCAGCGGCGGCCTTGACTTTGCCCTTCGCTTCGCAATCGCCTTCGCCCTGATGCTTGTCGCGATCCGCTGGAAGCTCGACTGGCTGGCTTTCATGGCCGCCACGGCAACCATGCCGATCTTCTCGCTTACGCGACTGGCAGTTTTGGTAGCTCTATGGCCGCTGTGGCTGCGCGGCGTCGTAGATCGCTGGCGCCAGACCGACACTCCGCTGCAGCGCTGGCTGACGGCGCCGCTGATCCACCTGGACATGCTGGCGGCATTGCCGGAACAGCCCTTGGCGCGGGCGGCACCGGCGGCACCCGCAACGGTCGCCGCAATCCCCTAAGGCTTCGCGCGCCGTTCGCGCCAGGCCGGAACACCGTGGCGTTGCTCGACGAGCGGCCTGGCGCCAACCAGGCCAACGTCGTGGCCCAGCTCCGCCGCCACGATTCGGACGCGCGTCGCCGGCGCCCGAAATGCCGTGCGCGCCACCTGATCGCGGGCCGGAGCGAGCCACCGCTCGCCCTGCCTTTCGGCCAGGGTTCCACCGATGACGATCCGATCCGGGTTGAAGGCGTTGACCCAGCCGACACAGGCAATCGCGAAAGCCCGGCGGGCCCGCTCCATCAGATAGATGCAAATGGCATCCCCCGCCAACTCGCCCTCGGCCACGTCCTTAGCGGTCAGCGTCCGCTCCCGGTTGCCATTGCCATGGACGCGGGCCGCTAGAAACGCCGATTCACCCGCGTCGAGGGCCTCCTGCGCCTGCGCGGCGAGACCTGCCCCAGCAGCGATACCCTCGAGATGGCCCGTGGCGCCGCAGCCGCAGCGGGGCCCACCTTCGGCAATGAGAGTGATGTGGCCCAGCTCGCCGGCGGTTCCATCAGGGCCCAGGACCAGGCTGCCCTCGCGCACGATGGCAGCGCCCAGACCAGTAGACACGGTCACGTATAGGAAGTCCCTGCAACCACGGGCGGCGCCCAGCCAGTGCTCGGCGAGCGCAGCCACATTCGTGTCTCTCTCCAGATATGCGGGCAGTCCAACCCGGCGCTCCATCTCGTCGGCGAGGGGCGAGTCGCAGAAGGCAGGAACGTTGGGCGGATCCACGACGAGGCCTCGCCACGGATCCACGGGTCCCATGGATGAGATGCCGATAGCCACAAGACGGTCCCGAACGTTCGCCGGGAGGGCGTCTCGGACGCCGCACAGCGTCTCGGCACAGGCCCGGAAGATTGCCTCTTCGCCGTCCTCCACGGGGGTGGCCGCAGCCCGTCGCTCGAGCCGCTCCCCGCTCCCGAGTATCGCGGCAGCCCTTATCTGAGTGCCGCCGAGGTCGAGGGCCAGCACGACCGCGTCGGGTGGCATCATGCCCATAGTTGCCACCTGCCCCCGCATGCCCTCATCTCTTGGTAGCCTGCGGCGTCGACGCCGCCTCGTCGGAGCCTGGGCCAATTGAGCGCCGGAAAACAGGTCGCCTGACGGCCCATCGACCGCCGGTTTTGACAGCCTCCGGATCATCTGTATGACCGCCGGTCTCCTCCGGGTACAACTCATGCAGCGTGACATTTAGCGCGGCAGCCACGGGGACGCCGAGCAAGCCACCGAGAATTCCCCAGGTACTCAGACCAACTAGCACGGCAAAGATCGTAATGACCGGGTGGAGGTGGACGGCCCGGCCGATCACGACCGGCATCACGATCTGGTCCTCGATTTGGCGGACGACCAAGTACGCGGCGAGGACAACGATCGTCGTATCCATGCCGTGGGCGGAGAAGGCGACGGTGCCGGCCAGCGCCGCGGCGATCAGCGGTCCCACGAGCGGAATGATTTCCAGGAAGCCGCTCAGGATGGCCAGGGCCAGGGCGTAGGGAATGTGCAGAATGGGGCCCAGAACCACGTATATCACGACCGACACGAGGGCGATCAGGAGGAGCTGGCCGCGCAGCCAGCGTCCCAGTACGACGTGGATCCTATGGCCGAGGCGAAGCGAATCGGCACGCTGTTCTCGGTCCAGGAAGCGCAGGGCGAACCGCCCAAATCGCTGACCGTCGAGCAGGAAGTAGAAGGTGATGATCAAGGACAGGATGGCCTGGAGCCCTACTTCGACCGCCCGCTCGGCCATGTGGACCGCATCGGAAGGTGAGGTGACCATGCCCAGAAAGGCCTGCCTGATCTGCTTGGCCAGTTCGTCTACGGTGATCGTGTTGCCGGCCAGGACGACTGTGTCTCCGAACAGCTTGTGCATCGCGGAACTGATGACGTCGTTCCCGCCCGACGATAGGTCGGCAAGCTCCGAGCCGGCCCGTTCGGCCGCGATGAGGGCGAGCCCCGCAAAGACCGCCAGGAGCAGCAAGTATCCGATCCCTATGACCGCCGCTCTAGGCAGTCGTGTCCGACTCTGGACGCCGGACACGACCGGCGAGAAGGCGTAGGCGAGGACGCCGGCGACCACGAACGGGCCGATGATGCCGCGGGCCAGCCACAACAGCAAAACCATCGCCCCGGCCAGGACGGCCAGACGAACGGTCTGATCGGACCAGCCAATCGCAAAACCCCGTGACGATGTCGTGCTGGGCGGTTGGCTGGACCCAGTTTTGCCCGTCATTGCCGCTCCTCTTGCCTGCCATTCCCGAGCCAAGGGACGCGAATAGCCAACCTCGCGGCCATTGGGCAAGTGCTCCCTGCGCTATTACGGCCCGGCTCAGCGCCGAATGGTACGCTCCAGATCGATGGATGATCCACCCAACCACACCCCCGAAGCCGCCGCCCCAGATTCCACGGGCTTTGCCGAGGTCCTCGCGGACGAGGCCGTCCTGGGTCGGTACGGCGAACCCTGGGAGAGCCTCGGCCCACTCGCAGACTCCGGCGATGCTGAAGGCGACGTCCTGGACGTGGGCGCCGACGACGACAGCAGCGGTTCGGGCGGTATCGTCGGCCACATCGTCTCTCCGGTGGCCGGAGCGATCGGCACCATGATCAACGCAGCCAGCGCGGCCTGGGCTCTGCGGGAGTCCGTCATCGAGCGCCGCCTAAGGCGTCAGGCCAGGGAGCCGCTTCTCAACTTGTACGAGGCTTACCCGGAGGCCAAGCTGGCCGCCCCACGCGAACTTGGTTTGCGGTTCGTGCCTGTGGAGGAAATCCTCGGCACGGCGGTGGCTGGAATGGCTCAACGCGGCGGCGACTTCCTGCCACTAAAGCCATTCCGTGGCGAGAACTGGGCGGGACGTTGGCAGCGCATACGTGATGCCAACGATCGTCTACAGCCTCTACCGCCGATCGATCTCATCAAGTTTGGCGGCGAGTACTGGGTCGTGGATGGCCACAACCGCGTCGCCGCCACCCTGTACATCAACGGCGTGGGCCTCGACGCCATGGTGACCGAACTGGTGCCGCTCGACAGCCAGACCAGCGAGTGGCCGTCGAACCTGCTCTCCTACCTTGGCGACGGTCGCGAGTTGCGAGCTGCTGCGTCGGGCCTCAGGCCGGCCATGGGAATGCGCCAGACGGAGCGGGCGGCCGTCGAAACTGCCGTCACGGCTGAGCCAGGCGACGATCCGAGACCCGACCTTCACGCACGACTCACTCCACGCGATGGCGGCCAGCCGCCCGGGGAGTCGCTCTAAGATGACCCGACGTCTGACGCTCGAATGGCCCGACCCAGCTCCGTTCAGGGATCGTAACGGCGCTTCGATCCGAATTCTGGCCGTCTCGGACATTCTCGAGCCAACGTTCCTAGATGCCCGCAACCGCAGCGCCCTCGCCCCGATTGACTTCATCGTCGGCTGTGGAGACCTCGACTACGACGACCTGGCGTTCATCACCGACGGCTTCAACGCCCCGCTCCTGTACGTTCACGGCAACCACGACACCAACGAACGCTGGCGGGAGTGCCACGAGTCTTGCCCTGAGCCCATTCAATCGACGGCCATTTACCACCAGGCCGGTCTCTCAATCGCCGGACTGCCGTGGCCCGGTGTTCGCGGCAAGCGCGGCCATCGCAGCGAGACCGCGGCTTGGAATCAGGCTATGCGGCTGGCCACGAGACGTCTTGGCCGGCTGGAGCCACTCATCGTCTTGAGCCACGTGCCACCGCTCGGCTCGGGAGACGTGGCGTCTGACGCCTACCACCGCGGCTTCAAGGGCTACCGCTGGCTGCTGCAGCGCCTCGAGCCGATACTCTGGCTGCACGGCCACACGCCCCTGGCGGCCACGCGCGACTGGCAGACCAGGGCGGGACCGACCACGATAGTAAATGTCACCGGCGCGATACTCATCGAGCTAACTCCGCCCCAGCCGGGGACCAGACCGAGACGGCGGCTCGGCCTTCGGGAGGGGGCGAAGGCCGACGCGAACGGCGGAGCCGTCGAGACGAACGGCGGCTCGCAGGGGAGCCCGGAACTGCCGAAAGGGTCCGATTCGGTCCTATAGGGCCATGGGATCGGGAGCGTCCGGATCGATGTCCAGCTCGCGCATGGCAGCCTCGGCATCGTCGACGGGGAGCTTTCCAGCCCGAGCCAGGGCTCCGATAGTCGCCGCTGCGATGTGGGGCGCGTCTATCTCAAAGAAACGGCGCAGGGCCTCGCGAGTGTCCGAGCGGCCGAAGCCATCCGTGCCAAGAACGATGCTCGAGGCCGGCAGCCAGGGCAACACGAGGCCCGGGTAGGACCTGATCCAGTCAGTGGCGATGACGATCTGGCCACCGGCCGGAGGAAGGACCTGGGCTACATGCGGGACGCGCGGCGCCTGGCTCGGGTGGAGCCTATTCCAGCGGTCCGTCGCCAGACCGTCCACGCGAAGCTGCTGAAAGGATGTGGCGCTGTAGACCTCGGCCGGGATGCCACGCTCGGCCAGGAGATCACGGGCGGCCACGACCTGCTGCAGGATGGAGCCGCTGCCGACGAGCCGGACCGGATCGCGCTTGAACTTCGCCAACTTGCCCAGGGCCGGCGCCTCGAGCAGCCGGTAGATGCCCCGAGAAATCTGCTCGTCCGTCAGCCCGTCCGGACGCTTGGGCATGGAGTAGTTTTCGTTGTAGAGCGTGATGTAGTAGAGGACATCGGGCGATGTGCCAACGCCGGGCGACGTGTGGTCGCCGGGCGATGTTCCAACGCCGGGCGACGTGCCGTCGCCTTGGCCCTTCCCATACATCCGATCGATACCCTCGCGGATGATCGAGGCCAGCTCGTAGGCAAACGCCGGGTCGTAGGCCCGGATGTTGGGGATGACCGAGGCGAGCACGTGGGAGTGGCCGTCGTCGTGCTGCAACCCTTCGCCCGCAAGAGTGGTCCGGCCGGCGGTAGCCCCCATGACGAAGCCGCGACCACGCGCATCGGCCAGGGCCCAGAACTGGTCGCCCGTTCGCTGAAAGCCGAACATCGAATAGAAGATGTAGAACGGGATGAGCGGCAGCCCGTGAGTGGCGTAGGACGTGGCTGCGGCCTGCAGTGAAGCTACTGCTCCCGCCTCAGTGATTCCCTCTTCCAGAACCTGCCCGTCCTTGGCCTCGCGGTAGCTCAGGACCAGGTCCGAGTCCACGGGCTCGTAACGCTGACCCATGGAGGCGTAGATGCCCACTTCCTTGAAGAGCGGGTCCAGGCCAAAGGTGCGCGCTTCGTCAGGCACGATGGGCACGATTCTCGACCCGATCTGCGGGTCTCGGATGAGATTCCGCAGAAGCCGGCCGAAGGCCATGGTTGTACTTACTGCCATCTCGGAGCCGGCGGTGAACTCAGCGTCAACCTCGGGGCGTGGCGCCGGAAGCGGCGCGGCACGGACCACGCGGCGTGGCACGGAGCCGCCCAGAGCCTGCCGTCGTTCCAGCATGTACTGGATCTCGGGCGAGTCCGGTCCGGGGTGGTAGTAGGGCGCGTCGTGGAGCGCCGCATCGGGGATGGGCAGCTCCAGTCGATCGCGGAAGATGCGCAACTCGGCTTCGGAGAGCTTCTTGGCCTGGTGGGTGATGTTGCGAGCCTCGACGCCCGGACCAAGTGCCCAGCCCTTGGTCGTCTTGGCCAACACCACGGTCGGTGCGCCGAGGTGCTCGGTCGCGGCGCGGTATGCGGCGTAGACCTTGCGGTAGTCGTGGCCACCGCGCCGGAGTCGGGCCAGCTCGTCGTCTGACAGATTCTCGGCAAGTCGCTGGAGACGCGCGTCCGGGCCGAAGAAGTGCTCCCTAATGTAGGCCCCACCCGCCACTGAGTACTTCTGGAACTCGCCGTCGACGGTCTCGTTCATCTTGTTCACGAGAACGCCCTCGACGTCGCGGGCCAGCAGGTCGTCCCATTCGCGGGCCCAGACAACCTTGATCACATTCCAGCCGGCGCCGCGGAAAAGCCCTTCCAGCTCCTGGATGATCTTGCCGTTGCCGCGGACCGGACCGTCAAGGCGCTGCAGATTGCAATTGACGACGAAGGTCAGGTTGTCGAGGCCTTCGCGAGCGGCCATGGACAGCGCGGTCACGGCCTCGGGCTCGTCCATCTCACCGTCGCCGAGGAAGGCCCAGACCCGGCTTGCCGACGTGTCGGCCAGGCCTCGATTAGCCAGGTATCGGTTCAGGCGGGCCTGATAGATCGCGGAGATGGGGCCGATGCCCATCGAGACGGTCGGAAATTCCCAGAAGTCCGGCTGGGTGCGAGGGTGGGGGTAGCTCGGCAGGCCAACTCCCGAGAGAGCCTCCTGACGGAAGTGGTCGAGATTCTCCTCAGTGAGACGCCCCTCCAGGAAGGCTCGGGCATAGATGCCGGGAGCGGCGTGGCCCTGGAAGAAGATCTGATCGCCGGAACCGGAGTCACCGCCCGGCGACTTTGCGTCCTTGCCCCTGAAGAAGTGGTTGAAGCCCACCTCGTAGAGCGTGGCGGCGCTGGCGTATGTCGCCAGATGGCCGCCGATTCCGGGCGCTCGGTTGTTGGCCCGCAGGACCATGGCCACCGCATTCCACCGAATGAGCCGTCGGATGCGCCGCTCAATCTCCTCATCGCCGGGGAAAAAAGGCTCCTGCTCGGGGCTAATAGTGTTGATGTAGCGTGTCTGGGTTAGGGGCGGAAGGCCGACCCGAAGCTGGCGCGCCCTCTTGAGAATCTTAAATAGCAGGAAGCGAGCGCGCTCATCCCCCTCCTGGCTGTGGACCTGGTCGAGGGCATCGAGCCATTCCCGGGTCTCGGACGGATCGATATCAGGCAGCTGGTGCTTGAACTCGTCGAAGTACATGGCTCGCCATCTCTCCGGATGAGGCAGAACGCGCTGTCGGCGGGCCGGAACCCGGTCGACCTAATCAGCAGGGTAGCCTATCGATCGCGCCGGCGAGCATGCCGCACTGGGTCGGACCGCCTCGTGGGCAGGCCCGGGGTAGGACCGGGCTGGCCCGGGCACGCTGCGTCCCCACCGGAACCCCTGCCTCAGCCCATCGGGCGGAATATGTGTCTCGTCCACCTTGGCCCTCCTTCGCGCCCGGCCGGCCGAAGGCGGAATTGCATCGATACCGCCATGGGGGTACAAAGCCACCTGACGGCGAAGGCGCCGGACGCAGCCAGATGGAGGTTCGCCGGACATGACAGGCAGCTGGAGGTCGCCGCAAGACACTCCTTGGCTGGTCAACGATTCCGCGGCCCGGTACGATCCGCTCGTCGCGCTCGTCGTTGTGGACATGCAGAATGACTTTGCCGACTCGCGCGGAAGCCTCTCCGTCCGGGGCGGCAGCGAGATCGTGCCACTCGTCAACAAGGAAATAGAGCTGGCACTCGCCGCCGGGGCAGCGGTCGTCTACACCGGGGACTGGCATCCGACGCACACTCCCCACTTCGCCCCGGACGGCGGCATGTGGCCGGTCCACTGCGTCCAGAACACCTGGGGCGCGGAGCTGCACCCGAACCTCAGCGTGAGCGGCCCGGTCATATACAAGGGCGCGCACGGCGAAGACGGCTACTCGGGCTTCTCGATGCGAAACCCGGCCGGCGGGTGGCCAATTCCCACCGAGCTGGATGCCACGATCGCGGCCGACGGCGCCAGCCGACTGGTCGTGGTCGGGCTGGCCACCGACTACTGCGTCAAGGCAACCGCCCTGGACGGCGTCCGATTGGGTTACGAGACAGCGGTTCTACTCGACTGCGTCCGGGCTGTCGACCTGGAGCCAGAGGATGGAGCCCGGGCGCTCGACGAGATGGCCGACGGAGGGGTCGCGCTGGTGGGCGGGAGAGCGACGGCTCGCTGAGGGCGCGGAGCGCCAGGTGGCGCCAGACGCGAACCGGGACCCGGGCCCAGTGCGCCGGCCGCGTGAGCGACTAATGTTGGCCGATGCAGCTCCACCTCGTGGACGCCACGTACGAGCTTTTCCGGGCGCACTACGCGCCGCGTCCCGCCACTCTGGCACCGGATGGGCGGAACGTAAGCGCGGTCGTAGGCCTGCTCTACTCCCTGCTGACGCTACTGCGCGATGAGGGAGCGACTCACGTCGGCTGCGCCACGGACCACGTCATCCGCTCCTTTCGCAACAACCTGTACCCGGGCTACAAGACAGACGCCGGCGTCCCAAGGGAGCTTCTAGACCAGTTCCCACTCGCCGAGCGGGCCATGGAGGCGATGGGCCTGGTGGTCTGGCCGATGGTCGAATTCGAGGCCGACGACGCACTGGCAACAGCCTCGGAGCGGTGGGCAGGTGCGCCGGGAGTTGAGCGCACCTGGATCTGCACGCCGGACAAGGACCTGGCCCAGTGCGTTCGGGGCGAGCGGGTGGTCATGCGCGACCGGCTCCGCGACCGAACTTTCGACGAGGCCGGCGTGGCCGCTCGCTGGGGAGTGCTGCCGCCCTCCATCCCCGACTACCTCGCCCTCGTCGGCGATTCGGCCGACGGTTTCCCGGGGCTGCCGGGCTGGGGCGCCAAGTCGGCGGCGGCCGTCCTGGCTCGGTTCGGACATGTGGAGGCAATCCCCACGAATCCGGGTGAGTGGCACGTGGACGTCCGCTCCCCTGCCGCTCTCAACGCGTCGCTGCGCGCGCAGTGGCAGGACGCGCTGTTGTTCCGCCGCCTGGCCACACTTCGCACCGACGCTCCCCTGCCCCAGCGCGATCCCGACGAACTGCTCTGGCGTGGCGCGCGCCGAGCCGAGTTCACGGCCCTGTGCGATGAGCTGGGCCAGCCCCCCTTGGCCGAACGCCCACGCCTCTGGCAGGCCTGAGTCATCGGTCGCGCGGGCTAGTCGAATTCGCCGAGGTCGGTCCCCACGTTAGTCCCCCCCTCCGACGCCGGCGGCGGGCCGCCACTCGGGAGCTTGCGGCCGCCCGACCCAGCAGTTACGCTCTAGTTGGCGGAGCAACTTCGACCCGAACGTGGCCTAGCCCTGGAGGGTAGCGGCATGATGATCGGGGCGTTCACCGAAGACGGCGCGGCAACCTTCCCGGGCAACGGCGAAGCCGGGCTGCGGGCCTACGAGGCGCTGATCGGTCGGAAGCTAGCTCAGGTGCTGTGGTTCCTTAGCTTCGACGACCCGTTCCCGGCGAAAGCATGCCAGACGGTGATCGATCACGGATCGATCCCCCAGCTGACCTGGGAGCTCTTCTGGCACCTGGCGAATCCCAGCAACAGCGATGCGAAGTCGACAGGCCTCGACGACGTGCTCGCCCACAAGCACGACGCCTACATCGACACCTTCGCGCGCGGCGCTGCGGCCTGCGGCAAGCCGATCCTGATCCGTTTCCTCCACGAGTTCAACGGCAACTGGCACACCTGGGGAGGGTTCAAGAACGGCAGCGCGGCCGGTGGCCCCGAGAGGGTCAAGGCAGTCTGGAAGTACGTCGTCGACCGGTTCGGTGCCGCCGGCGCCACGAACGTCCTCTGGCTGTGGTGTCCCCATGGCCCGACGGCGAATGTTCCGACGGACGCCTGGAACGACATGGAGAACTACTACCCCGGCGACGACTACGTCGACTGGTTCGGGATGGACGGCTACAACTGGTACCCAAAGGATCCCTGGGGCGGCACCCGACCGGTCCAGGACTTCGACGCCGTGTTCAAGGTTGTGTATGGGCGGCTCGTGGCGCTGGCCGCCAAGCCGATCGCAATCTCCGAGATGGCTTCGGGCGAATTCACCTGCGGTCAGATGACCAAGGCTGACTGGATCATCGATACGTTCTCGCGGATGAAGAGCTACCCGGCTCTCAAGATGTACAGCTGGTTCAACATCAACAAGGAGCTGGACTGGCGCGTCAACTCGAGCCCGGCCGTCCTGGCAGCATTTCGCAAGGCGATGTCGGACCCCCACTTCGAGTCCGACTACGCGGATCCGCGGGCCGCCGCCGGGTAGCTCCGGGCACTTCGCCTACTTGAGCATCGCCAGCATGGCCGCATGGTGGGCCGGCGAGGCCGCCAGGCAGGACCACTTCTTGGCTGGGCAGGCAAGGTCGAACCAGGGCTTGCCGTCGAGCGTGGTGACAGTGGCGCCGGCTCGCTCGGCGATGAGGCCGGCCGCGGCCACGTCCCAGGCGGATAGCCCGGCGCTCTGAGCGTAGACGTCGAAACGGCCGCAGCCAACGTACGCGAGCGTCAGCGAGGCTGAGCCCATGGAACGGTGCGCCCGGATCGTCTTGAGCGCCGAGTGACGCTTGCGAGTGGTCCCACGTCCACCGACGGCGAGCGTCACGACCAGGTCCTCGAGCAGCTCCTTCCGGCCGACCTCGATCGGTTGACCGTTGCGCAGCGACGGCCCATCGATCGCGCCTGCGAACGTCTCGTCGCGAGTCGGATCGTAGACTACGCCGACAACCGGTCGGCCATGGGCCACCAAAGCGATCGAGATGCAAAAGAACGGAATCCCGTTGGCGTAGTTGACGGTTCCGTCGAGCGGGTCGACGATCCAGACGCGCCCGGAACTCGCGCCGGTATGTGCCACCTCGCCGATCTCCTCAGCGTAGAAGGAGTCACTCGGATAGCGGTCAGCGACCGCGAGCCGCACTAGGTCTTCGCAGAGGTGATCGACCTCCGTAACGACATCGCGCGGACCCTTGGCGCGAATTGCCTCCAGCCGCTCGTAGCGCTCCATCTGGATTCGACCGGCCTGATGGGCCAGGTCTATCGCTAGCTCAAGCTCAGGACCGAAGGCGGCCGACTGACCCAACCGACCGCGCCGAGCCTTAGACTCCGCGGCCGATTCGGTCTCCCCGGAGGCCGAGCCGGGGCGCATCAGTACGCCGTCCCAGCTTCGAGCGCGATCTCGATGGTGAGTTCGATCGACCGATTGAGGTCGTCGAGCGGCAGGTACGACTCCTCCGAGGTCGCCTCCTCGGAGAGCACGTCGCTGACCGTGAGTATCGTGGCCGCCGAGACGTCGGAACCCGCCGCGCGCGCCCGTGCGGCCAGGTAGTACATGACCGAGCTCTCCATCTCGA
>CABDYL010000034.1_pt1 | contig 96951 bp, 87 predicted proteins | sample 3131931 | NCBI WGS metagenome assembly CABDYL01 (sample SAMEA5534337, study PRJEB31848) | metagenome | biome: tundra; feature: field; material: soil | place: USA | collected 2013-05 | depth 0.45 m
GGCCTGTACGACGACGGCCAGCCGGGCGAAATCTTCCTCAAGATGGCCAAGGAAGGCTCCACCATCTCCGGCCTGATGGACACCTTCGCCACCACCGTCAGCGTCGCCCTCCAGTACGGCGTGCCGCTCCACGACCTCGTCCACAAGTTCGCCCACGTCCGCTTCGAGCCGTCCGGCTTCACCGCCAACCCGGAAATCCCGATCGCCAAGTCGATCATCGACTACATCTTCCGCTGGCTCGGCTCTCGCTTCCTGCCGCCGGAAGACCGAGCCACGCTTGGTCTAGTCGACCGCTCGGCGACAGCTGAATCTTCAGTGCGCCCGCTCACCCTTGGACTAGGCGGTTCGGGCGCCGCAGGTTCTGGTGGCGCCGGGACTTCAGGGAGTGCTTCATCTGGCGCCGCCGGGCAGGCTTCACCGTCGAGTGGCGGGGCGGGTTCGTCGGACGCCCCCCGTGGGGCGGCCTCCTCGCCCGCGACTGCAGTGGCCTCTCCGGGCACCGGTTCGCCCTCAACGACCCCCGCCAGCAACGGCAGCGGCAGTGCCAAGTCGGCCGGCAGCGGCGCGACGGGCGTCCGCAACACGCTCGGCAGCCTCGGCATCGGCAAGGCCCAGGTCACCTTCACCTCCCAGGCCGACGCCCCCAGCTGCGCCGAATGCGGCTCGATCATGGTCCGCAACGGCAGCTGCTACAAATGCCTCAACTGCGGCTCCACGAGCGGTTGCTCGTGATGACGATGCGGAACGTCTGAGACTCCCCAGTAACCGAGGGGGCAAATGGCCACGACGAAACGAATAGCAGACTACAGCCGAGCGTTCAGTCGGCTGTGCCATGTCGCCGCACTTACGAGAGCCGGCAAGACGGCTGCCGCGATCGATGGCCTCGTCGCTAGCACCTGGGCCATCGATGCTGAGCAATGCACCTCGGTCGAAGGCCTGGGCCACGCCATCAACGGTTACTTCGGCCTCCGCCTGCCGGAAGGGACCCTTAAGCTCAGCCAAGAGAGACTCTTAGCTGCGGGTCGCCTGGTGGAGGTCAACGAGACACTCGCCTTGGCGATACCTGAGAGAGAAGCATTCGAGGAACGAACCCGAGCTGCCACAACCCTCAGGGACACGGTAAAGACACAATGGCTCGAAGAGACGGTCGGGGACCCGAATCTCGCAAGCGTGACGCCTGAGGATCTCTGGCGCTGCCTCGAGACCTATACGGCGGCTGCATTCCAGCGGCACGGTATCCATGCTATAGAGCTTCTCGGCGGAGAATTCGCGGCCGACGGGGACGGCTCGCTTCTGAGCTTCCTCTCGGCCGCCATTGCGACTGTCGGCCTCCAAGGAGAGGCCCAAGCCGTTTCTAACGCGATACGTCGATTTTTCGCAGAACCAACGCCCGAGAAGATCAGGTATCTCGCGGGACTGCTCGACGCCACTTTCACGTACTTCGCAATTGCAACGGACGACATTACGTCGCAGTACCTCCGCGACAGTCTGCGCCCGTTGAATGTCTTCGTTGACACGAATGTTCTTTTCGGCGTACTTAACCTAAGCGAGGACTACTTCGCACGTATTGCGCGCCAGCTTGTCTCTCTGGTTAAAGAGGGACGGTTGCCGTTTACGCTCTACTACCACGAACGCACGATCCGTGAGTTCCGCGACACCATCCAGGCAACTGCCGCCTACGTCTGCCAACACCGATGGACCCAGGAGTTGAGCCGAGCGGCGGTCCGTTATGGAGAAGCGTCGGGGGCAATTCGTAGCGCCGAGCTTGCCTACCACCGCCAGAACGCCGAAGCTAGGACGCCGCCGGAGGTGTTCTATTCGAAGTTCGAACACCTCGAGCGGCTCCTCGCCGACCAGGGTCTGCTCATCTATCGCGAGACCCTTGTCGACGATCCGAAAGCCACGCGGGTCAAGGCCCTGCTAATCGCTGATTACCAGGAATTCGTGGAGCAGGAACGACCAGTTCGGCCGCGCCACTACGAGGCTCTCGATCACGACGTAGTTGTGTGGCAGACCGTGCAGCGTATTCGCCACGCCGCCAGATCGCCGCTGGAATCAGGCGCGATATTCCTAACCAATGACTATCTTTTCCAGCGCTTCGAAAGACGTCGCCTGCAAGCCTCCGGGAGCCCAGCGTCTGTTGTTGTCTCTGGTCAGTTTATGCAAGTGCTGCGCCCGTTCGTTCCATCAACAGATGATTTCGATCGAGGGTTCGTGGAGAACCTAACTCTTCCAGAGTTCCAAGTCGCCCATAGCGACTACCGGTTGGCGGGGGAGCAGGTCCTGGGTTACCTCTCGACCTATTCTGGGCTTGAAGAGGAAACCGCACTCGCAGTGCTTAGCGATGAGATCCTCCGACACCAGGTACAGGATGCGGGTCCGGACGCCAACCTCGGGTCACTCATAGACTCTGCGATCATTCGCGAAAACGCGGAGTTGCGTGAGACTAACCAATCGCTGCAGACAACGCTGCGCGACGCGGAGCATACGTCGGCGCAAGCCATCCGTGGGCTCGAGGAGCGACTGAAGTCTCTTGAGACAAGCTCCATCGAACCGTTCGCTCCACGGAACCGAGCGCTCGATCCGGTTGCCGAGGAGCGTGACAGGGCGCTGAGCGATATCAGGTCTCTGCGTCGCAAGTTGAAATGGGTGACGGTTGCGGTAGCTATGGTCGCGTGGATGTCACTCTTCTGGCTGGGTCCTCTCCTAGCCCCTGACGCTCCGATTCTTCACGAGCTGGCCCATCATGCCAGGCGACTCCCAATTCAAGTCATCGCGTCAGCGGCAGCGCCGCTGGCCCTCGTTGCATCTGCAGACAGAGATAGGAGGCTCATCTGGCTTGGAGTTCTTGCCGTTGCTGATCCGCTCGTGATCGCTATAGCAGCTCTCCTCTAGCCCCAAGACCATCCTCGTCTCCAACCTGCAACAACGAGAATTGCGTGCGGCATCGCTGATGCAATCCAAAGAACCAGTGCACGAGAGGCTATCCGGACCCCAATGTCGAGACCCACCAGCAAGGCCAGATCCACCAGCACACTCGTGGCCACGAAGCCCGCGTGTGCGCCGCTGCTGCGCATGTATCGGGCCGCCGAAATCACGCGGCCGCGGACGTGGGGCGAGGTGGAGAACGACTTCATTCGGGCGATGGAGGAGTTCGACGCCAACGTGGCGTCTGGGCTCGCGGATATGGGCGACCTGCAGAATGGCAAGGGTGACTTCCTCAACGATCTGATCGCGCTGCTGCTGGAGGGCTGCGGCGGCGTGCATCTGTTCTCGCGCGGTGGCGTTCCCGGGTTCGTCTTCGCGAGCCACAACCTTGACGTGACCTACCCCAACACTGGCATCGTCAGGTTCACCCTGGAGGTCAAGGCGGTCGGCACGCCGCGACATCCGCTTTCGCCCAAGCAGAAAGCGATCGGTCGGCCCGGCTCCTCGGATCTGGCCAAGCGGGTGAAAGAGGCGGCGTTCAAGACGATAGACCTCAAGGCCGAATACGGGCGGATCATGGCCGGCCGTGGCCAAGCGGCCTCAGCGCCCAGCGGCAACCTCACCAGCTGGCTCCGCTCGGTGCCGCCAACGTCGTACCTGTTCATTGCAGCACGGGTGGTGAGCAAGACCGATTTCGACGCCACGGTCGCCTTCGCTCACACGGCCGCGCAGGTCATGGATGGCGTGGGTCTGTTCTGCTTTGGGCCGGCCTCGGAGGCTGAACCCACAACCTACCGCGCTATTGGCGTGCCGCGGGACATCGGGATGGGCCAGGTTCTTTACCGCGCCTGCCAGGACCTGACGGCGTTGCGCGACCAAGGCCCCGAGCCGATTCCTGGCTCGGCCCTCGGGCCGGCAGCCGACGCTGAGGTCGCGCTGCGCAAGGTGAGCCTCGAAGAGGAAGCCGCGTCGGAAGATCGGTCGTAGGATGGCCTGATGATCTCGACGACCGCCCCGAGCCGAGACCGCCTCAAGGCCAGAGGCGCCTTCTACACCCCCCTGGAGTTGACGCGGTTCCTGGCGCGATGGGCGATCCGTTCTGCCGACGAGCGAGTGCTCGAGCCGTCCTGCGGTGATGGGGCATTCCTCGGCGCGATCAGCGACCTTTTCATCGAACTAGGCGCCGCCAGCCTGGTCGATCGGCTGGTGGGCATCGAGCGGGATCCCGATGAGGCGATGAAAGCTCGGTCGCTGGCTTCCGGAGCCCGCATTCTCACGAGCGACTTCTTCGACATCGATCCCTCGTCCTTGCCACCTATGGATGCCGTGATCGGCAACCCGCCCTACATCCGCTATCACGGTTTCTTCGGAGAAGATCGGCGAAAGGGATTGGCCAGGGCTAGAGGCCAGGGTGTCGAGCTGACAGACCTTGCATCGTCCTGGGCCCATTTTGTCGTGCATTCGACGGGCTTTTTGGGCCCCGAAGGCCGGCTAGCCCTGGTGCTCCCGGCAGAGCTGCTCCATACGGACTACGCGCAGCCGGTCCGCGATCTACTCATGCGGCGCTTCGGCTCGCTCATCGTTGTCGCTTTCGACCGAGCCGTGTTTGCGGATGCGCAGGTCGACGCTGTCCTGCTGCTCGCCTCGAACGACGACCAGCTTGGATTGCGCGTCGTTCGCGTCCCAGACGCACGGAGCCTCATCACCTTGGACGTGGGCGCGCACGCGTCTCGTGCGAGCACGAGCCCACCGGCCCGCTGGAGCGGATCGGTCGACTTCGAGGCCGGCGCCGTGTATGCGGAGGCCACTTCTTCGGGTTTGGCCGTGCCTTTTGGCTCAATGGCCAGCGTCGACATCGGCTTCGTGTCCGGCTCCAACGATTTCTTCGTGTTGTCGCGCGAGGAGGCGTCGCGTCGTCGCCTGCCCGCCTCAGCACTGACGCCGACGATGCGACGGCCAGGCGACATCCCTGGCCTGGTGGCCGGCAACGAGCATGCCTACCTGCTCCTCGATCTGGCCGGCAAACCGAAATCGCGGAACAAGCACCTGCTCGCATATATCGCCGAGGGAGAAGCTGCCGGCATCTCCGGCCGCTACAAGTGCCGCGTCCGCAAGCCCTGGTACGCCGTCCCACTCCCCCACTCCAAGCCACAGGCGTTCCTGCCGTACATGAACCACCACGGCCCGCGCCTCATCGTGAACGACGCAGGCGCGCTGTCCAGCAACCTGCTGCATGGCGTTACTCTCCGGCCGTCCGCCCCGCCCGTGCGCGCGCTCGCCGTCGCGATGTGCAGTTCGCTCACCCTCCTGAGCGCCGAGATCGAGGGCCGTGCCTACGGCGGCGGCGTCCTCAAGCTAGAGACGAAGGAGGCCGAGCGGCTGCTCGTGCCCATACTCGACGGCCGGCCGACCGAACGGCTTCTGCACGTATTCGATCGCATCAACGCTCTTCGAACGGCCGGCGACTTGGGAGCCGCCGCCTCCATCACGGACGAACTCCTGGGCCTGGACCACGCTCGCCTCTGGGCGGCTTGTCTCACATTCCGCACACGCCGGCTCAACCGGCGACGCTTCGGCTAACTGGGGCTGCCGCTCCCTAGGATGCACCGATGGTGCTCTCGAGGGTCGCGGCGAGCGACATCACTTCTTCGGCCTTTGCTCCGAGCTCACGAAGCGACTCCTCATTCTTGAACTGCCTGTTGTAGTCATCGACTAGCCCGCCTCGCTCGAGAGCCGCGCGCCGCATCTTCAGCGTGGCGGCAGCCAGAGAAGCGAGTCGCTGAAGATCGCTCATGACGCTTGGCCGATTCATCAATGGATCCTGCGGTGACTCTAGGTACGGCCCGAGGCCATCTTCTCGACCGGCTCTCATCATTTGCCCCACAAGATACGCAGCCACGATCCTGGTCAGCCGCCAGCTGGCGCGATACGACTCCGGGAACTCGCCTTTCTTAGTATCGATTGCCGCGCCCACCAGGTGGCACACAAGCACGTGGGCGGCATGCACTGACTCATTGAAGATGATCGCGTGGTTCTCAGACTCGAATAACGCAGTTCGCTTCACGGCCAACCACGGCTTGGCATTCTCGACGGCGCACAGCAGCTGCGCAACGAGATCGTTCTCGATGACAATTGGCCCGGAGACACGCTGAGAGTAGTCCGGCTTCGTAAGGTAGGTGACGTCCGGATAGGCGGCCTTAAACTCGGCCTCGAGTCGTGCCTGGGGGCCGCTATTGGACATCAGCATGCGGCTGTTGACGGGATTCTGGGTGTTACTCCGCCTGCTGACTTCGCGGCTTAGTTGGGGCCGATTGCCGACTTCGACGAACTTGGCTACTACCCGCAGTTGTGGGCTGAGAGCCCCGTCCGCCAAACCCCGCCGAAATGCGATCGCTGACTGGGCGCCGTTGACGACGGATGGATTCCTGATCGTGAGGTGACGACGATCAACTTCGAACGCTTCGCAGACGACGGTTAGTCCATTGTGGTACGCGAGGAAGTTGGGATGGTCCGTGGGTGTCCGGATCGCCCGGTCTAGCTCTTGTCTCACCGGATTCGGTCTCAGTTCACGGCGAACATTCAGATCGAAGAGCGTCCGATCGTCGAGTCCGGGCCACGTGGCCACATCGTCAGCACGGACGGCGGTAATGGCCACCCGATTTGGAGGCTGACCGAAGACAATGCACTCCCCCTTGTTGAAGTCCAGTCCAATCGTGGCCTTGAGCAACGCTCGAGAGGCAACGGCTCTCGCCAAAGGCCCAATCCAGTCGATGTCGTATGCCGTCAGGTAGCCCGAGCCTTTCTCGCGGTTAGCAGCTCTCACGACTGTCTTTCCGGCAGCCCCCAGGAACCCCGTCGTTACCAGCCCCATGCGGATCCGGAGACGTCCATCCGACAGCCAACCAGCTGACAGCTTCTTCTCGAGCTCGAATTCCCGGACCAACCCCTCGAGCCTCGGTTCGAGGGGTTGAGCCAGAAGTTCACGTAGGGACCTCACATCAGTGAAGTGGTGGGCCGCACCAATGAACTCCTTGAGTACTTTCGGGCCGACTTCGGTCGACCTCTGCGTGTACTTCGACTGAAAGATGACGAGGGTCTCGCTGTCCTCGCCAAGGGGAGGCTTCTCCAAGTAGAGGCCGTCGATCCCGGCATCCAGATCTCCGTCGCACACGTACTCATACGCATCAAGATCATCCAGGCCGACCGAATGACGCAAGAACCATAGGAGAAGTACGGCTCGGTCCTTCGCGAGACCGCCGGACTCGTCGGTGCGAGCAAGGCTTGCGATCAACTCGTAGTCGGTTTCTCTGGTCATGCCTGGATCCTTTTGCTGGACCGCGGACGAGATTCGCGCGCGTTCATGCACCAGCCCTACTGGCAATCACTCCGTATCGCCGCCCTAACCAGCGCCGCCACGTCGCCGTCGGTGGCCCGATAGCCCTGCCGTCCCAACTCCTTCCGGACCACCGTCACGACCGCCGGCGAGGAGAGGATCTGGGCGATCGCCTTAGGTGCGCTGGTCCGCTTCGCCTTCCAGAGGTCGTCGATCAGGTGGCGCTTCAGGGCTTCGCGCGTCAGGTAGTAGAGGGAGTCGGCCTTCTTGGCGGGCTGGTCGGGCCCGAGGAGGTCCACGTCAAGCGCGAGGTCGATCGAGACCGGCATGCCGGGCATGAGGTGGTAGGCCTGCCATTGCGCGCCGTTGGTGAGGATCATCCATTCGACGCCCTCGTTGACGGCGTACATCTCGACCTGGCGAAGATGCTTTTGGTTCAGTTTCGTTGCGACTCTCTTGACCTCGATGAAGGCCACGAGCTGCTTGTCGATCCGGACGCCGAAGTCGGCGAACTCGCCCTTGACCATGTACTCAGTGGCCAGGTCCGTGAACTTGTCGAAACCCAGCGCGTCGCTCAGGAAATCGGTGACGAGAAGCCGGGTGTCACCCTCGTTGGCGTCGCGCGTGAGGAACTCCGCCAGCGGCTTGGAGAACTTGCGGATCCCGACCTTGACCCGCTCCCGGGCGTCCGCCTCCCACTTGGGCATCTTGGGCGGCACGACCACGGCCGTCCCCTGATTGCCAGCGTCAGCCACGATGTCTCCCTCTATTTGACTCGGACGCGCTTGCCACGTTACTCCTGCTGGGAGGCCGGCGTGGGGCGAAAGAAGCATGCGAGAGGTTGCGCGTCACCCGTGGGCAGCCCAGACGGCGGCACCCGTCGTATTCGCTGCTAGGTCGATTGCCAGGGGTCGAGACCATCCTGCGGTGAATGTCCACACCGCGGGCAGACCTCTCGGACGTCCGTAACCCGCGCTCCACAGGCACTGCAAGCCCCCTGCGGAGTGCTCTTGCGTGGATGGAGATAGCGCGGACTGCCCTGCCCTCCGTCCGGCCGATTCGTTGCCCAAACCAAGATCAGTACAACCAACCCCACGAGCCAGACCACTGCTACCCAGAACAGGATGACGCCGCCGAGGAGGTTCGCCCAATCCTGGCAAGTCGGTGTGCCAGAGTTCGTATTGCTGGCACATGAGGTCGCCGGAACTGACACCAGGACCGCCACCAGGACCGCCGCTATGTAGCCGAATAACACCGACCACACCACGATGAGCCAGGTCGACACCCTCCAGCTGCCGATCGACCGCATTAGGAAGACCTCCGACCTCAGGACTTGCCTACGACGCGCGAGTCAACGACAAGAATGCGCCCTTTCGCCGCCGCGAACTCGTCGTCCGTCAGCGCCCCCGACTCGCGCAATGCCGCCAGTCGTTCGAGCTCGCCGGCGAGCGAGAATTCGGCCTCGCGCTCCTCGAGCTGGTGGATGTCGCGGGTCATGAGGTAGCTCGTGATCGTGGCCGTGATGGCGCCGAAGAGGCCGATGCCCAGGAGCATCAGCGCCATGGCGGCGACGCGGCCTTCGGTGGTGACCGGGGTGACGTCGCCGTAGCCGACGGTGGTGAGGGTGACGACGCCCCACCAGAGCGCGTCAAAAGGCGAGTCGACCGCCTTGTTGAGGCCGTGTTCAGCGATGTACATCCAGGCCGAACAGAGCGCCATCACGCCGAGCCAGGCAAGCAGGAGCCAGGCGAAGCCCTTGTGTCGAGCCAGTCCATCGATGTGCAAGCCCGCCCGATAGATACCGGCGAAGGCCCGAACAAGTCGAAGCAGCCGCAGGAGCCGAAGCGGCCGGGCGATTCGGATTGGCGGGGCGAGAGCGACGACGTCAATCCCAGGGGGCTATATTGCGGGCTTCTCAGGGGGCCGCATTGCGGGTCAGACAGAGGGTCATAGTGCGAGGGTCAGTCGCGCAACCGATGCCGACCAGTGCGCCTTGACGCCCGGGAGGAGAATCGCTGCAGGATACGCATGGAGACAGCGCAATGAGCCGTCCGTTTCTCTGGCTGGCGGGTGTCATGGTGAGCGTGATAGCCATACTGGGGGCCGCCTTCGGCCCGTACGGCATCCTTCTGGCTTTGCTGCTGGCAATCGCGTTCGTCCGACGGCGCGACGGTCGCGTTGCGCTATCGGGACTGCTGACGGGGTTTGGGGCCATCTGGCTGATTCTGCTGGCTCGGCAGGCGTCGTCCGGCGGAGTGCTCGACGACGCAATCTTCTGGATCGCAGTGGGCGTCGTGATCCTGCTATCCGGCCTGGTATTGCTGGCCTCGGTGGCCGTTCGCACCGTCGCTAGTTCGAGAGTGTCTTCTCGAGACGGCGGTCCGGGATGAGCCACCACAGGGCGACGGCCGCCTAGAGGCTGTAGGCGAGCCACGAGTTGGCGAAGGCCAGCGGGATCGCGACGAGGTAGACGACGATCGATGCCTTGTCCTTGAAGTCCTCGCCGAGTGCGGGCGCGGCACCAGGCAGGCGGGCCCGGCCCGGTCGCTCGACATCGTGACGGGAAGCGTCGCCGACCCCCAAGCGCACAGGACCCCAAACACCATCAGGTGGGGCTGCGGCACCCGGACGTTGAGGCCGCCCTGGCTAGCTTGGCGCGTGCGGCTTCTGCATCGGGAGCTGCGAAATGGGCACGCCTGCCTCGGCGAGGATCTCGAGCGTGGAGCGGCGTGCGATGCTCGCCACCTGCCGTGCCTCGTTGGCTGCCTGCGGCGTCAGGTACTCCGCGACCAGCGAGGCGCCGTACTCCACCAGATGGCGAATGTGCGTGATCGACAGGACCTGTTCCAGGGAGGGAGCTGGCTTCCCATGGGCGGTCAAGGCAGCGACGAGGGGCGAAAGAGGCACAAGGCGCTGCCACCGAGTACCGCGTACAAGCCCAGCGAGGGATCGTGGGGCGCTCGACCAGGCGGAACTTCTACATCATTGGGACATCACCGGGTCGCGTCGGCGGCTTGGGGCGCTTAACTGGCCGGCCGGATGAAGGGAGTTCATACAGATACCAGAGCTCAACGGCCGCGCCCTTATCGACGACCTGATAGACGATCAAATACCCATCAACTGTCAGATCGGCGATCTTCCCGCTGTATGGGGAGTCAGCAGGAGCCAACTTACGCCCCTCGCCCTCCCAGGCAGGGTCCTCCTCGATCGCGTAGATGGCGAAATCGACCTCGACGCGCTTTCCCTCATCCAGAGCATCAAACGCCTGTCGGAACTCGCGGCTCCAAACCGCCTCAGCCGCCATCCCCCTGTCCGGCCGGCTAGCGCGTGTGTCGGTGCTTCAAGGCCTGGTGAATGGGTTCTACGCGGCCATTCTCGAAGTCGGCGCGAGCGCGCTCCATTCCTTCCGAGAACCCGGGACTGGCTTCGAGCAGACGCCAGACGTTAGTGGACTCGGAACTGCTGGCCGGGGCATTCTGGGAGACGCGGCCAGACGCCGCAGCGGCCTTGGGCGCTTGCACGTTGCTTACCCTTCTCATCTCGCTACGCTGACCTCGCACAAGAAACTGAGCGTTACCGGGCGACTCCAGAGAGTCGTTCGCAGGAGACTTCGGTAGTCTGCCACAGAGACAATAGACTCGCAGACTCACCTTTGACTTATCTGCGGGTAGGACCCGCCCGGCAGGTGGGACGGCATTTCGCGAGTACCACCGTTTCTGTTCAGGCAGAGACGCCTTCGATTAATCCGCTACGTCTCCTCGAGGCGCCGGTCTGGGACGAGACCCCAGAATGCCAGGTTCGGAGCTCCAGGTGCGGGGGCGACACCAGGCAGGCGGACCTGGCCCGGTCGCTCGACATCGTGACGGGAAGTATCGCCGGCCCCCAAGCGGACCAGACCGCACGCGCGTTCAGGGCGTCACGTGACCTGGAAGCTCTGGGTGGTGGTCGCCGTGTCGGTGCCCAGCCGGCAACTCACCGTGGCGAGGGACGTGCCCGGTCTGGTACTCGTCCCAACCTTCCACGTCCATGAGACGCCCCCGGTGGACGCGGCTACGGGTTTCGGTGTCAATCCAGCTGCCGTCGAGATTGTGCCGGAGGCATACCTGACGCTGGCACTGCACGTGCCGCCGGGTGCGGTGAGGGCGAGCAGGGTGGCGTTGGCCCCGTGACTGACCGACGCCGGAAGACTCGTGATGCTGACCGAGAAATATCCGACGCGCACGGCCGGCACGCCGGTACTGACGCCGGCGCTCGCCAGGGGCGCTGGTGGTAACCCGACGGTGGACGTGCCCAACGAGAACGGGATCCCATAGAACGCGTGGACCCAGTAGACGCCGATATCGGCCTGAGCCTGGGCGAGCAACCTCGTGCCCGCGCAGACTTCCTTCTTGAGGCTGTTCTCGAAGCTGTCCTTTGTACGCGCGCCGGTCGGTCGCCCGTCGGCAAGGCTCATCGCGTACGGCTCGGGCCAGAGGTTGCGTGGATCGCTCGGCGCTCCTCCCAGCTCCAGCGAGATCAGGTGGTCCTCCTCATAGGCGGAGGTCGAGGTATCCGAGTAGCCGTAGGCCGCGATCTGCCCGATCTTGAGGCGGGTCGTATAGCTGCTCGACGGCCGGATCGTGGCCGTCCAGCCCGACACGCAGATGGTCGAGCCGATGGTCGCCTGCGTCACGGCCGGGTTCAGCGCACCAGGTGTCAGGAGGCGGTCCGGCTCGCCGGGCAGCCGATCCGCAGCCGAGCCTGACACCGGCAACTTAATCGGGACGCCGGTCGGGCCGGGCATGGTCGAGGCGCCCGGAGAGGAGTCGACCGCTCCCTCGTCATCGGCATCGGCGAGCGTCGGGCTCGGAGCGGCTGCGTCTGGGGAGGGCGAAACCGTCAGCGTGACGGCCGACGTGACCTGCGGACTATCCGCATCCTGGCCGCCCATGATCGCGCCAATTTCGCTCGGAGAGGCGGTCGACTGAGGTGACGAGCTGCATCCGGCGGCCCCGAAGGCGACGATCGCCACGATTGCGATAACCACCGAGATGGCGGGCCTGGTGCGACGATCGAACCGACCGAACGCGAATCGTCCGACGCGCATGGCCTCCCCATTCGTACAAATACCCGAACGCCTTCCCACTCTACTCCGCCTCGAGCCGCGTCCGACCGCGTATGTCGGCCAGGTCGTCGCGGCAGGCGGGCCAGAACGGGCTGGATTGCGAGTTGGCGCGAATTCGCGGGCCCAGATGTCGATCCGTGTGGTTCCGGCACGTCGGTTGGGCAGGACGACCGAACAACAGGTCGTCCGAAACTCAACTAAAGGCGAGGAGGCCTACAAATGGCAACTCATGTGATCCACGTCGAAGTGGTGGGCCGCGACGGACCGAAGCTCCAGAAGTTCTATGCGGAGGCGTTCGGCTGGGCGCTCGACACCAACAACCCCGACGGCTACGGGATGCATCGCGACGAGAACGGGCTCACCGCCGGCATCGGCAAGAGCCCCGACGGAGGGGCCGGGCACGTCACTTTCTACGTTCACGCCGATGATCCAGCAGGAACCCTCAAGCGCATCGAGCAGCTGGGCGGGAAGGTGATCATGCCGCTCACCCAGGTCGCTCCCGAGACCACGATCGCACTCTTCGCGGACCCTGAGGGCCACGTCGTCGGCCTGATGTAGCCACGGCCGGCCAAACGCGGGCGACGAATCCGCTCGGAACGGCGCCCGGCTCGAGCTCGGGCGGACGAACGCGCATCGCGGGACTCCGCCCGAGCCTATGTCTCCGCTAAACGATTGCGTCCAAACCTCTGGGCTCGCTGGCGGCCTCGCTCCGATCGGTGAATTCGATCACGAGCCAGGCAATATCGGCCGGGACAAGCCACCAACCGCCTTCAAAGGCCAACACGAACAGGACCGGCAGGAGTCCGATAGCCAGCGTAACTCGCAGGCCTCGACCTCGGGCAAGGCCCGCCCGGCCAAGGCTTCTCGGGTCCTCCCAACTGCGACGGGATGATCGTCGCGCAACCGCCGAGGAAGGGCAAGGCCGAACCTCAGGCGGCCGGTCGGCCTAGTCTCGCAGGCGCCAACGATCCTTCCGAGCCCTCTCTCAGCAGGTGACGTGGAGGATCGCGTAGACGTCCGTTGGCTCGATGTCGGCCAGCAGCAGGCATGCCTCGCTGGTCGGAAGCGCCTCGATCACGACCCCCCGACGAGTCGCTTCCTCGCCCACATCAGGAGCGATGGGTAGCTGGCCACGGGCGCCCGTGCCGATGATGAGCCGCTTGCCGCCCCACGGTATTTGCTCGGCTGCCGTCAGCGGCGTATGCCTGTGCCGGCCAGCTTGGGCCTTCGAAGGACCCTTGTCCCGTTTGTGGATTCGTCCCCCATCGATCACGACGTCGCGGTGGTAGCGCTCGCCCTCGATCACGAGCTCTCCAAAAGCGACCAACTCGGCCTTCATCCGCGCATTCTCTCCTTCCACGGCCCCGGGGGGCGATCGTCGCAGAACTCGCGCTCGGCAGCCTCCGCCAGGGTACGCGTAAATGCGGGCCGTGCCGAGGGTGGCTCGGGGTGTGGTGCTGACGGAGGATGAGGCGGACGAGAGTGAGATTCCCTGGCACGATGACGGCGTGGCAGACCATCAATCTCGCGGCCGGCACCGTGTCGTCATCGTCGGCGGTGGCTTCGCCGGGCTGTACGCGGCGCGGAAGCTCGGCAAGGATCCTGCGGTCGAGGTCACGCTCGTCGACCGGCGCAACTACCACCTCTTCCAGCCGCTGCTTTACCAGGTCGCCACCGGCGCCCTGTCGCCGGGCGACATCGCCCAGCCCCTGCGCGCCATCCTGCGCCGGAACCAGAACACGCGCGTCGTTCTCGGTGAGGCGATCGGGCTCGATCCGGTCGGCCGCCGCGTCGCCCTCAACGACGGCGGTACGGTCGACTACGACACGCTCCTGGTCGCGACTGGGGCGCGGCATGCCTACTTCGGCCACGATGAATGGGCCGCCCTGGCGCCGGGACTCAAGACCATCGAGGATGCCACCGAAATGCGGCGCCGCATCCTGATCGCCTACGAGGCGGCGGAGCGCGAGGCGGACCCGCTTCGTCGCGCGGAGTGGATGACATTCGTGGTCGTGGGAGGGGGCCCGACCGGAGTAGAGCTCGCGGGCGCACTCGGCGAGATCTCGCGCGACACGCTGCGCCGGGACTTCCGGTCCATCCGCCCCGCCGATGCCAGCGTGCTTCTCGTCGAAGCCCTCGAGCGTGTTTTGCCGACATACCCCGAAAGCCTCTCGATGTCCGCGCGACGCCAGCTTGAACGCCTGGGCGTGACGGTGCGGACCGGCACGAAGGTGACCGCCATCGACGACAGCGGTATTGCCGTCGCCGTCCGAACCGATGGCGGCGAGCGGACGGAGCGGATCCCGACACGGACGGTCCTGTGGGCGGCGGGCGTGCAGGCGTCCAGCTTCGGCCGCAAGGTCGCCGAGGCGCTTGGGGTCGAGGTCGACCGGGCGGGCCGGGTGGCGGTTGGCGCCGACCTCACGGTAACGGGTCACCCTGAGGTAATGATCCTCGGTGACCTCGCGATCGTGAAGCGGCAGGGCGGGAAGCCTGTGCCCGGCGTGGCCCCAGCCGCGATCCAGGAAGGCATCTACGCGGCGAGTTCGATCCTGCGGCGCGTCCGAGGGGAGACGCCCACGCCATTCCGGTACCGAGACCGGGGGGACGTCGCGGTCATCGGGCGGCTGTCCGGCGTGGCCGACATCCGCTGGCTGGGTCGGTTCGGCCGGAGGAGTGGCTTCCTCGCTTGGGGCATGTGGCTCGGGGTCCACATCGTCTATCTCATCGGCTTCGCCAACCGGCTCGTTGTGATTATCCGGTGGGCGTGGAGCTTCCTGACCCATGGGCGCGGAACCCGCCTGATCACCGGCGAGCCGCACCTGCCCCCGATCAAGCAGCCCGAACGCTTGGAGTAGACCCGACCAGGCAGGTCCGGAGCGTCGACACCTGCGAACTCAGCTCAGGGGACCGCCTCGCCCTCGAACGCGCGACGCAGCGCGGCGACGTCGATCTTGCCCATCTTCAGCATCGCCTCCATGGCGCGGCCGGCCCGCCCCTGGTCTGGATCGCCCAGGATTTCGCCGAGCTGGCGCGGGATGATCTGCCACGACACACCGTAGCGATCCTTTAGCCAACCGCACTGCCCCGGTGATCCGCCGCCATCGATCAGGGCGTCCCAGAGGCGGTCGACTTCCGCTTGGTCCTCGCAATCGATGCCGAACGAGATCGCTTCGGTGAACGGGAACTGGGGACCGCCATTGAGACCCGTAAAGTGCTGGCCGGCGAGCGTAAAGTCGACCAGGAGTACCGCTCCCGCCGGCGTACTCGGATTGTCGGCCGGGGAGCGCGACACGGTGCCGACGCGGCTGTCTGGCAGCAGCGAGACGTAGAAGTTCGCCGCCTCCTCGGCGTTGCCGTCGAACCACAGACACGGAGTGATCTTCGACATCTTACGTAGCCTTGAGTGCCTGAACCGGTGCCGGCTCCGTGCCCTCGTCGATCTGGTGGACCTGCTCGAAGGTGGCCCGCATCGGCGCCTCCGGCAGGAAGACGACGATCGCGACGCCGACAACCGCGCCTATGACGCCGACCCAGAACGTCGATGCCAGCGCGATCGAGAACGCCCGATGGATCGCGTCGACGATGTTGGGGATCAGCGGGGCAACCGAGTCGCGTGCACCCGGCGGCAGGCTCGCCAGGATCCGCTGACCGAGATCGCCCGTCCCGGTTAAGTCGATCCCACCCCCGCCCGCCGTGAACTGGTCGACGAGTGGCTTTGGGACACCCGCGTTGAGCATCTGAGCGGGGACCTCGGTTGCCATCCGGCCGGCAAAGACGGTGCCGGCAATCGTCAGACCCACGGTCCCGCCGATCTGCTGGAAGAACGTCAGACTCGCCGTCGCGACTCCAACCCGCTCGGGCGAGACTCCGTTCTGCACGACGAGGGTGAAGACGGCGAACGACGGCCCGATCCCGAGACCGGTAACGACCATCCACAGCCAGAGCATGGGGCGGTTGGTGTCGGCCCGGAGGTTAGTGAGCAGGTACAGCCCGAGGGCGAGGAGCACGAGCGAGCCCAGTATCAGGAGCTTGTACCGGCCGACCCTCGCCACGATCTGACCGGACACGATTGCGCTAACGATGAGGGCCCCGAGTAGCGGCAGGAGGCTGTAGCCGGACACGGTCGCACTCGCGCCCTCGACCGACTGGAACCAGCGCGGCAGGAAGATCACGGCGCCGAAGAACCCAAATGCAGCCAGGAACATGGCTCCGACCGATATCGAGAAAGACCGCGACCGGAAGAGAGCCAGCGGCACTATCGGGTCCGGCACTCGCGACTCGATCCAGAGGAACAGCGCACCGAACGCCAGACCGGCGAGCATGAGGCCGCCGACGGCTGGGTCCGTCCACTCGCCACTCTGCTTGTTCGTCAGCCCCACGAGGAACGGCGCGATCGCAAGGGCAAACACGACGGCGCCCACGAAATCGATGTGTTTCGCGGCCTCTGGCCGTCGGATCGGCGGCAACAGACGCCACAGGATCACGAGCGCAATCAGACCCAAGGGCAGGTTGACGAAGAAGATCCAGTGCCAGGTGAACGTGTCTGTAATGAACCCGCCGATGCCGGGACCCAACAGGGACGAAAACCCGAAGACGGCGCCAAACAAGCCCAGATACTTGCCTCGCTCAGCTGGGGTGTAGAGGTCCGCGACTACGGCCAGCGACACCGGGAAGACGGCTCCACCGCCCAAACCCTGGAGCCCGCGGAACAGGATCAGTTGCCACATTTGCTGGCTGAGACCAGAAAGTACGGAGCTCACGAGGAACAAGCCGACGGCCCAGATAACGATCGGCCGGCGACCGAAGAGGTCGGACAACTTGCCGTAGATGGGCCCGCTGATCGTGGCCGTGAGCAGGTACACCGTAACCACCCAGGTGTATAGGTTGTCGCCCTTGAGGTCTGTGACAATCCTGGGCAGGGCGGTACCTACAACGGTCTGATCGAGGGCGAAGAGAAACAAGGCCAGGAGAATTGCGCCGAGAATCTCGAGGCGAGCCCGCGGGCTCAGCTCGACAGCAGGCCTGAGCTCGACAGCAGGCCCTTCCGCGGCTGAGGCGTGGCTCATTGCTCTCCCTGCTTGATGTACGGTCGGTGAATGTGGCGGCGAAGCATCCGCAAGACCCACGGTAGGATGCGGCCCGCCGAGCCGGGCACCCCGAGCGGTAGGCTCGCGTCTCGACGACCGGAACTCCCCCTTCGTGGACACCGCTACCCCTGGCTTGAATTAGCTCGTTGTCTCTGCCAGGCGCCGCCGCAGGAAACGGCGTTCGGCATCGTTGTCCGAGAGAGTCAGGGCGCGTTCGTACTCTGCCGTGGCCTCCGGGAGACGGCCGAGCCGCCGGAGGAGATCCGCCCGCGCGGCCGGCAGGAGGTGGTAGCCGGCGAGTTCGCCGCGTGCCGCCAGGTCGTCCAGGAGACCGAGACCCGCGGCGGGGCCGTCCGCCTGGGCTATCGCGACAGCCCGGTTGAGCTCGACGATCGGGGACGGGTCGATCCGAGCGAGCGCCTCGTATAGGGTGGCAATCGAGTGCCAGTCGGTCGGTCGGCCGTCGAGGGTGCGGGCGTGCTCGGCGGCTATCGAAGCCTGGAGCAAGTAGCGGCCCACGGACGCGTGGGACAGCCGCGCGGCTGCAGCGAAGCCGCGATCCAGCGCCTCGTGCCCGCGGGCTATCTCGACGCGGTCCCAGCGCGATCGGTCCTGTTCGTCGAGCAGTGCGATCGAGCCATCCGGGCCGACCCGAGCCTCGCGCCGCGAGTCCTGGAGAAGGAGTAGGGCGAGCAGCCCGTGGGTCTCCGGCCGATCCGGCAGAAGGTCGGCCACGAGCGCGGCCAGCCGAATGGCCTCGGCGCAGAGATCGTGCCTGACCGCGGCCTCGCCGGATGTCGCCAGATAGCCCTCGTTGAAGACGAGGTACAGCGTGGCCAGAACGCTGTCGAGCCGCTCCGGCAACTCCGCGCTGGGAGGCACGCGATACGGAATCCCCGCCTCTCGAATCTTGCGTTTGGCCCGAACGAGGCGCTGGGCAAGCGTCGCCTCGGGGATGAGGAACGCCCGGGCGATCTCGGGCGTCGTGAGGCCTCCCAGCGTCCGGAGCGTCAGCGCGACTCTGGCGTCGAGCGGCAACGCCGGGTGGCAGCAAGTGAAGATGAGGCGCAGGCGATCGTCCGCTAGCCCGTCCTCGGTTCCGAGCTGCATCGTCGCTACCTCCGTCACCGCGAATTCCCGCTCGAGCAGTACGAGCTTCTCCGCCTGCCGCCGGTCGCGCCGGATCCTATCGAGGGCGCGGTTGCGGGCGGCGGTCGTCAGCCAGGCAGCGGGCCTGGCCGGGATGCCGTCACGAGGCCAGGTCTCCAGCGCGGCCGCAAAGGCGTCCGCCAGCGACTCCTCCGCGGCATCGAAGTCCCCGCCGAGAAATCGGATCAGGGTCGCCAGGACGCTGCCATACGCGTCCCGATATGCCCGCTCGATGGCCGCGTTGGTCTCGGCGGTCTGTCTGGGCCCGCTTCGGGGCGCCCGCGGCTCGGACGCCGGCTCGGATTCAGTCATTGGGCCGCGTTGGTCTCCCGGACAGTCTCTGGCGCGGGCATCCCGATTATCGGCCGGACCTCGATCGATCCTCCGAAGGCGGCCGGGCAGCGCGCAGCAGCCTCAAGGGCCTGGTCGAGGTTGTCGCATTCGATGATGTAGTAGCCGCCCAGGACTTCTTTTGTCTCTGTGTAGGGACCGTCGGTGATCAGGCGACTGCCATCGCGGACTCGGACCGTGGTCGCAGAGGATGACCCGGCCAGCCGCTCACCTGCGGCGTGGATGCCCTCCCGGAGCAGCCAGCTGCTGTATTCCATCCAGGGCGGCGAGATCTCGGGCGCCTCGGGCGACTGAGACTCGGTCGCAGCCGCGCCGGACGCACCGTCGTCTTGCTGGGCTTCTTCGCCATAGATAAGGAGCATGTAGCGCATGTGACGCCTCCGAGTGGACGTAGTTCGACGAGGGGTGGGCGGTAGCCGCCCTTCACTGCAACGACGATCGCGAAACGTCGGAATCGACATCCCGATGGCAGGTGGTGCAGATGGTCTTCCAGCATGAAGGTTGTGCGCGCAGAATGGCCGCATCGTACCCAGCCCGGAAGCCTGCGAGCGCCAGGTGAGACCAACGCGGTCGATTTCGAGGCCGTCCCGGCGTAGCAACGAAAGGGCGGCCCCTTGCCGCTGCCCCGCAGCTTTGGGCCGATAATGGCGCCCATGCCTTCCGAGATCGATCCGAATCTCGACGACGACGCCATGCGGCCGGGGGCCGATGCGCCGCCCGACGAATCGGCCGACCCGTTCGACGCGCTCGTGGTTGCCGCGCTCGATTCGCTGCCCGAGGCCTTTCGCGATCGGCTCGGCAGCGTGGCGATAGTCGTCGAGGACGAGCCGACACCAGATCAGCTCGCAGCGGTCGGCGCACCGGGGCTGTTCGGGCTCTACACGGGCGTGCCGCGCACGGCGTGGGGTGCGGAAGACGCCGCGGTGGCGAGCAAGATCACGATTTTCCGCGGTTCCCACGTGCGGCAGTACCGCGATCCGGACTCACTTGCGCGCGGGGTGGCCGACACCGTGCGTCACGAGATCGCGCACCACTTCGGCATCTCCGACGCCCGCCTCGACGAGCTGGCTCGCGACCGGCACCGCCGCTGAACGTATCCCAATTGCCGCACCACGGCGCAACAAAGGCCGCCGACAGGCCTTGTTCGTGTACCCTCCTGGGGCGCTTGCCCAGGCGCGCTCGGAGGAAGACCGTGAACCTCAACGTCGCCCTTCCATTCCTCTCGTCGCTGCTCAGCCTCATCTTCTGCGCGCTCCTGTTCGGTCAGTGGCGCGAACGGCGACGGTCCTACCAGGCCGTTTGGGCGATCGGCATGCTTTGGTACGGGCTGAGCGCGGGAACCGAGTTCCTGGGCGGGGCATTCGGCTGGTCCGAGCCGCTGTATCGGGCCTGGTATCTGATCGGCGCGATTTGGGTCGCCGGCTGGCTTGGGCTCGGCACCGTGCTTCTGCTCGGCAAGACGCGCTTCGGCTATGCCTTCGCCGGTTCACTGTTCCTGGCTGGGCTATTCACGGCGCTAACCGAGGCCAAGTACCACTACGCTGGCAGCGGCGCCGCCCCGATCGTCTACTTCGGAATCGCCGCCGTCCTGGCGGTTGCAATCGCGGTGGACACGTTCCGCGGTGGCTCGCGGTGGCCGCGCCTGGCCGCCGTCGCCATGATCTCGGGCACCGTCGTCTCGGCGATCATGATGGCCGTGGTGTCGCTCCCCTCCCCCGGCTGGGTCGTTGACCCGATCACCCACATCCCCACCGGCCAACTGATGCCGGGCTATTTGCGGCTTCTGACGCCATTCTTCAACATCACTGGTGCTTTCGCCCTAACCCTGGGCGGCATCTACAGCACGTACATCTTCATGCCCAAGCAGCGGTTCATTCGCTACTCGCTAAGGGCCGACCAATCGCCGGCTCGATACATCGGCAACCTGCTCGTCGCTCCGGTCGCGATCATCGTCAACCTCGCCGGCTCGCTCCCGGGCGCAGTCTTTGCGTTGCTCACCGGACGCCTCAACAGCCGGGTGCCGGCCACGCTCCTTATCGCCGTCGGCGGGCTGATCCCCGCCATCACCAGCGGTTTCAGCCGGTTCGGCGACACGAGCGGGTTCTTCGTTGGTGAGCTGCTCGGCGTCGTCTTCCTCTTCGCGGGCTTCCTGGTCTCGATCGAGGTCTTCCGCGAGATACGCGTCCCATTCACGAGCATCGTGTTGCGGTCGCGCGTCCCCGAGGAAGTCGCCTGACCGGGTCGGCGGGCACGCCAGCCCGTCCGCTCACTCCCAGGGGCGAAGTGGCGCCAGGAAGTCGGTAATCAGGGCGTTGAGGCGATCGGGCGCCTCCATGCCGATCATGTGGGCCACATCCGGCCAGACCACGGCGTGCGCATTCGGGGCGGCGGCCTCGAGGCGGTGCGCAGCCTGGACCATGGACGAGACGTCGAGCGTCCCGGCGACCGCCAGGACGGGACAGCGCAGCTCGCCCAGCCTGTCATTGGCGGGCGGATCGAGGACGATGGGCCGCCCGCTGACACGGCCGCGTTCGCTGAGAGGCCGGCCCATCGTCCTGACTGCTTCGCGGATCGACGGCTCGACCCGCTCGGGCGGCTGACCCGGGCCGTCAACCCAGAGCCGCACAGCCAGGTCGGCGATGGCATCCAGGTCGGGCTCGGCGGCCGACAGTACCTTCTCGCCCTGGGTAAAGATGGCGAGCTCTTCCGGAGTCAGCTCGCCGGCGAAGCCACCAAGGCCGGCCCCCACGCCCACGACCGCGACAACTCGCTCAGGGAACTCGATGGCGGTGTCCAGGGCGATCTGCCCGCCGCGGCTGTTGCCGACGAGGGCGGCTCGCCCGATGCCGAACGCATCCAGCACAGCCAGCAGGTCCGCCCGATTGCTGAAGTCAACGTCATCGGTCGTTGACCTGCCGAAGGCCCGATAGTCGTAGCGGACGATACGGAAACCGGCGGCCACCAGCCCCGGAACCATCGCGTCCCAGGCCCGAAGATCGGCGATCGCGGCATGAACGAGGACGATCGGCGGCCCGGCACCCTCGCTCACCGCGAACAGACGACCACTCGGGACTTCGATGAAGCATTCCATCAGCGGAGCCTACTAGAGCGCGAACCCGCCGCGGTCAGTCGGCGGGGGAGACCGGCGGCCGCACGGCGTGAGGCCCAGTCAGCAGAGCTGCCAGCTCAGCGGAGCAGAGCAGCACGAACGCGGTCAGATAGAACCACAGCATCAAAACGATCACGCCAGCCAGGGCGCCGTATGTGGCGCCGTAGCTGGCAAATCGCGCCACATACAACCCGAACCCATAGGTGACGGCCAGCCAGACAACCGCGAAGACCATCGCGGCAATCGCTGCCGGGCGCCAGGGCGTTCGGTAGCACGGTGCATATCGGAGAAGTGCGGACACGGCGGCCACCAGAAGCGCGGCCGCGATCGGCCACCGCAGCAACGAGAGCGCCGGCCAGACCTGCCCCAGGCCGATCCCGTCGATCAGCCGCTGGGTAACCAGGGTGCCACCCACGACCGCCACAAACGAGACCACCACCGCCGCGCCACCGAGAACGGTCAGCAACGCCGCCAAGGCAATGCGCGTGACAATCGGCCGTGTCTCGGGCACGCCATAGGCGCGGTTCATCGCCTTCATCAGGGTGTCGATTCCACCGGTTGCGGCGTAGAGCGTCACCACGGCACCCACAGACAGGAGTTGCGGCTGCGTTTCGGAAAGCGCCTGCTCCAGCTGAGCCCGGACAGGGCCGACCAGGTCGGACGGAAGCGAGTCGCCGATCGCCCCGATGATCCGGCTGCTCGGATCGGCGATGCCGAGCCAGTCCGCCATGAAGCCGCTCAGCGCGACCACGAAGATGGCGAACGGGAAGGTCGCGAACATGAATCGATAGGCGAGTTCGGCAGCCAGCCCGGGCACGTCATGGTCCAGGATCTGCTTTACGTATCGCCCTGCGATCTCCCTCACGCGTTCCCTCCGCGCACTGACACCCACAATTCGTGGAGCCCCGAGCCGGAGGCCGACGGCCAGCACTCGCCCCGAGCCGGCGCGACGGCGAGCCCTCAGGGCCCCTCGTTAGCTCGCGCGCACCTTGGCCGGGCAGTACGTGAGGCTGTTGGCCTTGCGCTGAGCCCAGGTCTGTCCGGCACGGGTGCGGCCCTTGAGCCAGGCCTTGCGGTTGCGGAGATGACTCCGCTGGACGCCGGCGCCGCCGTTCAGACGGCTGTCGACCGCAGCCACAGTCGGGGCCGTCGCACGATATGAGGACTTGCCGCCTTTGGCGTCGGCACGCGGAGCTTCGGGCGTGGTCTTGGGAGTCGCGTCGTCAGTCATGGAAGTTTCCTTCAGGCGTGAGGGCTGGCGGGCCCGAATAGCGGTGGTGTGATTTCAGGAACGGGGGCGGCGCAGCGAGGTCTAGGCGACGACGGTGCTGTTGCGGCCCAGGCCCATGTCGCCCCGCACGGCTGCTGCCCCGTGATTGCGGGACCAGGACGAGACGGCGGCATCGAGCGCGACCGACTCCGGACGAACAGAAAGCCTGTCGTCCTGACCGCGAACGGTGGGTCCAAGCTCGGCCAGGACTCCACGGTAGTTGGGCTTGTCGTTCGGCGTGCGATCGACGGGCGGGAATACGTCAAAGTAGCCGTCGGTGCTCACCACGATGAGCGCATCGGCGGTGCGGAAGCTTCTGCGGGCCACGAAGGGATCCAATCTGCCGCGCGCTGCGGGCGACGGAATCGTGACTCGGCGCAGTCGGCTTGTTCCCACGATGGGGCCGGAGCGGCTTTTGGTCAAGCCGCCCCGGGGAAACGGCGCGGCCCCCAGGGCGGATTCCTCGACCCTCGACGGGGATACTCAACGGGCCGGTTCCAGGCAGCCCGCGGGCCGGTCGCCAGGTCGCCTGTGATTGTGCTATCGCCCCAAAGCGAGTAACGTGCACTGGTTACCGCCACTCGCGGTGACGCTCCGCGTGGTCGACCTTCCTTTCCGACAGACCGTGCGTCTGCTGTTTGGATCGGGAAGAAGAAAGGTCACTCATGACCACCGGCACAATTAAGAAGGTCGTCGCCGATCGCGGCTTCGGCTTCATCGCAGCTGAGGATGGGAAGGAATACTTCTTCCACCGCGGCGGCGTCCAGGCCCCTCTCGAGTTCGATCGCCTAGTCGGCGGCGAGCGTGTCTCGTTCGAAATCGAGACGAGCCCCAAAGGCCCGCGCGCCATCCAGGTCAGCGCAGCCTAATCCCCGACCGGCGAAGCGGCCCGATCGTTTATCGCGTCGGGCCGCGATGCACTGGTCTACGCGCCGTAACGCGTCGCGCCCGCTTGGCCAGTTCGGCACAGAACGGCAGTTGCTTGTGGGCTGTACGCCCAGGGGCCGCAGTTAGCGGTCGGCAATCCTGACAGGAGTTACTTCATCTCGAGGACGGCCTTCGTCTCTACCTACTCTCCGCGCCAATGCGGCATCGCCACGTTCACGTACGATCTGGCCACGACGGTCGGCGAACGGGAGATCGTGGCGCTCCATCCGGCCGATGAGATCGGGCCGTATCCGGCCGAGGTCCGTCATCGAATCCGGCGCGACCACCAGCCTGACTACGCCTATGTGGCGCATGCCCTCAACGACTGCGGCGTGCAGGTGGTCTGCATTCAGCACGGCCACGGCATCTGGGGCGGCGAGGACGGCGCGTACCTCCTCGACTTCATCCGGGCCCTGCGCGTGCCGATGGTGGCGACGCTTCACGACGTCCCATCGCGACCGTCGCCGGCTCAAAGGTCGATCCTGAGCGAGCTTGTCGATGTCGCCGGGGCGACAATCGTGATGTCTCAGGCCGCGGCAGTCGAAATGGAACGCTCCTATGGCGTGACCGCCGACCGCCTCGACATCGTTCCACACGGCGTGCCGCATCTGCCGCAAGTTGCCGCGGATACGATCAAGCCCCGCGTCGGCCTTCAGGGCCGAGCCGTGATCCTGAGCATCGGCTTGCTAAAGCCGGGCAAGGGTTGTGAATCGGTCATTGACGCGATGCCTGCCGTGATCGAGGCAGTCCCATCTGCCTGCTTCGTGATAATGGGCGCGACAGACCCTAACCTCCTCGCCCGCGAAGGCAATACCTATCGAGCCGGGCTCGAGGCCCAGGTCGCCGCCCGCGGCCTCGGACAAAATGTCAAGTTCGTGGACAGGTTCGTGGGTCGCGTGGAGTTTGGGAACTGGCTCGAGGCCGCGGACGTGATTACGACGCCCTACCCAGACCTGGACCGCAACGTCGCGGCCACGCTCTCCTTCGCAATGGCGGCGGGCAAGGCCATCGTTTCCACTCCGTACGCATATGCCACCGAAATGCTCTCCCCGGAACGGGGCCGGCTCGTCCCGCCAGACTCCCCGGAAGCGCTCGCCGAGGCGTTTATCGAGCTACTGCGAGATCCAGAACTTCGAGCCTCGATGGGACGGCGGGCATACGAACACAGTCGCGGCATGGTTTGGTGGGAAATTGGGAGCCAGTATCGGCGGATTTTCGACCGGGCTGCGAGCCTGGCCGACTCCACCCCCCGGGCACCCTTTCGCAATCTAGCGGCGGTCGTAGCCTGAACCGCCCGACGCAGCCTGCCATGGGGCAGGGTGCGATCGAACTCGCTACATCGGCCCGTCCAGACGCAACCCGACCCGAGCCGGAGTGCGCGGGTGATACCCTAACTCAGTCAATCGCTGTTTCGGACACATTGCAGCGGCGTCTGCCGTCGGCACGCTACGTGGGTGCCGGCCCTCATCTCGACTGCGCCATCAGCGCGGGACCAATCCGTCTCGCCCAGCCCGGTCGGACCCCGCGTCAACTGACGCACTCAGGAGTTCTCCTTTGACCTTCGATAACCTCGGCCTGTCGGCCGACCTTCTCGCTACAGTCGCGAGACAGGGCTATACGGAGCCGACGCCCGTTCAAAGTGCGGCAATCCCCCCCATCATCTCCGGCCGCGATGTTCTCGCCGCCGCCCAGACCGGCACCGGCAAGACGGCTGCGTTCGTCCTGCCGATCCTTGAGCGACTCAAGGGCCACGCCAACTCCGGCTTCTCGCCGGCAAGGCACCCCGTCCGGGTCCTCATCCTGACCCCCACCCGCGAACTCGCGGTCCAGGTCAGCGAGGCCGTCAAGACTTACGGCCGCAGCAGCTCCCTCCGCTCCGCGGTCGTGTACGGCGGCACTCGGATCGACCCCGAAATCAAGCTTCTCTGGAAGGGCGTCGAAATCCTAGTGGCCACGCCCGGTCGCCTCCTCGATCACGTCGGCCAACGCACGGTGAACCTCAGCCAGGTCGAGATCCTTGTCCTGGACGAGGCCGACCGAATGCTCGACATGGGCTTCATTCCGGATGTGCGCAAGATCACGGCTCTCATGCCGGCGAAGCGCCAGACGCTGATGTTCTCGGCCACCTTCTCCGATGACATCCGCCTCCTGGCCAAAGAGTTCCAGAATGACCCGGAGATCATCACAGTCGCGGCCCGCAACAGCATCGCCGACAACCTCACCCAGGTTCTCTACCCGGTCGATCAGCACCGCAAGGCCGACCTGTTGCTCCACCTCATCAAGCGCGACTCCATGGAGCAAGTCCTGGTCTTCACCCGCAGCAAGGTCGAGGCCGGCCGACTGGCTTCGTACCTGGATCGACGCGGCGTGAGTACTACCGCGATCCACGGCGACCGCAGCCAGTCGGAGCGAACTCGCGCCCTCGAGGCGTTCCGAGGCCGCTTCGTCAAGGTCCTCGTTGCCACGGACGTGGCCTCGCGCGGCCTGGACATCGCAGACCTGCCCTACGTCGTCAATTACGAGCTGCCGTTCGAGGCGCAGGACTACATCCATCGCATCGGGCGAACTGGTCGCGCCGGTGCCAGCGGGACGGCCATTTCACTGGTCTCGCCCGGCGAAGTCGAGGAGCTGCGGGCGGTTCAACGCCTGCTTCGCAAGTCGATCCCGTGCGCGGTCGTGGAAGAATTCCTGCCCGATCCCGACGCCGAGCCTGCTCAGTCGCGACATTCGGATGGGCGCTCGGGTGCGCCGTCCTCGTCGGGCTGGAAACGCCACAGCGCAGGGTCCCGATCCGGTCGGCCTCGCCGGTCTTTCGCGGCCACGTCCCGGTAAGGAGAAACTAACCAGTGCGCAAACGCAAGGTGACCTACCCGGCGCCCAAGACCGCCAACAGACCCACTAGAACCGTAGGACTGCAGAGCAGCCCCGGGTACGTGAGGACGACGGTCGCGACCATCAACCTCGCGGCCCTCGAGATCCGCAACGACCTGTCGGTCGGGAACCGAGTGCGGATCGGCGGCGAAGGGCTCTACTCCGGCGAATCGGCCGTCGTGGAGTCTCTGGTCGTCGGCGTGATCCCTGCGGCCATGGTCCGCACCGAAGCGGGCAAGACGCGGCGCGTGCGTACCGTCGATCTCGAGCGCCTCCCCGTCGAGGGCTGACTCACCGAATACCTCCACCGCGGCCGCTGCCTACTTGCATGTCGGTTCGCCAGCCTATCGCCGGTGCGGGAGGCGGACCAAGCCGCTCCATTTGCGCATTCGTCGAGTTTTTGCGGACTCCTGTATGTAACATCGTCCAGTGCGGAAGATGCATGACGTAGGGCGGTTGCGCTCTCACACAGACGATCCAGGCTGCCGGGCAACACGGGTTGCCCAAAGCGGCGCCATGTGGGTGTGACGGAGATGTCAATCAGGGGCGATCGCATCGACTCGAAACCCCTCCATTGCTCCGTCTGCAAACACCCCCTCGTGCTCCGTGGAGGCCACGGCCGCCGACGGGCAGCCTTGATAGAAGATGGGCTGACGCTGTGCGACGTTTGCGCGCCGGCCGGAAACCATCAGCCGCTCCGGTTCGAGCGCTAGCTTCGCAGTTGAGCCGCTCAGCGGAGCCAGCCGGCCGACCAGCCTAGAAATCCTGCGGGCACCACGGCTTGAGCGCCGTCGGGAAGAGGTCGTCGGCTGCGGCCAGGCCTCCGGGGCGCATCTCGACCACCCTGCCGGCAGCCGCTAGCGCCGTCGCACTGAAGCCCCCCAGGAAGAGCGACGCCAGGTCGTTCGCGTCCAGCGCCAGATCCGCCTCGGCGTCAGCCCGCGTCACACGGGCCCGCCCGTCCTCTACCTCGAGACTCCAGCGGCCGGCGTTCCAGGGGCAGAACTTGTCCCGCAGGTCGAGCGTCAGGTGGCCGCGGCCGTGGTCGTTGAGCCCGTAAGTCCGTCCCTCCAGGGCCGCCACTACATCCACGACGCGGACCCACAGGCCGTCGGCCATTGTCACTCCCAGACGTCGGGGCTCCGCGGCCACGAACAGGAGGGGGTGGTCTGAGGGCAACCGCCCAGCCTTGAGCGTCCGGACCAGATCCACGTTGAGTAGGTACCGCCAGATCTCACGGGTGCCGCGCGGAGTCGAGCCGATCGCCTCATCGACGATCAGCTGATGGGCTGAACCCCTGACGCCCCATTCTGGCTTGGTCTTGTAGACCGCGTAGGCTTCGGCGCCCGCATCGGTTTCGTAGACCACCAGCCGCTTGGCCTCGCCGCCTGTCTTGTCCTTCTCGCCGTAGGGCAAGATGCCGGCCCACCAGTCGGGGGTCCGAACCAGGAAGCCGGCTCGCTGGGCTCGCACCGCCTCGTAGACCGGCTCGACTATCTCGCGCCCCTCGCCAGCGGGCAGCAGACGGAACCTGCCCTCGCTCGGCCACTCGCGGGCGAACCCCACAGCCCGTGCCTCCGCCTCGAGGTTCATGCTCAACGTCCCGAGCCCAAAACCGAAGCGCTGGTAGATGGCGCCCTCGGCCGCCCAAAGCATCGCGATCGGCTCGCCCCGATGGTGGCAGTCGTCGATCATGCGCCGCATCATTTGGCTCATGAGGCCACGGCGGCGATGGGTCGGCAGGACAGACACCCAGGTGATGCCGCCGACCGGCATATCTCCCCCGGGCACGGTCAGATGGACGGTGAAAACGCCTCCCGTGCCGACGAACCGGTCGTCCTCCATGGCGCACACGAATCGGTCCTTGTCAGCGACGGCCTCGATTCGTTTGATCAGCTCGTCCGACGCGTCCTCGCTGAACGTGATCTCGTCCATTCTGAGGAACTCGGCGAACCGTTCAGGCGGGCAGACTCGAATCTCAACGTTCATGGCGTAATGTTGGCACAAGTCCGAGCCTCTGAGAATCAGCTCCTACGCGTGAGCCCGCAACCACTCCACGATGCCGGCCACGACCTCCGGACCCTCCGGCTCGTTGAGCGTTTCGTGGCGCAGGTTTGGCAACACGCGCCGTTCGACGCCAGGCAACTTCCCGAGTGGCTCGCTACCGGCGGTTGGGACGAGCGTATCCGCGCCGCCGTGGATCACGAGAGTTGGAATGCGGAGCTGGTCGAGTTCCGACCGGGCGCGCTTCATGGCCGCGAAGAGCTCCGCGCCCAGGCGGGTCGTGGAGCGAGGCTGAACCAGCGGATCGGCGAAGTAGGCGATGCCAACGGCCGGATCGCGGGCCAGCTGATCGCCGGTGATTGGGTTGGCTATGACGACGGTCGGGGCCAGGCGGCCAAGGATCGGGGCGAGGGCGCGCTGCCAGCCGGGGACCTGAGCCTGGAGCGGCGGAGCGCTCAGCACAAGGAGATCCGGCGCAGGTCGAGTAGAGCAGGCGTATGTGAGGGCTATGAGAGCGCCCATCGAATGCCCGAACAGGACGAGGGGTACGCCGGGTTCACGCAAGGCCGTGAGCAAGATCTCGACGTCGTCGAGGAAGTCGTCCCACCGCCCGACGTATACGCGTCGACCGCCCGAGAGTCCGTGGCCGCGGAGATCGAAAGCCTCGACATCCAGGCCCGCCTCGGCCAGCAGCCGGCCGGTTCGTTCGTACCTGCCGCTGTGTTCGCCGATGCCGTGAACGATGAGGACGCGAGCCCAGGGCCGGCTCGACGACGGCCAGTGCCGAACGTGCAGAGTGGTTCCGTCGGCGGCGGGCCACCTGGATCGCGGCGCGGACGAGGCGCCCTCCATCTCGGAGCCCGTAGCAATGTCCATTGGAACCGTCACGGTCCCGCCTCCTTCGCCACGCGACGATGACCGCCGCCGGGACCATCGTAGACCTGCGGCTTGGCCGAGCGGCTACTCCCCCGCCCGCTTCTCGAAGTCCAGGGAGGCCGAGTTGATGCAGTAACGCAGCCCCGTGGGCTTGGGCCCATCGTCGAAGATGTGTCCCAGGTGTGCCCCGCAGTTGGCGCACAGGACTTCCGTCCGGATCGTCCCAAATGCGCGGTCCACGCGAGTGGTTACTCGTGCCTTGTCGACAACGTCGAAGAAGCTGGGCCAGCCGCAGCGTGAGTCGTACTTCTCGCCCGAACCGAAGAGGACCTCACCGCAGACAACGCAGCGGTAGGCTCCAGCCTCGTGGTTGTCCCAATAGGCGCCCGTGAAGGGCCGCTCCGTATCCGCCTCCTGAGTCACGGCGTACTGAAGCGGAGTGAGGCGACGTTTCAACTCCGCCTGATCGACCGGAGCAGTCATCCAGGGACTCCTTTCCGCTGGCTGAAGAGCGAACGCGCGGGTTCAATCCGACGCTACCACTCCAGTCGAATCGACGAGGTCGACCCGGCCAACAGGACCACCCGATGGCGCGGCTGTCCGGGCGATATCCTCCGTATGGCGTCTGACCGACAAGGCGCCAGCAGGGAGAGACCCATGGATCCGAACGACCCGGGCCAGGCGCCCGACGCACCGCCTCCGTACGGCGCCCCGCCGGCGTCCCCGTATGGCGAACCGCCACCGCCCCCATATGGCGCTCCGCCTCCGGCATGGGGCGTGCCCGATTCCCCGTATGGCGCTCCGCCACCGCCCCCATATGGCGCTCCGCCTCCGGCATGGGGCGTGCCCGATTCCCCGTATGGCGCTCCGCCTCCGGCATGGGGCGTGCCCGCACCCGCCGCTCCCGCTCGATCTGGCGTTCCCCGCCGACTGATCGTGGCGGTGGTCGCGATCATCGTGGTTGTCGCGATTGGCGCCCTTGGCGTGGCCGTACTGAACAGCGACGCCGGCAAGGTGCAGTTCGCGAAGACGGCGTACGACCAGAGCAAAACGACATGCCACATGGACAACGTGATCACGACCGCCAACGTGGGTGACACGATCTACATGATCGCGGCCTTCAAAGACACCCTCGATGCGGGCCAGAACTTCACTTTGACGGTCACCAAGGATGGGCAGAAGTACGGCGATTCGACCCCGACCTCCCTGCCAACCCAGTTCAACTGCTACATCGAGCAGACGGGCATCAACCTCCCGGATTCAGGTGTCTACAAGTTCGCGTTCACCAAGGACGGCAAAACCGAGGCCGAGGGCACGCTGACAGTCAAGTAGTCGCTCATTCGTAATCAGGCCGGACCGCGGCCGGTGGAGAGCGCGCATCATCGCCACATGACGGCGCGGCGCGAAACCGGCCGCGTTTCTGCCCGCGGCCGGGCATTTGCCACTCCACCGGAGATCCGATGCGCCTGCAAGATTTCGCGCTGGAACGGTTCTTTGCACGCTGGGAGTTCAAGGCCGAACTTCTCCTGTGCGCCTCCGATATCGAGGGCTGGCGCATGCGCGACCTGCTTGAGCTGGCGGACGAGGACGGCCGACGACGCTGGGACGACCTGCGTTTGGGCTACACCGAATCGAATGGCGACCCGGCTCTGCGGGCTGCGATAGCTGGACTTTACGAGCGGGTCTCACCGGATGATGTGCTGGTCTTTGCCGGCGCCGAGGAGGCGATTTTCGCTCTCAACAACGTCCTGCTCGGGCCCGGCGACCACGCCGTGGTGGTCCGGCCGGCGTATCAGTCACTGGCTGAGGTGGCTCGGGCGGCAGGAGCCGAGGTCACGCGCGTGGACCTGCGCGAAGCGGACGGCTGGCGGCTGGATCCCGAGGAGGTGCGGGCCGCACTCCGACCGAACACGAAGCTCATCCTGATCAACGAACCGCACAACCCCACCGGCTCGCTCATGGACCGGCCGACGTTCGACCGGCTGGTCGAGCTGGCAACCGAGGCGGGCGCGTACCTGATCGTCGACGAGGTTTACCGCTTCCTGGAGTTCGACGCGGCCGACCGATTGCCCGCCGCTGCCGACGCGCTTGCTGCAGGCGTAAGCATCGGCATCATGTCCAAGTCGTTCGCCCTGGCCGGGCTGCGCATCGGCTGGGTGGCCGCTCGCGACCGCGAGCTACTGGCGCGGCTGGCCGCGTTCAAGGATTACACCACCATCTGCAACTCGGCGCCGGCCGAGGTGCTGGCGCTGATCGCGCTCAAGGCCGCTGATCGCGTATTGGCGCGGAACCGAGGAATCGTGGAGGCCAACCTGCCGCGCCTCGACGCGTTCTTCGAGCGCTGGGCCGGCACCTTCGAGTGGGTCCGGCCGCGAGGCGGCAGCATCGGCTTCCCCCGCCTCGTCGCCGACCTGCCGATCGACCGGTTCGCGGAGGATCTCGTCCGTGAGACTGGAGTCCTCATTCTGCCAGGCACGGCCTTCGAGGACGCGGGCAACCACTTCCGCCTGGGCTTCGGCCGAACGAACATGCCGACGGCTCTGGAGCGCCTGGACTCCTACGCGGAGCGGACCCTGCGCTAAGCGGGCAGCGCGGTGGACGGCGGGCAGCGCGGTGGACGGCGGGCCGCGCGGACGCGCATTCGGGCCTTCGGCCGCCAAAGATGCGCCCTACTATTCCACCAGCAGGTGCGTGTTCGGTGCCAGGCAGACCCGTCATGCCGGAGGTTCAGCGATGGTGGGCAGGTTCACGAGCGGCATCTTCGGTGGTCACACGGGATCCGCCCCGTCACCGTTCGACGCGCTAAACGGGCCGCGCCTGGCCGGTGCCCAGGGGAGTCATCCCCTCCACTCGGTCAATGCCGACGAGCTCCTTCGCCCGAGCGACGGCGCCGTCACCGGCGAGATCTCCCTGGACCGCCCGGCTCGCGTCGGCGACGGCATAACCGGCCGCATTAAGCTGGTCGCCAGCGAGGCCATCTCGGCGCGCAAGGCATACCTCCGACTAGTCGGGCTCAGGCTGGACGAGGAGCGCCGCTCGGAGGATCACCACAACTCGAAGGGCGAGGTCACCTATACCGAACGCTGGGTCGAGACCTCCGGGAATCTCTTCTCGCACGACGCCTACCTCGAGCCTCCGATCCCAACCGCGCTCCAGCCCGGCCAAGCCTGGGAATCGACCTTCGCAGTGCCTGCGCCGCCGCTTGGTCCGCCGTCGGCGCATCTCGGTGAATCGATCATTGCCTGGGCTCTCGAGGTCCGCTGGGACGTCCCAATGGGGTCCGACCATTTCGTGGCCTTCTTCCTGCCGCTGGCCCAGCACCCGGACCTGCTGCGCGCCGGCGTCGGGAAGCAGGGTGGCGTCAGCCTGATGGCCGGTGTGCCCGTCGGCGACGCGACGATCAGCGTGGAGTCGCCGCTACCGGCCGAGTCCGGGCTGGAGGTGCTGATCAAGGTCAGCTGGCCGTCCGCGCCGCAGGGGCAAGGCGCCCGGATCGAGCTGCACCGGCGGACCAACGCGCCAAACGGGGTGGAGGGCATCATCGCCACGACGTCCGTCGCGCCGGCGGATCTGACGAGCGGCGCGGCCGAAGCGCGACTCTTGGTCCCGCCGGGTTCGGCACCCTCGTTCGACGGCGCGGGTCTGGAGATCACCTACGTCATTCGGGTCCTGGTCGACCGTCGCTTCCGGGCAGACGCAGCCATAGAGCGGCCGCTCGGCGTCGTGTAGCGGCGCGGGGCTGGGCGCAGGGCGCGGCGCTGGGCGCAGGGCGCGGCGCTGGGCGCAGGGCGCGGCGCTGGGCGCAGGGCACGGCCGAGAACGTCAAGACGACGGCGTCCCGCGCGTCACTCGACCCAGTCGAATGTCCGCGCGACGGCCTTCTTCCAGAGCGCGTATTCGCGATCGCGTCGAGCCGGGTCCATCGTCGGCTGCCATTCGCGGTCGCGGACCCAGTTGGCCCGCAGTTCGTCCACCGAGCTCCAGAACCCGACAGCCAGCCCGGCCGCGTAGGCAGCGCCGAGGGCCGTCGTCTCGGCCACCTTGGGACGGATGACGGGCACGCCCAGGACGTCGGCCTGGAACTGCATCAGGAGATCGTTGCCGACCATGCCGCCGTCCACCTTGAGCGCGGTCAGGGCCACACCCGAATCGGCGTTCATGGCGTCGAGGACCTCGCGCGTCTGCCAGGCCGTGGCCTCCAGCACGGCTCGGGCGATGTGGCCGCGGTTGACGTAGCGCGTCAGCCCGGCGATCACGCCGCGCGCGTCACCCCGCCAGTACGGCGCATAGAGGCCAGAGAATGCGGGCACGAAATAGACCCCGCCGTTGTCGTCGACCGAGCGCGCCAGCGTCTCCACCTCAGCCGAATCGCGGATAAGGCCGAGGTTGTCACGGAGCCACTGCACGAGAGCGCCGGCGTAGGCGATCGAGCCCTCCAGCGCGCACACGGCGGGGGCATTCCCGATGCGGTAGCCGAGGGTCGTCAGCAGCCCCGACTTCGAGGCGACCGGCTCTGTTCCGGTGTTCATGAGCATGAAGCAGCCGGTGCCGTACGTGTTCTTCGCCTCGCCCGGATCGAAGCACGTCTGGCCGAACAGGGCCGCCTGTTGGTCGCCCAGATCGCCCGCTATCGGCACGCCGGCCAGGTCGCCCGCGGCGTCGCCGAAGACCTCGCCGTAGACCTCGCTCGACGCCCGAATCGCCGGCAGCATAGTCCGCGGCACGCCCATGACCGCGAGCATGTCATCGTCCCAGTCGAGGCTGCGAAGGTTCATCAGCATCGTCCGGCTGGCGTTCGTGACGTCGGTCACATGGACGGCTCGGCCGCCTGCTGACCCGCCGCCTCCGCCGGCCGCCGCGCCGCCCGAACCTTCGGCTCCGCCGGTCAGGTTCCAGATCAGCCAGCTGTCGATCGTGCCGAAAAGGAGATCGCCTGCCTCTGCCCTCGCTCTGGCTCTGGGCACGTTGTCGAGGATCCAGCGGATCTTTGGGCCGGAAAAGTAGGTCGCCAGCGGCAGCCCAACTTTCGCGCGAAACCTGTCCTGGCCGCCGTCGCGCGCCAATTCGGCGATGAAGCCGTCGGTCCGCGTGTCCTGCCAGACGATGGCATTGTGGATCGGCCGGCCAGTCAGTCGATCCCAGACGACCGTCGTCTCGCGCTGGTTCGCGATCCCGATCGCCGCCAGATCGGCCGCCGTCAGTCCCGCCTTGGTCAGCGCCCCGTGGATGACCTCCCGGCAGCGCGCCAGGATCTCGAGCGGGTCGTGCTCGACCCAGCCGGGTCGCGGGTACCGCTGCTGGTGCTCGCGCTGGTCGACCGAGACGACCGCGCCGGCGTGATCGAACACCATGAAGCGCGTGCTCGTCGTGCCCTGATCGATTGCCCCGACGTACTTCGGCATCCTGGCCTCTGCGCTGGCGTTGGGTTGCTCGAGGGCCAGTCTAGGACGTGAGAACCACACCGTCCGTCGCCTGGGACACTCGCGCCTCAGGCGATTAGCGGGTGGCGCCCGGTCAAACTCCTTGCGCGGGCGAACAGTTGCCGAGGCAGGTCCAGTCTGGTCGCTAGACGCCGACGGGCTCGCGAACCAGCACCACCGTGGTTCGGCCCGGTTGCCATTCGCCATACATGAGGAGAACCTTCTCGAGCACCGTGTCGACCCCCATCCGCTCGCGCACCTGGGCGGTTTCGAATGGAAACACGACCTCGTTGATGCGACGGAGCGCGGCGTCGAGGCCGGATACGATCTTCTGGCTGCCTACCACAAGGATCACTCTGCCGGCGCCCGCGACGTACGCGCCGAGCTGGCCCCCAAGAGCCGACGCGGCGACCAGGGTCCCATCCTCGGTGACCGCTGCGACGCTTCCGAGCATGTAGTCCGGGGCGGCAATGAGTTTGCGGATCTCGCGACCCTGGGTCTTGCGATCCATGGCGAAGTAGCGCGGTCGCAGCGCGTCGTAGCGACCCGATTCCACGATTTCGGCGTAGAGCCCAATGTCTTCAAGGGTCTTCGATTTGCCCGAATGCACCTCCGCGCCATCCGGAATCATGCCGAGCACGACCTTGCGCGCCTCATCGCCCGTGTCGACGACGATCGTCTCGATGTTGTGCGAGCGCAGGGCTGCGGCTACCCGATCGATCCGCTCGGAGGTCTCGTCCGCCTGGCTGGTCATGGAGCGCTCCTTGTGTGATCGGCTGGCCTGGCGAGGCGTCGCATAGCCATCATCATCTGAGCGTCGTCAACCAGAAGGAGGCACTGACCGAACTCGCCTCGGTAGTTCGACCAGGCGGCCACGTCGCAACGCTCATGGGAGCGGCCGACGTCGAGCTTCTCGCCTCTCGCCAGGTCGTCGCCACCAACGTGATGGCCGCTCCGACGGCAGAGAAGCTGAGCCTTCTTGCGGAGCTGGCGGAATCGGGAGCGCTGCGGGTGCGGATTGTGACGGCGCCTACGCCATCGACCGCGCCGACGAGGTGCTCCAGGCGTTCCAGCGCGGCACCCGCGGCAAGATCGTTCTGACCTTCTAGGCCGACCTTGCGGGCCGCGCCAGGCCGCACCGGGCCGCAAAAGACGGCATTAGGGCGACCTCGTCCGCGCAACGTACGTGGACCCGTCGAGCAAGTCGGACCTATGGAGCCATCCGCCCAAGCAACTCAGGCCGGCCCCCTCACTCGTTGGCCGGCGAGGCGGTGCGAGGGAGCACTCCTACCGGGCAACTCACGCCAGTCCCCGCCAGGCCGCAATAACCCGCAGGATTCTTGTGCAAGTACTGCTGGTGGTATTCCTCGGCGAAGTAGAAGTCCGGAGCGGGGCGGATCTCGGCCGTGATCTTGCCTTTGCCGGCGGCAGAAAGCCGCTCCTGGAAGACGGCCCGCGACGCCTCCGCCTCGCGCTGCTGGGCCTTGCCGTGGGTCAGGATCGCGGAGCGGTACTGCGTGCCGTGGTCGCCGCCCTGGCGCATTCCCTGGGTCGGGTCGTGCTCCTCCCAGAACACTCTCAGCAGCTCGCCGTACGAGACCTTCGTGGGATCGAAAACGACACGGACGGCCTCAATATGACCGGTCCGGCCGGTGCAGACCTCGGCGTATGTCGGGTTGGGCGTCAAGCCACCGGCGTAGCCGACGGAGGTCGAAATAACTCCGGGCGTCTGCCAGAACAGGCGCTCGGCGCCCCAGAAACAACCCATGCCGAACTCGGCGATTTCGGAGCCGGCGGGATATGGCGGCCGAATCGGTGCGCCGTTGACGGCATGCCGGGCGGGGACAGCCATGGCCTCCGGGCGACCCGGCAGGGCTTTGTCAGGTGAGGGCAACTTCATCTTCTTGGGATCGACGAACCAGTTCATGCTCCGAGTCTACGCCGGGGTCCACGGACGGTCAGGGGCGCCCCGAATCGGGCCGCACCACGCACCATCGACCCTGTCTACAATCCGCCGATGACGCCCGAACGCGCCCGCTGCCTGGAAGCGCTGGCCCGACTCATTCTGCGAGTCGAGCGGCCGCATCCCGTCCGGGTCGCCATCGACGGCCCCGACACCGCCGGTAAGACGATCCTCGCCGACGAGCTGGCTCCCCTGCTCGAGCGCTCAGGTCGGCCTGTGGTTCGGGCGTCTGTGGACGGCTTCCATCGCCCCCGCGCGGAGCGCTACTCGCGTGGGCCCGAGTCGGCCGAGGGCTACTACTTCGACTCCTTCGACTACCCGGCGCTGCGGGCCGCGCTGCTGGACCCGCTGGGGGCCGGTGGCGACCGCCGATTCCGCCGCCACGTCTTCGACTTTCGCAGGGACGCGCCCGTCGCCGCGCCGACCGAAACCGCGGCCGACAACGCGATCCTCGTCCTGGATGGTGTCTTCCTTCTGCGCCGCGAGCTGATCGACCTGTGGGACTTCAGCGTATTCGTGGCCGTGCCTCTCGCCGAAACCCAGCGACGAGCGGTCACTCGCGATCAGGTTCTGCTGGGCGACGAGGAAGCGGTCCGGCACCGCTACGCCGTCCGTTACGTGCCGGGCCAGCAGCTGTACTACGGTCGCGCCCATCCCCAGGAGAAGGCGGACGTTGTCATCGACAACGTGGACCCAGACCACCCAAGCCTGCGACTGAGCGAGTCGCGGGCCTGATCCACCACCGCCCGTTCATAGGCTGGGCCGATGAACCGGCGAACGAACGCCTCGGCACAGCCTGGAATCGGTCCTTCGTCCGCCCGTTCATCCCGTGGGCGTATGAGTTGGCGAACGAACGCCTCGGCCCGACCCGGAATCGGTCCTTCGTCCGCCCGTTCATACGCTGGGCGTATGAGTTGGCGAACGGCCCCGGCGGTAACGGCAGTATCGTTGGACAGACCGCGACATAGGGGCGACGATGCCCGGATGCGACGACTCAGCCCGCTCCTCGCCCTCGCCATTCTCGCCACCGCCGCGTGCGGCACCTCGACTTCCACGCCGACATCCTCGCCCGCAGGATCGGGCTCGGTGCAGATCGCCAGTCCGGCCGACTGGCCGACCGCGCCCAGTTCGGCCGCCGGCGCGTCGGCCGCCTCGGCCGCCCCCAGTTCAACCGCTTCCGCCTCGCCCTCAACCGTCCCCGACGACACCGTCTGGCTGTGCAAACCGGGCCTGAAGAACAACCCGTGCGAGGGCAACATCGACACGACGTCATTTGATGGCTCCGGCAAGGCGAGCACTCAAGCCGCCGCCCCAGCCGCCGACCCGCCAATCGATTGCTTCTACGTCTACCCCACGGTCAGCCGCCAGCCGGGCATAGCAGCCGACCTAACCATCGACCCCGAAGAGACCGGCGTAGCCATCGCCCAGGCCGCCCGCTTCTCGCAGGTTTGCCGCGTCTACGCCCCGATGTACCCGCAGATCACGCTGGCCGGCATCGCCACCCCGAGCAAGATCACGTATGGGTCGGCCATCACGGCCTACAGCAGCATCTATTCGTCATTCCGCAACTACATTGCCAACTACAACCAGGGTCGGGGCATCGTCTTCATCGGCCACAGTCAGGGCGCGATGATGCTGACCGCTCTCATCAAAAACGAGGTGGACGCCAAACCTGAGGTGCGCCGCCTGCTGGTTTCGGCCTTGCTCATGGGCGGCAACGTGACCGTGCCAATCGGCAAGTCCGTCGGCGGTGACTTCGCCAACATTCCGGCCTGCTCGTCCTCGGGCCAGACCGGCTGCGTGGTGGCCTATTCGAGCTTCGACAAAATGCCGCCGGCAGACGCCGTTTTCGGCCGAATTGCGACCGCGATCAACCCATTCGGCGGCAACGACCCCGGCATAGTTGAGATCCTGTGCGTCAATCCGGCAGCTCCAAGCGGCGGTAAGGCCAATCTACAACCCTATTTCCCCACCTCGGATGTGGGGCAGTTCTCGGCCGGGGCGGCGCGGAATTTCGCGGCCTCGACTCCCTGGGTGAGCTTCCCGAATCAGTACGCCGCCCATTGCGTCAACTCCGGCGGCGCCTCATGGCTCCAGATCGATCGAATCGGTGGTGCGTCGGACAAGCGGCCGGTTGTGGCGGCGGGAGCGCCAACCTGGGGCCTCCACACGGTCGATGTGAACGTCGCCCTGGGCAACCTGGTCGAGCTGGTCCGCTCGGAGTCGGCCGCGTTCCGCTGAGACCTAAGGGCCGTGACTAGGGCGACCAGACTCCGGCTAGATGCCGCTCTGGCGAAGTCGCGTGACCACGGCCGGCAGCCAGCGATCCAGGTACGCGGCGTCGTAGCGGGCTCGGATCGTGGCCGAGACCGTGGCACGATCGAAGGGCGAGGCGTCGGTCAGCGCGTCCGCCACGGATCCGTACACGCCGCCCGCAATGCCCGCGACCAGGGCCGCACCCAGCGCCGCCGCCTCGCCGGTCCGGACCACTTCCAGGCGGCCGGGGCCCAATGCCGCCTTGGCGGTCACCCATCGCCGGTTCCGGGACCCGCCGCCGGTGAGCTTCACGCGGTCCAGCCGCGTTTCCGTAATGCGGGCGAGCTCGTCGAGCATCCAGCGGACGTGATATGCGGCACCGTCCACCACAGCCGCTGCCAGGTCCGGCAGGCCGTGCGTCTCGCGCAAACCCTCGATCTCGAGGGTGGCCGAGGGGTCGTGGTGTGGCGCCGTCCGCCCCCGCAGATACGGCAGCACGATCGGCCCCACGGGCCCGGACCCGGCCTGCTCGAGAAGGGCGATAAAACGCGCATACCGGTCGCTGCCCGTGTCACCGTCGGGCGCCTCGCCCACGCCTGCGCCTGACGCGCCCTTCCCTGCGCCTGACGCGCCCTCGCCCGCGCCCACTCCGCCTGGGTCGCGCATCGCACGGCCCTCGACCCCGGGCAGGAACGTCTCGATGAACCACTCCACCATGGCCCCGGACGATTGCAGACCGCCGGACACGTAGGCCAGGCCGTCCACGGCGTGGCAGCCGGTCGAGAAGCCGCTCCGGCGCACCTCTTCGGTGAGAGTCGGCGCGGCCGTCACCAGCATCGTGGCCTCGGCGCTGCCCATCGAGTCGAGCACGTCGCCGACCTTGGTCACGCCCGCCCCGATGGCTCCGGCCAGATGGTCGTGGCCCGCGACTACCACGGGCGTCCCCGCCGGCAGCCCCAGCCGCGTGGCGGCCGCGGCGGTCAGTCCGCCCACCGCCTGGCCGAGCGGCAGAACCGTCGGCATCTCATCTGGAGTCAGGCTCGCCAGGGCGAGCAGTTCGGCATCCCAAGCGCGCAGCGTCACGTCGAAGGCCAGAGTCCGGCAGGCCAGCGATGCGTTCGTCCCCAGCTGTCCCGTCAGGTCCAGGGCGACAAGTTCCGCGACGCCAGCCCAGCGGCGCAAGCGGGTGAAGTCGGCCGCCTTGTGTTCGCGCAACCAGAGGAGCTTGGATAGCGTGTACTTGGGCTCCGGTCGCAGGCCCGTCCGAGCGAAAAGCGACGCCGCGCCGATCTGCCGTTCCAGCCAGGCAGCCTGCCGTTCCGGCCGGGGATCGTGCCAGGCGAGGATGTCGCCGACGGGCGCGCGGCGGCGATCGATGGGCACGCCGGACTCGGCCATGCTGGCGATGCCGATGGCCGCGGGCTTCTGCCCGATCAACGAGGCGGCCGCAGCCACGCACTCTGCGATTGCCGACGAGGCGGACGCGAGCATTTCACTCGGCCGGTGGAAGGCGCCACCGCCCCGTACGGCGTGGGTCTCCGTGGCTCTAAGCGCGACGTGGATCACGCCACTTTCGGGGGTCACGAGCACAGCCCTAATGTGCGTCGAACCAACATCGACCCCGATGAGACTTCGCGAACCGGGGTGGCTTCCTGCAGGCATGCGCTAATCATGCATCTGCTGATGGGCAGGCTTCGGTCGCGAATCGCACCCGGCCCGTCCTTGCCCGGTCTAGTTCGCCTCCTTGGAAGGCCCGGCGCCCAGATCCACTGTGACTGCCACCTCGGCCGCGCCGCGGACAAGGCCGATCTCGATCTTGCCACCAGCGGCGTTCGCCAGGGCCGAATGGAGCACGTCGGGGTCGGCGACCGGAACAGCCGCCGCAGAAACGATCAAGTCGCCTTCGCGGATTCCGGCCTTCTCAGCCGGACTGCCCTCCTCCACCCCACGGACGAGGATCCCGGCCATATCCGGGAGCCCAACGGCCCGCCGCAGGTGCCGGGCCACGTGCGCCGGTGCGACCGCGATCCCAAGCCGCGTCCGGGCCGGGGATTCGCCACGTGATAGGGCGTCTATGCGGGCTTTTAGCGCGGCATCCGCCGGCATCGCCAGGTAGAAGCCTTCGTCGAGCCGCTGCGTGTTGAGGCCGATCAATCGGCCTTCGCCGTCCACGATCGGGCTGCCCGACGATCCGGGAGCCAACGGTGCCGTGTGCTCGATGCTGCCGCCGATGAGCCTACCGCCGGGCCCCCGGAACGAGCGCGCCACTCCTGACACGAGCCCCACAGTGGTTCGCGCTCCACCCTGGGCGACAGCCGCGACGGCGAAGACCACCGCCCCGGCTACCGGCAGTCCCTCTTCGCCAACCCACTCGAGCGGCGTCACTCCGCCGGTACTCACCTCGAGGACCGCCAGATCGCCGTCCAGGTCCTCTCCGAGAAGCCTGCCCCGTTCCTGGCGGCCGTCCGCGAAGACGACCGTGGCGCCGTCGCCATGGACGTTGTGGGAGTTAGTCAGAACGCGGTTCTCGGCCACGATCACGCCACTCCCCCGCCGCCAGTGCCCGCCAATACCAACCACCGCCGGAGCCGTCCGCTCGGAGACCTTCGTTACTGCCTGCGAGAGTTCGTCAAGTGCGCCCATTTGTGTTCTCCATGGTCCGCTCGAGCCGCCTGCCCGAGCCGGTGCCTTCGTCCTGATACCGTTTGTTACTAGCTGATTGCAAGTTACAACTGCATACGGGAAATGGCAAGCCCTGCCCACCAACCGGACCGCTACCATGGAACGCATGCCGGAGCAAGCTCGAGTCTCGCCTCTCCAGGCCGCCCTCGATAGCGTGGGCGATCGCTGGAGCCTGCTCGTCGTCGAGTCGTTACTCGTCGGTCCGCGCCGCTTCAACGACCTCCAGGCCAGCCTGGCGGGGATAGCCCCCAACATCCTGTCGGATCGCCTCAAGCGCCTCGAACGCGAGCGAGTCCTGCAAGCGCGCCCCTATTCCGAGCGGCCGCTCCGGCTCAGCTACGAGCTGACGGCCGACGGCCGCGCTCTGGCCGGCGCGCTTAGATTGTTGGCTGACTGGGGTGCCCGTTCGGATCCAACCGAGGCGCTCCGACACCAGACCTGCGGCACGCCGCTCGAGGCTCGCTGGTACTGTCCCACGTGCGCCCGGTCCATAGACGAGACTGATACCACGGAGCTGCGCCAACTCTAGGGCACTCATCGACCGCGCCGGCCCGCACGTTGCGACAATTGCCGGGCTGGACGCACATCCCCGGTCGGACGTCATAGTGGCATTCAGACACGGAGGCTCCATGACGCAACGACAAATCGATACCTCGAAACTGACATCCCATGCCCGCGAGTCACACTCGCACCTACACGGCCGATTGAACGGCGGCAGTGCGGACAACGACCTCGACGGCCTGCCACCTCGCAGCCCGATCACGCTGCCGGCCGAGCTGGACGATCCGACCGTCCGCGCCCGGCGCGAGGCCATCGACCCGGACGACTTCAGCCGCTTCGAAGGCTATCTGGCCGAGATCCTGACGGCCCTCGGGATGGATCTCGCCACGCCCGGCACTCTCGCCACGCCTCGTCGGCTGATGCGAGCCCTCTTCGACGCAACGGAGGGCTACGAAGGCGATCCGAATCTCGTCACCGTCTTCCCAACCGAGTGCTACGGCGGCTCGAGTTGCGAGCTGTCGCAGGTGGTCGAGGGCCCGATACCGTTCACGGCACTGTGCGAACACCATGCCTTGCCCTTCGTCGGGCGCGCCTTCGTCGGCTATATCGCCCACGAGAACATCATCGGCATAAGCAAGCTGACCCGGCTGGTCAGAATTGCCACGAGGCGATTCGGAGTCCAGGAGAGGATGACCCACCAGATCGCGGAGACGCTGGCAAAGCTGACGGAGCCACACGGCGTGGCCGTGTACATGGAGGCTCACCACCTCTGCACCCAGATGCGAGGCGTGCGAGAGGTGCAGCCCATCACCAGGACGACGGCCTTCATCGGTGCGTACGAAGGCAACTCCTCGCTGCGCTCGGAGTTCTACGATCTGGCGGGGCTCCAGCGAGGGGTCCGCGAATGAGGTGATGCGATGACCGGCCGAAGCGAGGGGCTACCACTCGAGCTGCTATGGTCCGCGGCGGGGGGGCCGACTTCCAAGGTGGAAGCGCGCGGCGGCCAGCTGCCGCCGGAGCTCGCCAGGCGGTTCGAGGGCGACCTGACGATCGACCTCCACCCCGACCGGCCGACGATCGTCGGTAACTTCGTGTCCAGCCTCGACGGCGTCGTAGCCCTCGGCCAGAGCGAGCCCAACGCCGGCGGCGGCGAGATCAGCGGCTTCTCGGATGCGGACCGATACATGATGGCCTTGCTGCGCTGCCTGGCAGATGTCGTCGTCGTGGGCGCAGGCACCCTTCGCGTGGGCCGTCGCCACGTCTGGAACGCGGCGCATCTTCAGCCCGCGCTGGTCGGCGCGTTCGCCGGCTGGCGCTCACAACTGCGGCTGACACCTCAGCCGACCACGATCGTCGTGACCGCCAGCGGCAACCTGGATGCGACGCATGCAGGCCTGAACGTCCCAGACCTGCCGGTCATCGTGGTCACCACACAGGCAGGCGCCGCCCGTCTGGCAGCACTGCCGTTCTCTCCAAACGTCCGAATCGAGGCTATTGGGGACGGCTCGCAGGTCCCACCTGGGGCTTTGCTCGAGGTCATCCGCGGCACCAGCGCGCGCCTGGCCTTGTGCGAGGGCGGACCTCATCTGTTCGGCGACATTCTGCGGGCTCACCTCGTGGACGAGCTCTTCCTGACGATGGCCCCGCAGGTGATTGGCCGCGACGCCACGGACCATCGCCTCAGCCTCGTCGAGGGCGCCAGCTTTGGGGGCGACCTCGGGGGCGGCCTCGGGGGCGACCTCGGGCGCTGGGCCACTCTCTCCTCGATCCGGCGCGCCGGCGACGACCTCTTCCTTCGCTACCGCTTCGAGCCATAGCCGGGGATCGAGCGACGCCCGCCACCCGCCACTGCCCTCCCCGCCACTCGTCCCAACCCTCCGGGGCGACGCGCCCGGCCCGCTTGGGACCACACCTCGCCGTTTCGTGTCCTTCGGACCACCGCCGATCGGCCCGAGAGCATTAAGATACGAGTGTCGTCCAAAACGCGGCCGCTTCTCTCGGCTGCGTCCGAACATCCACCGAAGGCATGAATGAGTCGAACCCCGCGCATCGGCATCCTCACCGGAGGCGGCGACGTCCCCGGCCTGAATGCCGTGATCAAGAGCGTCGTCTATCGCGCAACCGAGCTTGGCTACGAGGTCGTGGGCATCCGGCGCGGCTGGGAAGGCCTGACCCACATGAAGCCGGGCCCCGGCCTGGATACTGATTACATCGTTCCGCTCGATCGGACCAACACCCGCTCGATCGATCGCACCGGCGGCACGTGGCTGCACACCTCCCGGACAAACGCTCGCAAGATGAAGGCCGGCAAGCTTCCGGCGCACATCGGGCCGGATCGCCTCAAGCAGCTCGAGGTCGCAGAGGGCGTTTACAACTTCACGCCCGTCGTCCTCGACAACATCGCGAAGCTTGGCCTGGATTACCTCGTCCCGATCGGCGGCGACGATACCCTGAGCTTCAGCCAGATTCTCGCCGACAACGGCGTGAAGCTGGTGGCCGTGCCCAAGACCATGGACAACGACGTCCAGGGCACCGAGTACTGCATCGGCTTTTCGACCGCGATCACGCGCGCCAAAGAGGCGATCAACCGCCAGCGAACCACCCTCGGCTCGCACGAGCGGATCGGCATCTTCCGCATCTTCGGCCGCGACGCGGGCTTCACCGCCTTGTATACGGCATACGTCACATCGGGCCGCTGCCTGATCCCCGAGTACAAGTTCGACCTCGATCACCTGGTCGAACTACTCGTCCAGGACAAGCGCGAGAATCCAAGCAAGTACTCCTTCGCCATCGCCGCGGAAGGCGCGGTCTGGCAGGGCGGCGAGCTAGCTGAGTACGGCCCCACTGACTCCTTCGGTCACCGGCACAAAGCCAACGTCGCCGAGGTAATCGCCTCTGAGATCCAGGGCCGCTCTGGTGAGGAGACGCTCGCGTCCGAGCTGACCTACGACCTCCGCTCCGGCGATCCGGACGCAGTCGACTCGATGGTCGGCATCACCTTCGCCAACGTGGCCATGAACCTGATCGCCGACGGCGTGAGCGGCCGAATGGTCGCCATTCGCGGCGGCAAGTACAGCCACTCTCCGCTGCCAAACCCGGACCAGGGTCCGCGCGCGGTCGACATTCCCTCGATGTACAACACCGATCGCTACCGCCCGATCTACACAAACCGAGAGGGGCTTCCGCTCCTGCTGGGCATCCCGGTGCCCGAGGATCCGTCCCTCGCCAAGTAGTTCATCTTCGACCAGACGCTCGAAGGCCCCGGCTTTCGCCGGGGCCTTCATTCATCAGCCGACGGCCGCCGAGACGTGCGTTTGACAACAGGGCACCAGGAAGGCACGGTTCACGTGTGACGACAGCATCATCCCCCGCCTCTCCCCTCAGCGGCCGCGACCTGCTGATGACAAATGGCCTCCAGGTCGAGGGCCCCATCCTGTGGGGTCGGCCGGTGATCGGCGGCGGCCCAGGCGTCTTCATAGTTGAGTTGCCCGCCCCGCAGCCCAAGGTTTCTATCGACCCGAACGCGATTCGCGAGTGGCTCTCCCGCGCGCCGGACCTGCGCCTGGACGGCAAGCAGCCCACGGTCAAGGAGCTGCAGACTCGCTTGGCCTCGTTCTGGCTGCCGGATCAGGCGATCCTCTACATAGGATCGAGCCTCAAGTCCGTGGCGGCCCGTCTTGGCGGCATGTACAGGACTCCTCTCGGCGAGCGGCGCCCGCAACCGGCCGGTTACTGGCTCAAGACCCTCAAGGACCTGGGCAAGGCCCGCATCTGGTGGTCTCCCACGTCGGACCCGGAGCTGTACGAGGATCAGTTGGTTGACGCCTTCGTCAAGGCCGCTGGTTCTCCGCCATACGCGATGCACACCGGTGGCGGACAGCGTCGACAACACGGCCTGATCTCTCCCTTCCACGACGCAGGGGTCGCCAAGCCGGTGAAGATTACGAAAGTGACCGTTCTGCCGGACGCGAACGAGAGCGACATGGAATGGACTAGCGCGCCCATGCGGAGCGGGGCCACCCGACCAGCATCGCTGGCAAAGCCAAGACGGCCCAGGGCAGCGCCCCGCAAGGTAGTCGCCAAGCCGATGGCGACGACCGGGCCCTCGGCCATCGAGAAGCTCGTCGTGCGACGCTCGTCGAAGACCGTCATTTCTCGCCCGCCCGTGGAGAAAATGCATCTCACCGCCGAGGGTCTTGACGCTCTCCGAGCCGAGCTCCATGAACTCACCACGCTACGCCGGCCCGAAGTGATCGCCCGCATCAAAGCCGCCCGCGAGCTTGGTGACCTCCGTGAGAACGCCGACTACGAGTCGGCCCGCAAAGAGCAGTCGTTCCTCGAGGGTCGCGTCCAGCAGCTCGAGCAGATGATCAAGTTTGCGGTGGTCATCGAGCACGGCGCCGAGAGCGGCGCTGAGGTGACGCTCGGCGCCACGGTCGTGGTCGAGACCGACCGCCACGGCCTGGAGACGTTCACGATCGTGGGCTCGTCCGAAGCCGACGCCACGGCCGGCAAGATCAGCTACACGTCGCCGATCGGGCGAGCCCTCATGGGCAGGCGGCCCGGCGAGACGATTCGGATCCACATTCCCTCGGGCACTCTCGACTTCAAGGTCACCGAGGTCCGATAGTCGGGGCTTGTCCCGCGCGTTGCGGGCGCGACGCCCCTAGATGGTGGGCGGCATCGGAGGCTGCGGGGTGTCTCCAGCGGCGTCCACGAGTCGGACGTGACCCTCGATCTCAGGACGACGAGGCAACGAAGACCGGTACGTCGCCTATCGTCAAGATCTTGTCTGGCCCCAGCTCGGCCCGGCTGCCGTTGACGACTAACGAGACGCTGACGTCTCCGGACACCGTCACTATGAGCGACCCGACGAGCGCCCGGACGTTGAATAACAGGTCGCGCTGGATGGATGGCTTGCCGCTCCCATAGATCAACAGCTCGTTCATTGCGTGAGCCGGGTCGATGGCGTCGGGGGCAAGTGTGAGACGGACCGGATCTATCACCTGCCAGGACGTGAGGCCGATCTGCTCAACGAGAACATGGAAGCCACCGTTGGTCGGGACCGCCTCGACCACCGGCAGTGAGCCGCTGAAGCGAACGACGACACGTGGCGTGTTGGACCACCCCGCCAGACCGAATCGATCGAACGTGACCTCGACCGGCGACTTGGACGTCCGGATGTCGACGGGGAGGGCCACGATCCAGCGATCCGAGTCGGTCTTGATCGAGGCCAGCCTATCGGAGATCAGGCGGCTGACGGCCGGCCCGGCCAGGACAATACCGCCCGTGACCGCGCTCGAGCCGTCGGCCTGGGCCATGCTCACCATCGGTATGAACTCGCCCGCATACGAGCCCGCCAGGAGGCCCAGTTTGTTGCCAGCCTGAGCGTAGTAGATGGCCCGGCCGGACTGTATCCGAACCTCGAGCCCTGGAACCGGCTTCACCGGAACGACCGACCCGTCGTCGGCGTAGTAGGCGAAACCAGTATCTGTCGGGGCGAAGCCGGCCGGGTGAGCCGTTGGGCCGGTCGAGGCAGACGGCGAGGCGGAGAGCCGCGGCGTAGGGGTGCCCGGGAGGCCACTGCCGATGGCTATCGATGGCGCGGCGAGCGACGCGCTGGGTCGCCGTGTGCCACTCGCCGGGGGACTCGTTCCCGAGCCAGGCGAGGCCACTGTGCCTCCCCTGAAGCCCGAGTTGAAGACGACAGATGCGACGCCGATGACGATGAGCGCCAGCGCCGCGCAGGACAGACCGGTAACTACTCGTCGCTCAGGTTTCACGAATTCGCAACTCCGCCTGCGGAGAATCCGTTCCAGTCTAACTGGATGAACGCCGTCCGAGCTGTGCGGCCGTCCGAGCGACGGAGCCGAATAGCCCGAGCCGTGCGAGCCGTCCGAGCGACGGGGGCCGACCCGTCCGAGCCGTCCGAGCTGTGCGGCCGTCCGAGCGACGGGGCCGAGGGTGCCCGTCGAGAACCCATCCCGGGCCGGTGCTTGGCCTTTGTGGTCGGGGCGAGAGGTGTTCGAGCGAGCCTTTCGGGCGGTTTCCGAGGGGCGTGGGCCCAAGCCCGGGTTGTGGGAGCCTTGGCTGCTGCTGACAACTCGGCGTTTGGTGATAAGCCATCATCGGCACCATGGGTTCCTCAGGTTGCTCCCTTTGGGGGGAGACAATGGGATCGATGCTGGCGATAGCGCCTGCTTCGATGAGGCCGAGCTCAATCTGTGGCTCGACCAGATAACCCGCCTGCTGCCCGCCAGGCAGCGTGAGGCGCTCTTCCTTCGCTATCTCGGCGACCTGGATGACACAGCAGTCGGCGCCGTTCTTGGCATCGGTCCATCTGGGGTGAGGTCTCTCGTGTCACGGGCCATGGCGAACCTTAGAGAGCATGAGGAGTTGTGGCGATGAGCAAGGTTGAAATCGACGATGAGGCCATCGGATCGGGGATCCGGAGACGCATCAATTCGATGACCCCGCCTGTGGGGGCGCGTTTGGCTGTCCCGGCTAGAGCGCAGGCGTCGCCGGAGAAGCGACGGGTAACCATTCGGCCGAAGGGCACGGCCTCGCTGGGCCTGGCCTTGACGGCAGTGATCGCCGTCGCCGGTTTCCTAGTCTTCCGAGCGAGTCCTTTCACGGGCCAACCGCCGCAGGCCGGCCCCGGTAGTTCCGCCTCACATGACGTAACCAGCAGCCCTGGCTCAGCCGTTGAGCTAACCACAATCAAGCTGCCCGGGCCGTCGTGGGATCTGTCTTATGATCAAGTCAGGGACTCGCTTTGGTATGCGGATATGGCATCGGGCAAGCCGACGCTCTATCAGTACAACATCGCATCAGGCAAGATCGCGCAATGGCCGCTACCGCCGGGGGACGACAGCGGGGCCCTCGACCGTGTCATCTCTGCGCCGGACGGCAGCGTCTGGGTTACGACCGGGTACAGAATCGTCCGCATCGATCCGGTCTCGGGCTCCGTGCTCACTCACACGTTCCCTCTGGCCGATCCCGACGCCAACTCTGCAGCGCTCGATCCGAACGCTTCGTCGCCAGGGACATGGCTCTCGGCAATCACATTCGACGGCGCAGGAATGGCCCTGGTCGCTCGTCACAACGTGAAGTTGCTCGTCGAACTCGACGCTTCTTTGAACGTAGTCAACCGCATTTCCATGCCTGCATCGATGGTGGGTCCTGGTGATCTGGCGTACTCAAACGGCGTCATATATGCGGCTCCGGACCAAGCTCCCGGGGACGGCGTCTTGTTCTCCGAGCAAGGCGTCCTGGTCGGCACTACGACGCAACCGGTGAGTAGGTTCAGTGTTGCAGGGAGCACGGTCGCCTACATGGGGTCTGCTGGCCTTGGCCGAGTCGGCAGCAACGGCGCGACCTCACCTTGGGTGGCGAACCAGGGCGGGTCGCCCAATGATCGTTTCGTTCTGACAGCCGGCGGGGCCGCCGTGTATCTCTACGGCCCTGGCCTGATCGAGTGGATAACGCTGGACGGCGGGGTGGAAGGTAGTCTGGCTCTGCCATCGGTCCAGCTTATGGTTGCCAACCCCCTTGGAAGCATGGTTCCCGCGTACCAGCAAGACCACGTTGTAGCAATAGCCGCTGACGCGCCTGGTTCCATTTGGTACGTTGATATCACGTCTAGTGAGCTGGTCCACGTGCACTTATAGCTATCCGGTGATCTGAAAGGACCTGGTTTCGGAACGGGCGCGGGCTCGCCAGGGTCGAGCGTGGAATCGCTGATCGGAGGGAGGCGTCCTTTCGGCGCGCCGAGAGGACTAGGACCTCCGACCAAGACGTGCCCAGCCGCGCAGTCGCGCGAGGCGATGAGGCGGGACAATTGGCGTGCCAAGGCGGCCTCGGCGTGCAACGATGCCAGCGTGACAGAGCCCGGCGATCCAACTGCGCCTCAGACGACCGACCGTCCTGCTTCAGCGGCCACTCCGCGCCGCGGCCGCCAGACGGGCGAACCGTCGATGGCGCGCGAGCCCGACTACCACACCGGCCGCCCGACCAAGGTCGCGATCGTCGGAACCGGAATGGTTGGCTCGACCTTCGCGTACACGCTGATGCTCTCCGGCATCGCCTCGGAGATCGTCCTGATCGACGCCAACCACAAGCGCGCCGAGGGCGAAGCAATGGACCTCAACCACGCGGTCCCGTTCGCCCACCCGACGAAGATCTGCGCCGGCGACTATTCCGACTGCCAGGGCGCCGCGATCACGGTCATCTCCGCCGGCGTGGGCCAGCAGCCTGGCGAGACTCGCCTCGAGTTGGTCCGCCGCAACGCGGCCATATTCAGAGGGATCGTGCCCAAGATCGCCGAAGCGAACCCCGAGGGGATCATCGTCGTCGCGACCAACCCCGTCGACGTCCTGACCTACATCACCGTTAAGGAGTCCGGGCTGTCGCCCCAGCGCGTCTTCGGCTCGGGCACGATTTTGGACACGGCCCGCTTCCGTTACATGCTGAGTGAGCATCTGGGCGTGGATCCGCGGAGCGTCCACGCCTTCATCATCGGTGAGCACGGCGACAGCGAGGTGCCGGTCTGGTCGCTGGCGAACGTTGCCGGGATGCGTCTGCCGAGCTTCTGCGCGGAGAACGGTATCCCGCTCTCGCCCGACACGATGGAGCGCATCTTCAGCCAGACTCGCGACGCCGCCTACGAGATCATCAGCCGCAAGGGCGCCACCTACTATGCCGTGGCCGCCGGCCTGATGAGGATCGCCGAAGCGATCCTGCGCGATCAGAACACGGTCCTGTCGATCTCGAGCCTGATCACGGACTACTACGGCATCGACGATGTCTGCCTCAGCCTGCCGACGGTCGTCAGTCGGCGCGGCATCGAGCGAGTCCTCCGCCTCGATCTCAGCCCAAAGGAAGCGCGTGGCGTCCGCAGTTCGGCCAAAGTCCTGCGCGCGACGATCGAGTCGCTGGGCGCAGCGTCGAATCCGGGCTGAACCCGAACCCACACAGCCGGCGCCGTATCCCGGCTTACCGCGGTAGGGCGTGCTCTTCGAGTGGCGTGTCCCAGTGGGCCTCGATCAGTTCGAAGCGGCGCTGCTCCTCGCGCGCCAGCTTCTCGGCGTCCGGGTAGAGGCGGCGCACGATCGCCGGGTCGGCGTGCTCTTCCATCGAGGTCCAATCGCGGTAGGTGATCGTGACTTCGAACGTCCAGTCCCCGCGGCCGTCGCCATGGAAGCGCGGCTCATAGGCGCGAACATCCAGCAGCCGGCCCGACTCCAACTGGGCCTTCAGGAGCGGCCAGTGGTTCCGCTCGAATAGCGCCACGAACTCGTCCTGGAAACCCCAGCGGATCTTGTAGAAGTACTGGACTGTCACGGGCTTGCCGGCGTCGGCCATGTCGAACTCCTCCTGCCTGCCCGACAGTATCGGGCGCTCGCACCATCCAGGCAGGGCCAGCCTACATCCTCCGGTTCGAAGCCGCCGCCGTAGCCCGGATCCGCCGGTCAAAACTCATCCCGTAGCGGGGGCCCCCCACCCGGCGTCCCCTGTCGCCACGGATCGCTCGATCCGCTCGAGTAGACCCGCCTGATACCCGCCACCAACCGCTGCAGCGATCGGATCCGGGCTCGGCTGAAGGACACCGAGATCGTCGCGCGACGAACATTGAGCCGGCCTGCGACTTCAGACTGGTGAAGGCCGTCGATCAGGGCGAGACGCGCTACAAGCCGCTGCCTGCCGGTTAGGGCCTCGAGCAGATCCGCGAGCGCGGGGCACAGATCGGCCAGCAGCTCGTCCACTTCGGGTTGCCCCGTCACGACCACGAGCCTATCGCGGCCGGCGCGGGCCGCGGCGATGGTTTCGCGTGCGGCGACGAATGCCGGCCCGGTCCGCTCGGTGGCGGGAGCGTCGCTTGCCCCCGGATCGACGTCGACGGAGCCACGCACGGCGACCCAGCGCATATGACGTTGTCCTGGGCCCAGCGCCGCCAGGAGGACGGCCTCGATCGGATCCGCTTCAGGGGCCAGAAGGCCCTGCAACTCATCGCCCTGGGTGAAACCGAACGGAGCGAGCCGGCTGCTGGCATATGCCTCGTCCAGCTGCCCAACCAGTTCGCGCAGCCAGGCGGTGGACCCGACGCTGTCGCGCCGCGATCCCACCACGTGGCCGAATAGAACGAGGCCCATATGATCTGTCACTCGTTTCAGGCTAACTAGCCTGGTGGTAGTCGTCAATGGCTACTAGTGAGGAAGATAGCCGTGGGAGGCTATCTCATCGAGGAGGCGCCCGACCCGCCACACGTCACGGTCGTCGCACGATGCGCGGCAATCTGGGCAACCATGATCCGACAGGCGCCCGAGCGGCTATTCTGGAATAGTGACGGCCGAAACCAGCAACCCAGGCACTTCCGCCGCGAAAATTCCGCTCAATCCGGGACGACGCGAGTTAGGCATGCGGGCGACGCTCGTCTTCCCGAATCGGGAGATCGTGGAGCGCTACTACGTCCCGCTCATCTACACCGCCTGCCGGACCTGCTATTCCGAGCTGGCGCCCGATGACATCTTCGAACGCGCCGTAGACGGCAGAATCGCGCTCGAGAAGCAGCGTGAGCTGATCGCCCGAGTGATCGAATCCGGCCACGGCTCCACCATCGAACATGTGAACTTCACCTTCGCCATCACCGGCGTCAGCCGAACGCTAAGCCATCAGCTGGTCCGCCATCGAGCCGGCGTGGCCTTCGACCAGCAGAGCCAGCGATATGTCTCTTTCAAGAAGGGCACCTCCACGATGATGCCCCAGACGATCGCCGAGGCCGATCCCGCGCTGCGCGAGAGGTACGAGGATCAGATCGAAGGCTCCCTCGAGACGTACGGCGCGCTACTAGAGGCCGGCATCCCCGGCGAGGACGCCCGTTTCGTCTTTCCCAACGCCAGCCGCACGAACCTGGTGATGACCGCGAACTTGCGGGCCCTGATCCACATGTCCGGTCTGCGCCTCTGCACGATGGCCCAGTGGGAGATCCGGAGGCTCTTCCAGCTGATCCGCCACGAGGTATTCACCGTGAGCCCGTTCCTGGGCAGCTTCCTGGCACCCAAGTGCGTCCCCCTCGGCTACTGCGACGAGTCCGGCAATCGGGATGAACACTGCCCCATCAGACCGCACAAGGACAAAGTACTGGCGGCCTGGGCCGAAAAGGCTCGGTTGAGCCGCCCGTCACGGCCCGAAGTGGTCGACTAGCCGGTCTTTCGCCCTCGTGGCAGCCCTCAAACCAACCCTCTGAACCGCCTGAGAGGCGGTACGTAAGGGCAGGGAGTCCTGGTACCTCCAGCGGGGTGCCTCGCCGCAACGCCCGGCCCATGATTCGACCGACGCAAAAGGCGAGTCGTATTTGGTCGCGGACCAGCCATAATGTCGCAATGCCGCCAGTCACCGTCGCGGCCTTGGAATCTAGCTAAGCAGCGGTAACAACTACCTTCGGGCAGTCTCCGGCTTCGGCCGGAGCCCGGAAGACACCACGGGGAGATAAGCGTGAACGAAACGGTCGGCGCCCGCCTTCCGAACCGGTTCATGGCGGACCTCACGCAGGCCATGCGTTCGACCGCCGAGACGGCGCGACAGGCGACCGTAATACAGTGCCAGGCGGACGCGAAGGCGTACACCGAACAACTTCATTCGCGCACGGATGACGAAGCTGCTTCTCTTCGAAAGGCCGCTGAGGCTGACGTCAGCGCCATCCGAGACTGGTCCAAGGCGGAGATGGAACGCATCCGCGTGGAGACCGAGCAGCGCATCGCGCGCCGCCGCGAGCTTCTCGAGCAGGAGCTTCAGGAGTACAACGCGGCGATCGAGCTTGAGATTGAGCGTGTCCAGAAGCGCGTAAGCGCCTTCGAAGGTGAGGTTTCCCAGTTCTTCGAGCAGCTCCTCCAGGAAGCCGATCCGACCGTATTCGCCAGCATGGCCTCCCAGATGCCGGATCCGCCGGCCTTCTCAGTAAGAGAGCGCAGCGGCGTAACGGCGGACATCCGGGCTCGCCGCGAGCAAATCATGCGACCGGCTGCAGTTGCGATGGCCGAGAGCCCCATCGGCGACAACGGGACTCAGCCGGCCAACGCCGACGGCGGCGAAGCGGCGACGGCTCCTGTTGCTACCACGAAGCCCGCGCCCAAGGTTGCATCCGTCGAATCTACTCAAGTCGTGGTCGTCGGCCTTGTCAGCGTGGCCTCCATCGCTACTTTCAAGCGCCAGCTCGGCCGCCTGCCCGGCGTCAAGAGCGTCGGCGTCTCATCCGGTCCAGACGGTGAGTTCATCTTCACGGTCGGCCACAGCTCTGATACGTCGTTGAGTTCGCTCATCCCGACTCTGCCGACGTTCCAGGCTCGCATCGTGAGCGAGAGAGAAGGCGTTATGAACGTCTCCGCGCACGATCCCGAGACGGAAGGCTAGACCCACAACCGGCGCGGTAGTCGTGCCACAGGGGAGAACTCATTTCGTGCCTCGGCCAGCAGTTGTAATCGCACTACCGCCCGTTGAGCTGGCCGCCGTAAGCGCCCAGCTGGCGGAGGCCGGCTACGAGCCGATCGAGGTCAAGACGGCGGACATTCTTGAGGAACTCCTCAACGAGCGCAACGACATTGGCGTCGCCATCCTCGATGGCGAGTACGACTTCGACCGCACGCTCGAGATATATGCGCTGCTTCACGAGAACGGACGCAACATCCCTTCCTTGATGGTCGTGGCCGCTCGCGCTCTCGATCGGATGAGCCTGGCGGGACGGGCGCGCGCCAACGACGAGTACTTCACTCGCCCCTACTCGGCCGAGTCACTCCGCTGGCGGGTCGAGGCGATGCTCATCCGGGCCGACTCCCCAACCAACAATGCCAAAGGCGGGGTCATTGAGTCCCAGGGCGGACTCCTTGAGCCCAGCCCGTCGGATGAGCCGGTCCTGGACACCCGCCGCGGCCAGATCGTGATCGTCTTCAACCCCAAGGGCGGCGTCGGCAAGACCACCATCGCCGTCAACGCGGCATCGTTGCTCCAGATCCGCAAAGGCCAGCGCGTCCTGCTCGTCGACTGCGACACCGTGACCGGCCACGTTGCCTCATCCCTGGGACTGGAGAACACCCGGACCGTTGCGGACGCCTGGACCGATGAGATGGACACTGGCGTGGCCGAGTCTTTCGCCGAGATCGCCGCGACGCACCAGAGCGGCCTGTCGGTCCTCGTAATGGCAGAGTCCCCTCTTCACACTGAGATTCTGGATCCCAAGCGCGTCGCAGAGGCCATCACGAGTGCCTGCCGCGTCTACGACTGGGTCATCGTCGACATGCACCCGGACTACGGGCCACTGAATCAGGTCATCTTCGAGCGGGCCGACAAGATCCTCGTTCCGGTCACGCCGGACGTTCCGGCCATCCGCGCCGCAGTCCAGTTCCGCGAAGTCGCCGTCGAACTCGAGATCCGCGAGCGTCTGGCCATGGTCGTGAATCGGGCCAACAGCGGCGTCTCCGTCGCGGATATGGAACGAACCGTGGGCATGCCGGCCCTGGCCGAGGTTCGATCGGCGGGCATGCTCTTCGTTCGAGCGGCCAACGAGGGTCGCTCGGCGGTGGAGCGTTTCCCCAAGGAGAAGGTCATCGACGACATCGAGACCTTGTGCGACCGAATGATGGCCACACGGGAGTCCGGCGCGGCCAAGTCTGGCCAGGGTTTCCTCGGGATCTTCAGCGGCGGACGGAACACCAACCCGTCGATGCGCGCCTCTTAAGCCTCGCTTCGCGAGGCTCCGCGTCGCGCTACTTGCCGAGTGAATCGCTCTTTGGCCCGGGTATGAACGGGGCCGGCATCGGCGCCGCGATTGCCTGGGCCAGAACCACGCGCTGAGGTTGCGGGATCTCGATGCCGGCCTCGATGAAGCCCACCAGGAGCCGCTTGCGCAACTCACCGCCGACTGCCCACTGCTCCGAGGCGCGGACTGTGCCGAGGATCTTGAGGGTCACTCCAAGCTCACCCAACGCCGAAACCCTATCAACGTGCGGCGCCTCGAGGATTCGCGGACCCCACACAGGATCGCCCGCCAGATCACGGCCGATGCCGTCTACCACTTCGGTGGCCTTCTCGATGTTCGTGCCGTAGACGACCTGGACGTCCTGATTGATGCGAGCGAAGACGCGGGTCAGGTTCGAGGCGACCGTGACTTCGCCATTGGGAACCGTGTGGACCGTTCCGTCCTGATCGCGTAGCGTCGTGCGACGAAGCGTGAAGTCCTCAACCACCCCGGAGACACCGGCGATCCGGACCACATCCCCCTTCGCATACTGGTTCTCCACCAGGATCAGCGCGCCGTTCAGGTAGTCGCGGACGAGGTGCTGCGTGCCGAGGCCCACAGCGATGCCGGCGACGCCGAGCCCCGCGACGGCGGGGCCGATGTCCAGTCGAAAGGCCGTCTCGAGGATCATCAGGCCGGCGATGACGACTACGAAAAAGCGAATGACGTTGACGCCCAAGGACTCGATCGTGTCCTGGCGCTTCTTAAGTTCCGGGGCGCTGAGCTCCAGGGCCGTGCCCTCGAGGTTCTCGCGATTGAGCAACGCCCGCGCCATCCCACCGACGAAGACGTGGGCGAGACGTATGACGATCGCGGCCACGACCAGGAGTGCAACGATGGCGCCCATCGTTCCGGCGACGGCGCCGACGTCGAACGTCCAATCCACGCCGTTGGGCAGGTGCAGGGTCAGGTCGGTAGAGAAGAGGAGCGAGGTGCGCATGTTAATAGCCTACCGTGCCCAGCCCAAGCCCGGCCAGGCCACGAGAAAAGGAGGCGGCCCCTCGGGAGGGGGACCGAGGGGCCGCGAAGGTCACTGATCAAGTTGTCGCCCGTCCCGCGGGCCGCAGTTCTACAGAGAGGCGACCACGCCGCCAATGCGGTCGGTGATGACGGCCGCGGCCTCCCGAGCACGATCCACGAGTTCAGGGACGCGACTCGGCGTGATCCTGTTTCCGGATGCGCGAACCTCAAGGGTGGCGACTACGGATGCACGCTGATCGAAGACCGGCACGGCGATGGCGTTCACTGAGGGCTCGTGCTCGCCGAAGGCGGTGGCGAAGCCACGCTTGCGGACGCGAGCCAGCTCTTCGAGAAGAAGGTCGACCCGGACGATGGTGTGAGAGGTGTAGGGCGTGAAGCCGATCTTCGACAGCCGGATGACCTCCCGCTCAGGCTGGCTGGCCAGCAAGACCTTGCCGGGTGCCGTCGCATGCAGCGGCGCGTTTCGGCCAGTCCTATCTCGACCCATCCCCGAAGCGTCCGAGTAGGCGATCGTCAGAACGCTATCTCCTTCGAGAATCTCCAGCGTGGTGGTCTCGCGAACGGACCGAGCCAGCGTCTCCAGCTCCGACATGCCGATGGCCCGAAGATCTAGCGACTTCTCGGCATGGCCGCCCAATCGGACGACAGCCAGACCAAGTCTGTACTTGCCCGAATCATCGTCCTGCTCAACCAGCCCACGCTTCTGGAGCGTAGCGAGCAAGCGCGACGCGGTCGACTTGTGGAGGCCGAGCCGGCGCGCGAGCTCGGTTACTCCTGCTTCTCCCTGCGTCTCTCCGAGAGCGATCAGGAGCGACGCAGCGCGGTCAACTGACCGTACCGCATTCCCGTCGAGCATCTTAGTATCTCCTAGCGGGCAGTCTTTCCGCGACGCAGGGACCGTCAACCAGTTCCCTGCAACTTCGGTGCTACTTGTCGTTCCGCGCCCGAGCCGGAACGACCCTATCCCGTCTGTTGCGGCAGTCGAGCCACCCGACGCTGCTTGGCTGGTTAGGCCTCCCCGCCCGAGTAGTTGTGCCGTTGAAAACGACTCTTCTGTCCCGTGCGCTGCAACGTCGAGCGAATGTTTACATAGTTACTCGGGATTAGTCAAGCCCCTGCACCTACCCTAAAGATGTCAACTTGGTGACACCGCACATTAATCTCCTGGGTATGCCGAACGGGCCTGCAAACCCGGCCACAGGGCTTCAATCTGCTCTCAGTTCACGGACCGCTTTGCAAGAGAGCGCGCGCTCTCTACTACGCGTAGCATCGCCTTTTCTCCCACCAGTCGACCTGGAGAGCCCTATGCCCAGTGAGTCTCCTCAGCCTCTTGGACCTACACGGAACTCCGGCGCGGCCACCGCATCGGGCATGAGTGCCAATCTGTTGCGAATCCGCGCCCAATTCCCCGCCCTCACCCGGACGCATGGCGATCTGCCGTACAGCTACCTGGATGGACCGGGCGGAACGCAGGTTCCCCGGCAGGCCATTGACGCGATGGCTGCGTACCTGGGGCGCTCCAACGCAAATCACGAGGGTGCCTTTGCCACGAGCGAGGAGAGCGACGCCATCCAGGCCGAAGCGCATGCCGCCGCGGCCGACTTCCTGGGCGCCCGCAGTGCGGACGAGGTCGTCTTTGGCCAGAACATGACAACCCTGACCTTCTCCGTCAGCCGGGCCATCGGCCGGACACTGCGGGCTGGTGACGAGGTCGTCGTAACGCGGCTGGACCACGACGCCAACGTGGCGCCCTGGCTGGCGCTCGAGGAAGAGCGCGGTATCGTCGTCCGCTGGGTTGGCATCCACGAAGATGACTGCACCCTTGACCTTGATGGCTTGGAGCGTGTCCTGGGGCCGCGGACCCGGCTCGTGGCCGTGGGCCTGGCCTCAAACGCCGTTGGGACGATCAACCCCGTCCATCGCATCGTCGAGATGGCCCATAGCGTTGGCGCGTGGACGTACGTTGATGCGGTCCACGCCGCGCCGCACCTGGCAATCGACTGCGCCGCGTTGGACACAGACTTTCTGGCCTGCTCGCCGTACAAATTCTTTGGGCCACACGTTGGTTTGCTCTACGGCAAGCGTGAACGGCTCGAGCAGCTAGCCTCCTACAAGGTCCGGCCGGCGCCAAGCGCGTCACCGGGCAAATGGGAGACCGGCACGCTGCCGGGCGAATCGATGGCCGGTCTGCTGGGCACGTTCTCTTATCTGGAATGGCTTGGCAGAGAGTATGGGAGCGGCGACCCGGCCGGCGGTACGCGACGGGAGAGGCTGGAGACGGCGATGAGCGCCATCCGCACAACGGAGCGCGATCTCGCCCTCCGGGCGCTGCAAGCCCTCAACTCGGTCCCGGGCCTCAAGCTGCGCGGAATCGTGGATCCGGCCCGCATCGACGAACGCGTGCCCACCTTCGCATTCACTCTGGCCGGGTCAACTCCTCGCCAGGTAGCGCTGGAGTTGGGCAAACGCGGAATCGCGGCCTGGGATGGCGACTACTATGCCTATGAACTGATTCGAGCCCTGGGGCTCGGGGAGTCGGGCGGAATGGTTCGAGTCGGTTTCATGCACTACAACGAGCCAGACGAGATCGAACGCCTTGTCCAGGCGCTCTCGGATATATCCGAGTCGGCCGCGCCGCAGTCGCCGAATCCGTCGTGAGGGAGGGATCATGACCGTCAATCCGGCCGCAACTGCGGCACTTTTCGAGGCAATTCGCACGGGCAACGACCTCGCCGTCGATACGGCAGTGGCCGTCAACGAGGAACTCCTGCGGACCGGCGATGAGGCCGGGCTCTCGCCGGTGGTCGCGGCGGCCTCCGCCGGGCACATTCGGCTCGCGGAGCGGCTCGCTGCCAGGCTGATCAAGTCGGCCGATGGCATCGGTTTTTTCGACGCGGCTGCGATCGGCAACGTCACGGCCGTGCGCAACCTGCTCTCCGCGGACCTGGCCGCCGTGGATGACCGCGGACCCGACGGCTGCACGGCGCTCCACCTCGCGGCTCGCTTCGGGCAGATGGAAGTGGCGCGGTTGCTCCTCGGCCGCGGCGCCGATCCGAATGCCATCTCTCTCGACGACGAGCGCGTCACGCCCCTATACAGCGCCGTGTTGGCCAAGCATCGCGATACGGCCACGCTCTTGCTGGCTCTCGGGGCGTCGCCGAACTCGGTCCAGCTCGGCGGCTGGACAGCGCTTCACGCGGCCGCTCGCAACGGAGACCAGGCGATCGTCGACATGCTGCAGTTACGCGGCGCCGACCCAACCCGAGCCAGCGACGACGGACACACGGCCATTAGCCTGGCCGAGGAAAACGGACACGCGGCGCTCGCCAACGTCCTGCGCATGGCCGCCGCCAAGCGCTAAGCCACTCCAATTCTTCAGAAGGAAGTGGGGGCGCAGCCGAGGTAGAGGCCGGCGGGAGCGGCGGGAGCGCGAAGGCACAATGGCGAGCGCAGCGAAGTTTGTGCCGCAGCCGGCCCGCCGCTCCCGCCGGCGAATCCACTCAGAGGCTCGTGACCCCGAGCCAGCCCGGCAACTCCCTGGCCAGCGTCGCCAGCGGCAGCGTGCCATGGCCGAGCACTTCATCGTGAAAGGCGCGGATGTCGAAGGCACTCCCAAGCCTGGCGGTGGCCTCGGCCCGAAGCCGTTGGATCTCGCGCTGGCCCACCTTGTATGTGAGGGCCTGTGCGGGCAGGCAGATGTAGCGGTCCGTCTCTATGTTCGCATCCGTCTCCGACAGCCCGGCCTCGAGGAGCGCTTCAACGGATCGCTGGCGGGGCCAGCGGTAGGCGTGAATTCCGGTGTCCACGACAAGCCGCGCCGCCCTATGAGCCTGGCCATCCAGCATCCCGAACCGCTCGGCGGCGTTGAGGAACAGGCCCATCTCGTCGGCCAGGCGCTCCGAGTAGAGACCCCACCCTTCCACGTAGGCCATCCCCGCCATCCGCGCGCCCAACCGCCGGAAGACGTTGAGGCCCGGGTGTTCGGTCTGGAGGGCAATCTGGAAGTGATGTCCGGGCACAGCCTCGTGGAAGCTCATGCTGGCGAGGCCAACATAGCTGCGGCTGGGCAGATCGTAGGTGTTGACGTAGTAGATGCCGGGGCGGCTGCCATCCACCGCCGGCGGGTAGTAGAAGGCCGCAGGCGAGTCCGCTCCCTTGAACTGCTCCACGGCCCTCACCTCGCAAGCGGCCTTGGGCAGATGGCCAAAGTAGGCCGGGGCGGCGGCAAGCGCCCTCTCGATCTGGCCACGAGCGTGATCCAGCAGCTCCTCATCGGACCGTGGCGTTGCACCCGGGCGCGACTTAAGGCCCGCCCGAGCAGCTTTCGTGTCATCACCAAGGCCAAGCTCGCGGGCTATCGCGCGCCGCTCGTCCTCGATCTCGGCCAGTTCTTCGAGGCCGATGCGATGCAGCTCGCCGGCGTCGAGGTCGAGCGAGGTCCAGGCGCGGATCTGGGTCTTGTACAGCTCGGCTCCATGGGGCGCCGACCACAGTCCTGGATCCTCGCGCGAAGCCTCACGGTACTTGCCCAGCAACGACTCGAGAAAGGCCTGATCGGCCGGCCGGACGTACTTTCGAATCGCCTCCACGAGCCGGTCGCGGTCGGCGGGCGTTGGCACCTTCACCACCGAGACCACCGGCGAAGATTCGTCTGACATTGCCAGCAGCCGCTCCAGCTGGCTGATGACGCGCTCGGTGACAATGCTCGCGGCGGTCATGCCGCTCGCGAGACCCTCACGGACGACCTCGGCGTTAGCGGCCATGAAGCGCGGGTAGTCGGCCAGTCGTGCCAGGAAGGCCTCGAATTGTTCCGGCGTCCCAGTCGGCTGAAAGGCGGCCAGGAGCGGCAGCATCGTCTGCGGGCCATCCATCTGGTCCACGACCTTGAGCTGGTCGAACCGCTGCCCTTGCTGCTCCAACTCGATCTCGCACACGACACGCAGGATGTCAAGGGTGATGCGCTCCTCGGTAGGCAGGCCTGAGACGTCGGAGGCCGCGACTGCGCCGGCCATTCCAGCTTTGATCGCGTCCGCCGCGGCCAACGTTTCGGTGTACAGGGCACGGGCCCGGGCACGGCCGGCCGGGCCCGGATCGTCAAGGCGGTCCATCCCTTGCTCGTAGCCGAGGACGGTTGCCGTTATCGGCGAAAGATCCAGAATGCCGTTCCAGAAACGATCCGACAGAGAGTTGACCGCGTTCCCCGCGGCGCTGACCTCGTGCACGGGTGCCCTCCAGTGATTCGACAGCGACCAGGCGCAGAAAGCCAAGCCCGCTCGATCGAGGCCGTGGTTTCTAGGTTACCCCTAACGGCCTCAGGAGCCGAATAACGGCAACTGCTCCCCCGCTGCATCGGCGGCCGCATCGAGGCCAAGGTAAGGCTCCAGATCGCCCAGAGTCGCTTCCGCCCTGGCAGCGAACTCCGCCAAGTGGTTCCATTTGAGGAAGTGCCAGTTCCGATCGGCGACGGCCTTACGCAGCAGCGGCGAGCGGGCCAGCTTGAACTGAACGAGTTGTGCCCTCTCCGACGGAATGACGAGGAAGCGGACCACCTTGTCGTCGGCGGGGTAGCGGGCGTGGCGGACCAACAGCGGCTCGCCCAGCATCGCCGTCCACTCGACCTCGAACAGGAAGGTCGCCTTGCGACGGACGTACCAGGCACAGTCGACTCGCTCGAGTTCACCCTCCGGAGCCCAGGTGATCAGGGGCAGGTGGACCTCGCGCTCGGCGTCATCGAGCCAGGCGGACAGCGGCCGCCCATCGACGCGCCGAGTCTGCTGCCGCTTGCCGATCCAGACCCTCATCCCCAGGCGGTGGCCGATCTCCGCCAGACTGGCGATGACAGCGTCGTGATCGGCCGAGCGAGCCTCAAGCCGGTCCAGCCCGATCACCGCTTCCGGCGTGCTCGTGGGCGACAGGTAACTATTGAGGCAGGCTTCGATAAGGGCCCCGTCGGGAACCTCATGGCCCTTGAACAGGGCCGCGGTGCGATCGATTGCGGCTCGCTCGGTCAGATGGCCTGCCGACGAGAGCAGCGAGAAAACCGCCCACTCGACGCGATCCACGAGTGGCTCGGCCGCTCGGTTTCGGTCGTCGTCTGAGGCCAGCCAGTATTGCCCGGGCTCGATCTGGCGGATGCGGCGGTTGTTGGGTCGGTCGAGTTCGCCGCGTATCAGGTCCAGCAACTGCTCCACGAGGCTGACGTCCGGCGCGGCATCCTCGGCGGTGGCGCGCTTCGCGGCAGACGCACGGTCGCGCGGCGATGTCCCGCCGTGAACGACCTTCTGCGGAGTGGCTGCGCCCTCCACCCAGGCCGACCAGCCGTCGTCGGCGCGAGGCGGGCGCAAGTCCCGGGCCAGTCGGGCCAGCTGCCCGGACCGGTCGAGGCCGATCAGGAGGTCGCCCAGCAGATGCTCGAAGGAGGCGGGCTCGCCGCGGGCCTTAAGCAACTCCACGGCCGTGTCCGTGACGGTCTGGGCCGCCGCCCCAGCCCGAAACGGTCCGTCGTCCAGCTTCTGCGGCGGGGCGAAGACACCCTGGCCAAGGATTGTGCCCGGATCCCCTGCCCCGCCTGCAACCGGCGGCAACGCCCGGTTGGCGCGGGTCCGAGGCCCCGGGGCCATGACGCCGCTCGGCAGGACGTAGTGGACCACACCGGCCGAGCCCTCCCCCCCTCGACGCAGCCGGGCATCTACAAGCCGGCAGCCGGCAGCCGCTCCCCCGAGCGCCGCCGCCACGAGAGTGGCCGGCTCGGCGTCGTCGAGCATCATCACGGCCCGGCCGTTCTGGGCAAGAGCCGGCGTGGCGAGCGCCAGCGACCGCCCGATCGAACCGGCCAGATCCGTGGCCTCCTCGCTGGGAGTCAGCTTCGTCACGGGCCCGAAGAGGTCCGTATACGGCAGCATCGCCACGGCTGCTGCGCCGAAGACCCAGCCGGTTCCGTGATATGAGGCGGCCAGGCGTTCCGGCGTCAGGCGCAGCTGAGGCTGACCGAGCAGAAGTCGGACCCGCGACGGCGAGCCGGAGTGGGCCATGCGATCGCCGTGCAGGCCGAGACGGCGCAGCGAGGCCGGGGTGGTCTCGACGACCGTCACGTTGGCGGTACCGCCCTCCAGAGCAGACAGGTCGGCGCCCAGCCGCGCCAGGGCACCGCGAGGTGTCCCGGTGTCGAGCTGTTGAACGAACGTCTTGACGAGCTTGAGGCCGGCCTCGAATGCCTCCCAGGGGTTGAGTTCGCGCCACTCGTGGGCCACCGGCCGCTTGAGGACGCCATTGCTGATGCGCAGCGGCGCCGGGCGCCCATGGCCGGTGTTGAGTCGACTGGCCAGGATGACCGAGTGCAGGAAGGCCAGCCGCAGGGCCCCGGTGATGGACTCCACCCGATCTTCGTTGTCGATGCGGTTCAGGATGGCGTTCAGGCCGAGTATTTGCCGCGGCGTATGGAGGTCTATCAGCTGGTCCACCAGTGGGTGCGTCGGCCGCGGCGCCGGGAAGCGACGCCGAATCGCCTCTCGAACCTCGCCGCTCGGCGGGACGGTCTCGGCCAGCCGCAGGTCGCCCTGCGTAGGATCGGCCTGGCGCAGCGCAGCGCCGCCGATCTGCTCGTGACACTGGGCGCAGCGATACTCGCGGGCCACCGCCCTAAGGGACTCTTCCGGAGAAAAGGCATAGGGCATGAGGGCGGCCGCGGCCGGAGAAAGCCCTGAGCCGCGGCCGGTGGCCGTGGCAGCCCCTGCCGATGCGGCCTTGGAGCGACCGCCCTTGGTCCGCGACCTGGGCGCCGTGGCCTCAACACCAACCGGCGTCACCAGAGGCTGCCAGACCATCGCCTCGAGGATGACGGGGCGACCGCAGCGCGGGCACGAACTGGCGTACAGGGCGTCAATGGCCCGCTTGATCGTTGAGCCGGAGAAAGGAGCGTTGGCGATCGCCACCGCCGCGGAGTCGATCTGGCGGAGGTCTGGCGGGCGCAAAACCACGTCGGCCAGAAGCCGTGTCAGTGGCCAGGCCTCGAAGTTAGCGGCCCGTCGCTGTTCCGCGATGGCGGCTCGTGCCACCCATCCACCCCGGCCATTCAGGTCGAGGACGACCTCACCGGGCTTCGTCCAGGCCTCGATTTCGGCCACGTAGTCATCGGCCGGCCCAGGCGGGGCAAGCCTCTCGAAAAAGGGCAGGCACGGAATACTCGCGAGCAGTGGCTCGCTGGTTGTAGCGGCTCGGGCGACCATGGCCTAATTGTGACAGACAGGCCTCGCCCCGCGGCCACATTCGCAGCCCCCGATGGCCCGCCGGCTCGAACCTATCGAAAGCCCAGGTTCAAGTTTCCTCGAGCTCGTCGGTCTCCTCTTCGAAGGCCTCGTCACCGGTAATGTCGGCCGGCAGGACGCGGTCGAGATCCTCGATGCCTTCATCCTCGTCGTCGTCCTCGAGGTCCTCTTCCATGAGCTCTTCCTCGCGCAGAAGGGTGCCCTTGGTGTATGGGCGAAGATCTGACGAGCGGGCTGCCGTTGGGAAGCTAACCTTGCCGTAGTTGCGCGGGTCCTGGAAGATCTCGCGGATGACGATGCGCACGTCGCGGTCGCCCAACGATGTGATGCCGGATGAGTATTTGTTGCCGTCGGCGAGCAGCTTGAGGAGGCGAGCGGCGACACGCGGCTCGACGATCCCGATCCGGGTTCCATTGGCCTCTGCGTAGAGGCGGTTGCCTTCCGGGAGAAGCTCGACGGCATCGCCCGGGTTGACATGGGCCAGAGCGCGCGGGGCGGCGAGGTCAGTCAGCATCGCGAAGCCGGTCTTGCCGGTTTCCTCGACGAAGATGGCTACGGGCGCCTTCTCGGCCTTATCAGCCACCACGGTCTTCTCACCGGCCTCGGCTATGAGGGCGCGGAGGCGCTCGATATTGCGCTCGGCAATACGGTTGGTGGGGTCGAGGGCCAGGGCGACCTGGTAGTGCTCGCGAGCCTGACCGAGTTCGCCCTGCTCCCAGAGGGCCTTTGCCAGGCGATTCTCCGCCTCGGCGTCTGGCCCAAGCTCGAGGACCCGCCGGTTCGTTTCGGCTGCCTCGGTCCAGCGTCCAGCCGCAGCTTGGGCGATCGCCTGATCCAACAGCTGGCGCTTGATCCGGACGGCGTTGCCGCCGGTGCCCTTTTCGATTTCGGTGAAGGCCAAGAAATTGATTCCTTTCGTCAACTGCGCCGAGCCGCGCGGCAGCGGTCTACAGATTATCGTCGGAAAGCGCCCGCCCGGCCTCTGGTTTCTAGCACCACCGCGCGGCGCTGTCAACGCAAGGGCCGAATGAAGCGCCACCGGCGCGTGGTCGGGGCGACCGTCTCGAGGCCGCTCAAGGCTACTCGACGGCCTCCACGGAGCAGGCGCTCAGTCGCGACGAACGGAGGCCCGAAGCTCGCCGGCACACCTCTACCGCGACATGAGGCCCCAGGCTATGGTGGCCGACGCCGCGAGTGCCAGCACCGCCAGCTCCTGCAGGAGTCGCGTGTTGAGAGTCACCCGCTCCGGCGACTCGCGAACGGCCGTCACCAGGTAAACGATCAGCGTCAGCAGGGCCGGGATGAAGAGCCGCGGCAGGGCCATCGATCGCAGGATTCCGGCGGCCAGGCCGACCGCTACCGCGTACTGGGCGAAGGCAACGAACCGTATGATTCGATCAAACCGGTGGGGCGACAGCAGCCCGGCCAGTCGATAGCCGATCACGCCGGCGATTGCGGCGTTGACGACGATAAAGACGACCAGGCCTTGGGTACTCAGATGCGCTGCTTCGCCGGAGGCTGCGACGACGAGCCCGCCAGGCACTAGGCCGCCCACGGCCACGAAGGCCGCAAACGCCAGGCCGAGAGCAACCGAGCGAACAGCGAGCGGCCGTGGATGGGGCGACACCTCGCGCGTCTTGACGACAACGGTCTCCGTCACGATTCGGGCAATACCGAACTCTGCGCGGCGTTTGGGCCTGACCCGGACTGTCGGCGGTGCCGCTTCAAGCCCCGCCGCCCCGGCGCCGGCCGGCGCCAATGCCGACTCAGGCCGCAGCGCGAGCACGTCGGGCGCCGTTTCGAGGCGCACCACCCAGACCATTACGGCCCAGCCCGCCACAAAGACCGCGGCCAGCCACGGGACCGGACTCACGAGGCGGGCTATGCCGGCTATCGCAAACGCGGCCACGGCTGGGAGCGCCACCTGGATGGCAGGCATGCGCCACGGCCGCCACTCCCCGGTTAGGTAGCCCGTTCCAAGAGCAGCAGCAACCACGACGAGAGAAGTCGCCACACCGGCCGGGCCCGCATCCACGAAATGGACAAGCACCGCGATCGATGCCACCGCCAGTCCCAGCTCACGGGCTTCGTCTCGCTTTTGCATGGCGGCATGTTACGCGACCCAAGCCTCAGCTCGGGTCCGCGACCCGCCCCGGCTTGCCCGCAACCCAGGCCAGAAGCTCCGCGCGCGAGCGGGTGTTCAGGACATGTTGCGGCGTCAGCCAGGCCCGGCGGGCCATCGCCGTCCCCCAGCGGAGGTTGTCAAGCTCTTCGGTTCGGTGGGCGTCCGAGTCGATCGTGAAGACGCAGCCGAACTCCGCGGCTCGGCGGGCGCGAACGTTCGAGAGATCGAGCCGCTCGTCCGAACCGTTCATCTCCAGGGCGGTGCCGGTGCGTGCGGCTTCGCGGTACACCAGATCCCAGTCGAGATCCAGGTCGTCGCGCCTGCCGATGTAGCGCCCGGCGGGATGGGCGATGACGTCGACGTTGGGGTTGCGGATCCCGACCAGCGTCCGGGCCGTCAGCTGCTCGCGCGTCTGGCGGCGCGAGACGTGGACGGAAGCAACCACCAGGTCGTAGCGAGCCAGTATCTCGTCCGGATAGTCGAGCGTGGCGTCAGCGCGGATCTCAAGCTCGCAGCCGTAGAGCAGCCGAAAGCCCTCCGCGGGCGTCTCGGACGGGGCCGTGCCATCGGCCTCCTCCCGGGTGAACCTCTCGTTGAGCGCCGCCACAATAGCCCGCTGCGCCTCCACCCGCTCGAGCGAGAGGCCGCGGGCAATCGCCAGACTGATGGTGTGGTCGGTCAGGACGAGGTAGGAGTAGCCGCGCCGCCGAGCTGCCTCCGCCATCTGCTCGATCGTGTGGACGCCGTCCGACCAGTCGGAGTGGCTATGGCAATCGCCCCGCAGATCGGCCTGCGACACGAGCACCGGCAGCGTGCCCGCGTAACCGGCCTCCACCTCGCCGCGATCCTCGCGCAGTTCCGGCTCGATGAACGGCAAGCCCAGGAAGCCGTACGCCTCCTGTTCTGTCGGGAAGGTCCGAAGTTCGGCCCCCTCGGCGGGCTCGCCATCGGCGCCAAGGCGAAGAAAGCCCGTCTCCGACAGGCTCCAGCCGCGGTCGCGGGCGATCCCCCGGAGCCGGATATTGTGTGCCTTCGACCCGGTGAAATGGATCAGGTAGGTACCCATCTCACCGGGCGGCATGATCATTAGATCCACCTGCGGACCGCGCAGCAGTCGGACGGCGGCCTTATGCGGGCCCTTCGCCAAGACCGACTCAACGGCCGCCAGCCCGACAAACCGCTCCACCAGCTCGGCCGGGCGGTCCGTCTCCGCAAGCAGGTCAAGGTCACCGATCGTCTCGCGTCGACGCCGGTAGGAACCAGCGGCCTGGATGGACCGCAGCCCCGGCACATCCGCCAGCTCGGCGAGCAGCGTCGCCACTTGCGCCTCTGCCTGGCCCAGCCGCATCCGCTCCTGGCGTGATTCCAGCGCGGCAATTCCGGCCAGAACGCCCTGCTCGGTCTTTTCAGACATTCCCTTGAGTTCACGCAGAGAGCCGGCTTCGGCCGCCCGTCGCAGATCCTCAAGCGTCTCGATGCCCAGCTCCTCGTGGAGCTGCCTGACGGTCCGCGGCCCAACCCCGGGAATCCCAAGGAGCGCCACCAGGCTCGGCGGCACCTCCTCGCGCAGCGCTTCGTAGAAGGCCATCCGGCCGGTCCGGGCCAGCTCCTCGATCTTCTTTGCTATCGCCTCCCCCACCCCTGAGATGCGTGGCGGTCGGCCTTCCAGGTAGGCGCGCGAAACCTCGACGGGCGAATGGGCGATCGCGTCGGCGGCCTTGTGGTAGGCGACGGTCTTGAAGACCAACTCGCCTTTGACCTCGAGCATGTCGCCTATGTCGTGGAAGATGCGCGCCAGCTCGGCGTTCGAAGGTAGGGCCGGCAAATCGCCTGAGGCGGTCATCGGCCCATGGTAGCCGGGCTCAGCCGGAATGCCGCCCCAGGACACACCGCGTCGCCTACTGCACAGTGTCCTCGTTCCAGTCCTCGACGACCCGATCCCGTCCGGTTCGCTTGGCCGTGTAAAGGGCGCGATCGGCCCGCGCGATGATCTCATCGATTGTCTCGCCCGCCTCCTGACCCGAAGCCACGCCTACGGAGACGGTCACGCGGTCTGTGACCCCGGCCTCTGCCAGGTCCATGTCGTGGACGTTCCGGCGGATCCGTTCGCCGATCTCCAGGGCAACGCCGATGCCCGGGTTCCGCAGCAGGACCGCGAACTCCTCGCCCCCATAGCGTGCCGGGACATCGTCCTCGCGAACGGAGGCCTGGATGGCGTTGCCGATTGACCGCAGCACCAGGTCGCCAACGGGATGACCGTACGTATCGTTAAGCCGCTTGAAGTGATCAACGTCCACGGACAATATCGCCACACGGTCGGAGGACCGGCGGCGGCTGGATATCAGCGTGCAGTACTCGTCGAAGTAGCGGCGGTTGGGCAACTGGGTGAGCGCGTCGGTGCGCGCTTCAGACTCGGCCGCCTGGTGCGAGTAGACCCGGGTCAGCGCCGCGGATGTCTCGAAGGCCGCGGAGTTCAGGAGTCGGACAACGGTCCCAGGCCAGATGTCGCTGGTGCGACGGGACAAGACGATGGCACCCGCGATGGCGCTCCCAGCCTGCAAAGGCGTCGCCAGAGTGTTGCTGAGGCCGTAGGCCTCGCGGAGCCGGTAGGCGATTCGATCGGCCACCTCACGTGCCCGCGCCTCGTCCCCGATCGAGCCGCCAGCCCGGGGCCTGGCCCGGCCACCGCGCCGCAACGAAGCAGTGGCCTCGTTGGCGGCCACCGCCGGCTGCCCGCTCCTCTCCATCCCCTCACGCCACACTTGCGTCGGCTCGTCGTCATGGAGGCCGGCCGAGCTGCCACTCTGCTGGGGCCGGGAAAAACCGTGAAGATACCGCCTCTCGATTGGCTCGAGCTGGCGCAGCGGCATGACGGTGTAGGACGTAGGCGCTCCGGGGAGCATCGAGACGAACGTCACATCAAGGACGGAGCTGCCGGGCCGCAGGAGTACGACGGACACGTGGTCGGCCTCCGTCGCCGCTCCCAGTTCGTGGACGATCGCCTCTACAATCGCGTCCGGTGAAACCGACCGCGACAGCGCCCGCATGATGCGGCTGAAGCTCTCCGACTCAGAATGGCGCCGCTCAACCACCACGCCTGTAGCGCGGGCGTTCAGCACTGCCGAGCTGACCAGCCCGGCCAGAGCGACGGAGAGGGCTAGATCGGCGTAGCTGCCGCCGCCGGCGAAGAACTCCACGAGCCCCTTGCCCACGAGCACGACAACCGCGACTCCGAGCAGAATCCAGGTGACGAGGACGCGCGCAGGCCGGCCTGCCTGCCGGCCGGCAGGTGGATCTTGGGATTGCGGTCGGGTCACACGAGAAGGATGCAGCAACGGGGGTCGTAAGCTGAGCCTCCCGGTTGGTACATGCTGGCTACCGCGGGACGGTACTTCAGTTCGTGGTTCGCGGCGCGCGGCGCGGCGTTTCGCGGCGCGGGCGGCGAGGCCCCTGGCGGGCGGCATTTCGCCGGGTGGCGGCGTTGACCCGGTGCCAGCACGCGGACTACACTCCGACCAGTCCGAGCAGTGCCCGCAGGAGTGCCTGCGCGCATCTCGACCAGCCCCAATCCGCCTTCGGAGGATATCTCCCTCAGTGGAGACCGGACCCAGTATTTGCGGCGACAGACGCGCCAACCACGCGTGCGCCGACATCCCCTCAACAGTCCCCCTCCTCCTCTAGGCGGTTAGCGCTCTCGCAGGCGTGTCACCGGCTGGCGGGGTGGGCCCCGTCCGCAGACGCACCGTCGAGGTGGCACATGCTCTATCTGAGCCAAGCGATCGGCCGGCCCGTGCGCGACAAGCTGGGCGAGTCGATCGGAACCGTGGCCGACCTGATCGTCGCCATTGGCGATCGGTATCCCCCGGTGACGGGCATCGTCGTCAAGACAAACGGCCGCGAGATATTCCTGCACTGGCCGTCGGTGACCAGCCTGGACGCCAGCGGCGCGACGCTGGGCACGTCGGCGATCGACATCTCCAAATTCCAACAGCGGCCCAACGAGATCCGTCTGAAGCTGGACCTGATGGACCGCCAGATAGTGGACATCGACGGTCGCAAGGTGGTCCGCGTCAACGACCTCCGCCTTGACGAAATCGAGGGCTCACTCCACCTGGTCGCTGTGGATGTCGGCGCGGCCGGCCTGCTCCGCCGCCTCGGTCTCGAGGGCCCATGGCGAACCATCGCTCGCGGCCTGCATCGCGACATCCCCGAGCGCTACATCGACTGGGAGGACGTCGATCCGGTCGAGCGCACCATCGCCAGCGTGAAGTTGCGCGTCCCCCACAAGGGTCTCGCCGAGCTGCATCCCGCCGACCTGGCCACGATCATCGACCAGCTCAGCCGCAGCGACCGAGTCGGTGTCATTGCCGCGCTCGACGACGAGGCCGCGGCCGACGCCATCGGTGAGATGGAGCCCGAGACTCAGGTGGACATCCTGGAGGACCTCGAGCCGGGCCGGGCCGCCGACATCCTCGAGGAGATGGATCCGGACGAGGCTGCCGACCTTGTGGCCGACCTGTCGGACGAGAGCCGGGTAGAGATTCTCGGGCTCATGGAGAAGGAAGAGGCCGACGAAGTCCAGGAGCTGATGACCTACGACGAGGAGACCGCCGGCGGCATCATGACCACGGAGTTCGTGGCCGTGCCGGCCAACCTCACTGCCGCCCAGACGATCGATCGCCTGCGCGAGCTGGAGCCCACCACCGAGACGATCTACTACGTCTACGTCACCGACTCAGATGATCGATTGGTAGGCGTCCTGTCGTTGCGCGACCTCATCGTCGCCAAGCCCGAGACCGTCATTTCCACGTTTATGTACGACGAGCCCGTGGCCGTCCGAACCGACGCCAGCCAGGAGGAAGTGACCGACGTCGTGGCCCGGTACAACCTGCTGGCCGTGCCTGTCGTGGACGCCGAAGGACGTCTGGAGGGCATCGTCACCGTCGATGACGCCATGGATACCCTGTTGCCGCAGCCGTCCAAACGCCGCATCCCGCGCCTCTTCAGCAGGTCCGGGACGCCGGAGCGATGAAGGCGCCGGTCATGGGGCTAACGCCTCGCGCCGTGAATCGGGTGCGGTTTGCCGCCATCCTGGGCGTCCTGGGACCGGGCCTCGTAAGCGGATTCGCCGACAACGACGCCGGCGGCATCACGACCTACTCGCTGGCTGGAGCCAACTTCGGCTACGACCTGTTGTGGGTCCTGCTGGCCAGCCAGATCGTGCTGTTCTTCACCCAGGAGGTCGGGGCACGGCTTGGGCTGGCCACCGGCCAGGGCCTGGCCGGCCTGGTCCGCGAGAAGTACGGCGTGCGCTGGGCCGCCTTCATGACCAGCACGATGCTCGTCGCCAACGTCGGTTCGATCATCGCCGAGTTCGCCGGCTGCAGCGCCGCCCTCAGCCTGTTCGGCGTGGAGAAGTGGGTTAGCGCCCTGCTGGCAGCCACGGTCGTAGTCCTGCTCTTGGCCCGCGGCAACTACAGCAAGGTGCAGTACCTGTTTGTGGCGGTCGGGATCGGAGTCTCGATCGCCTATTTCGTGTCGGCCCTCCTGGCCCATCCGGATTGGGGCCGCGCGGCCTCGTCGCTGGTCATCCCACGACTTACGGACAGGCCGGAATACTGGCTCACCGTCGTGGCCACAGTCGGCACGACGATTACGCCCTGGGGCCAGGCCTTCATCCAGTCGTATGTCGCAGACAAGCGGCTTGGTCCGGAAGATCTGACGGGCTCACGCCTGGACGTGGGCCTCGGCGCTTTCCTCACGAACCTCATCGGCGCCTTCATCGTCATCGCCACCGCCGCCGCCGTGTGGTCAGTTGGTAAGACCGTGGACCCCGGCGATCCTGAAGCGATCAAGAACATTGCCCGCGCTTTGCAGCCGCTGGCCGGCGACGGCGCCTACATCCTGTTCGCGGTCGGACTGCTGGCCGCGTCCTTCCTTGGCCTCGGCGTGGTTCCCTTGACGAGCGCCTACGCGGCCTGCGAAGCGTTCGGCTGGGAGACCGGTGTGGATTGGCGGGTGCGGGAAGCGCCGGCCTTCTACGGCCTGATGATCTTCTTCGTTGCGAGCGCCGCCCTGGTTGTGCTCATCGTGCCGCTCAGCGGACTGGTCCAGGTGATGTTTATGGCCCAGGTGGTGAACGCCCTGCTTCTGCCGTTCGTGCTGGTCTTCGTGATGCGACTCTCCGCCGACAAAGAGATCATGGGCCCGCTCGTCAGCGGCCGGTTCTTGCTCGCAGTCGGCTGGCTCGGGACGGCGCTTCTGGTGCTCCTATCGCTGGTGCTGGTGGCGACGGCGGTCACAGGCCTCTGACGCCGAGCCGAACTTCCTTCGGCTTTAAGCCCAGACGCCCAACTCCAACCAAACCTGGGCCATTTCGGCCGCCGCCGTACGGATATCGTGTCGGGCGACTGAGGCCGGCGCAGCCGCGGCCAGGCGGGCCCGCAGGGCCGGGTCGGCCAGCCTCAGCAGCGCCGCCGCCAGCGCGGGCACGTCTCCGGGCGGCACGAGCAGGCCCGTCTCCCCGTCACGAACGACCTCCTGGAGGCCGCCTACGGCCGAAGCCACGACAGGCGTCCCGCAGGCGAGCGCCTCTACGGCCGCAAGGCCGAGTGGCTCCCGACGCGACGGCGCCACTACGATGTCCGCGGCCCGCATCCAGTCCGCTACCTCGGCCTGCGACGTGGGCGGCAACCGCCGCACGGACGGATGCTGACTCGCGATCGAGTCGGCCAGAGCACCGCCGCCGATCATCACGCCGGACCAGCCGGCGCTCGCGGCAAGATCGAGAGCGGCGGCGAAGGTGTCGGCGCCCTTGCGCTCAGACAGACTCCCCACGTACAGGGCCACCAGCCCCTCTGCCAGCCCGAGCCGGGCCCGGAGCGCCGCTCGCTCGGCGGCGACGGCGGCGGCTCGCTCAGCGACGCCCGCAGGCGCTCGCTCGGCGGCGACGGCGGCCGGAGCGGCCAGCGGCCGGAAGATGCCCATGTCCACTCCCGGAGAGACGACGCGCGCCGTCGCGCCGAACCTCTCCACATGGCCCGCCGTGTTCGCCGAGTTGGCGACGATGGCGGCCGCCCCACGCACGACCCAGCCGGTCAGGGCGCGGCTAACGCGGGTTCGCTGACCGTAGTCCGCCACGTCCCCGCCGTGGGCGTAAGCGAGAAGCGGAATGCGACGCAGCCTCGCGGCCGGTAACGCCACGACCCCCGCCAGGTACACGCCATGGGCCTCCACGCCGTCAAAGTGGCCGCGGGCTGTGAGCGCCCGCCACGCAATCCGCAGGTGGCGCAGCAGCGAGCTGCCGCCGTAGCCCGTCGGACCGGCCACTACCACCTCCTCTCCTCGTTCACGCAGGGCCGCCACGCGGAGCGCAACGAAAGGACCGGCCTGGGGCCGATCAGGCGTCGGGTACATGTTGGTCACGATCAGCAGGCGGGTTGGGCGCTGAACCCGAGCGGAATGGTCCGGACCTGACTGCCTGGTCATACCAGCAATCATGCCAGGCGCGCAGGTCGTATGTCCGATGCTGCGGCACCGACGGAGGGCAGATCGGGCCGCCGATGAATTACGCCACCTTTCGATGAGCGGGCCGCTGGCGCTGGTTACGTTGCGCTGACCTGGTCGAACAGCGCCGCCAGCTCGCCGGCAAGGTTGACCCGGTCGTAACGCCCGGCCGGATCGGCCGATCCCAGCGGAGGCGGGTCGTCCACGAGACGTTCCAGCGCCGCCGCGATGCTCTCAGGCTCAACATCCGCGGAGCGCCCTACCATCACGCTATCGACCAGGCGTCGGCCCTCTCCCGGTGGCATGACAGCCAGAATAGGGCGGCCAAAGGCCAAGTACTCCATGAGCTTGCCGCCGACGAACATGCTGGCGCCCGGCTCGTCTGGCATCAGCTGGAGCAGGGCATCGGCGCTGGCCATGCGGGCCAGGGCTTCGGGCCGAGGTACGAATCCTTCGAAGCTCACCACGTCGCCAATCCGATCGGGCGCGGTGTAGATCTCGGCCAGACGGCGATTTTCCTCGTTCGCCCGTCCAACGAACTCGACACGCAGCTGGCGGCGCAGGTCCGCACGGCGGGCGACCAGAAGCTCCACTCCCAGCAGGAAAGCCTCGAGTTCGTGGGGGCGATACAGGCTGCCGGCGTACAGCACCACGAACCGCCCAGGCTGAGGCGGCGCGGGCTCCAGCCCAGCGAGCTCCGAGCGGTCGTAGCCGTTTGGAATGCAGACAAACTTGTCCGCGAGGTGGGGGTAGCGAGCCACGAACATTTCCCGCAGCTCTTCCACCGCCAGCACGACGCGATCGGCCCGTTCGACGATCCAGCGTTCGGTCCGACGAGTCAGGCGCTGCTTGATCCCAGACGAGTGAGGGGCGAATGAATTGCCCACCCACGGGTCGCGGAAATCGGCTACCCACGGCTTGCCCGTCGCGCCCTTGACCACTCCCGCCACGAGGTGGGCCGCGATGGGTGGAGAGCTTGAATAGATGACGTCGATCGAACCGCTGCGGGCGACCCGACGGGCCGAGCGGGCGCCGAACGGAAACCAGGCCACAGCTTCTTCAGGGAAGAGGATCACCCCCCAAACTCGGGACCACAGCGAAGCTCCCAGGAGAAGGGGCGAGCGGACGACCCAGTCGAGTCGGCCGCGGCGACGGGCCCGTTGGCCCGGGTCCAGGCTCGCAGGCGCCCCCAAAGGCGCCTCGGCAGGCTTCTGGCCCGTGACCGAGCCGCGGCCCCCGAGACGATTCGAAAGAGCTCTGCGGGCTCGGGATGGCTCGAGGCTGAGACTTCGATGGATCTCGAGATCGGGCGGCAGCGCGGCCAGCAGCGATTCGTCCCGGATCGGATAACCCGGGTCGCGCGGCGCCACCACCACCGGCTGCCAGCCCCATTTCGGCAGGTACGTCACGTACTTGAGCGTCCGCTGCACGCCCACCCCACCCACCGGCGGGAAGTAATAGGTGACGACCAGCACGCGACCCGGCATCAGCTCTGCCCTCGGCCTTGGGACCGGCGGCGCCGAGCCATCGCCTGGCCCGCCAGCCGCCGTGTCGTCTCGACCATGAGCCGAACTTCAGCGGTCCCGGGCATGAATAGCGAGAGCGGCGATTGTCCGGACAGACGGCTGGCGAAGGTGAGGGCAACGCCGGCCTGGAACGTGTACGAGATGAGCGACGCCAGAGCGGCGCCTACGATCCCGAACATCGGGATAAGGACCAGGTTCAGGGCAACGTTGAGGACTGTGGCTGCGATCGTGCCGATCGCCACCAGTCCCGGATGGCCTCTGCCATTGACATAGCTGGTCATGACCTTGGCCACGCTCAGCGAGACGACGCCGGGGAGCAGCACAACGAAGGCCAGCAGGCAGTCGACAAACTGAGGCAAGACCACATGGATACCGATATAAGCAACCGGTATCAGAGACAGCGCCAGGCCGACAGTGAGCAGTGTCGTCAAGCGGCCAACCCGGCCCACCAGCCGGTTCGAATCCTCGGGCGTGGAGCCGGCGACACGAGGCAGGAAGATCGTCGTGATCGAGTCGGGCACGTAGAAGACAAGCTCGGCCATCGTCACGGCCACGCTGTAGTTGCCGAGCGACCGCGCCGGTAGCATGAGGGCCTGGATGATGTACGTGTCGGCCCGGTAGCTGAAGTACCCCGACAAGCTGCCAGGGTAGAGACGGGCTCCATAAGACGCCAGGGCACGCAGGGAGGCCGGCGCGCCGCCTGGGTTGGTCCGACCGAGCCGCCAGGTCGCGGCCGTGACAGCGGCCGCCATGAGGACGCTGACGATAATTGTGCCGGCTACGGCGCCGTCGATGCCGAACCGAAGCACCCCAACCAGGAGCACGACCGACGCGAGCGATACCGCGGCCAGCGCGATCTGGATCAAGTTGTAGACACGAACCGCCTGACGGCCATACAGAATCGCCCCGCCGAACGCCGTCAGGACTCCGAGAGGGACCGTCAGTAAGATCACTCGCAAAAGGTTGTCTGGCGCCAGGCGCAGGATCGACGACTCGAGCGCCGGCAGGCTGAACCAGACGATGCCGACTAGTCCGACGGAGAGGATCGCAGTGAAGATGTACGTGGCCCGAACGAGACCGGGCACCGAAGCTCCGCGACCGGCGAAGTAGTTGACCGCGCTCGGCAGGCCAAACGTGCCGATCGCAAGGAGCATTCCGGGCAGCGTGACGACGGCGACGAAGTGTCCCTTGCCATCCGGCCCGAGTAACCGCGACAGCAGGATCGATGTCGCGAACGCCATCACGAAGAGCGTCACCCGGGTCGCGAGGACGCTCGCGACGCGCTTGGCGAAGATGCCGATGGCGGCCGGCTTGTGGACCGCGCCTGTGGGAACCTCAAACCGAGGGGCTCCGCCCGGCTGAGGGGCCCCGTCCGGACCGCTCAACGCCACGCCGGTCGTCTCTGGAACGATGCCATCGCTACTCATTGTCGCCCGACCAAGTCCCGGTAGAGGCTCTCCATCAGCTCCATGCTGCGACGATGATCGGCCCGCTCCAGCACCGCCTGGCGGGCCCAGGCTGCTCGCGCGGCCTCATCGTCCGGTTTGCGGGCGAGTGTCGCCGCTATTGACGCGGCCGTCGCCGCCACATCTCCCACCGGCACGAGGGCGTCCGCGCCGAGTTCGCTCCGCCATTCGCGGGCACTTGGAAGGTCTGTCGCCACAACCGGCTTGCCGACGGCCAGCGCCTCGGCGACCGTAGTCGGACCGCCATCGCTCTCCGGGATGGACACAACCACTTCCGCAAGGCGATACAGATCGGGCATCTGGGCATCTTCGATCATGTCCGCAATAACCAGCCGCTCGGCGACTCCGAGTTCGGCTGCCAGCGCCTCGATCGCCGCGACCTCCGACGCTTGGGCCGAGTGTCCGGTCATGAGCACCACTACGTCAGGTGGCAGGCTGGCCAGCGCCTTCACCACCACTCTGTGATGGTAAAGGGGAGTGATCGACCGATTTGACAGGACCACCCGACGACCCTGCAGCCCGAGTCTGGCCCGCAGCGCCACGGGGTCGGGGCCGGGCGAGAAGCGATCAGTGTCGACGCCGAAATGGACGTACTTCGTCCGGCTCGGCCTCGCCCCTGCGGCAATCGCGAGGCTCATGAGATGCTCCGAGCCACCGGTCACGAGGTCTGCGGCATGGAGCGCCAGACGGGCCTCGATTCGGCGCCGCGTGCTGGTCCGCACTGCGGCTTGCACATCCGAGCCCCAGACCGTCACCACGTAGGGATGGAACCCGGAAAGCCACGCTGCCAATGCATAGCGGGTGACGTAGTGGGCATGGAGGATGTCCGGACGAATCGACCCAATCACCCGGCGCAGCGACCTGGCGGTCCACAGAGCGGCCAAGCCGCGCACCGGCAGGCGCGGCCACGCCTCAAAGCGATGGATCTGGACGCCCGCGTCCTGTGCCACCGCGATCTCGTCGCGGGCGGGGACCAGGAGATGGATTTCGTGGCCTCGCTCCAGGAAGAAGCGCATCCAACGCCGCGTGTGCGGGCTGTTCGGATCACCGAGATAGGCGAGGCGGAGCGGCTTCTCGGGCTTGGGGACGCGGCTCAAGGCAGCCGGACCGGCCGCTGCCAGCCCCGCGACGGGGGCGTGGCGTGGATTCTCGACGGGGGCATTGTCAGGTCCAGAGCTCACTCCAGGCGTCCTGCCAACGAGCCGTAAGGTCGCGGCGGATCAGCAAAGGGCGGGTCGCCGGAGTATAGCGCCGGGACAGGGCCGGTTCTCGGCCCTCGCTTCCCGCTACTATTGGGCACGAGGACCCCATCTCGGAGGAGAGGACCCTGGCAAAGATCGCGGCGGTCACCGGCAGCGAGGGCTTCATCGGCTCGCATCTAGTGGAGGCGCTTGTAGCGCGGGGATACCGCGTGCGAGCGATGGTCCTCTACAACTCCTTCGACTCGTGGGGCTGGCTCGACAGCCTGCCGCCTAGCATCATGGCCAACGTTGATGTGATCGTCGGCGATGTCCGCGACGCGGCCTCGGTGCGCGAACTCGCTGAAGGCGCCGACGTGCTGTATCACCTGGCCGCTCTGATTGCGATCCCCTACTCCTACCGTTCGCCGCGCTCCTACGTCGATACGAACGTCATCGGCACGCTCAACGTCATGGACACGGCCCGCCAGCTCGGCACACCCCGGATCGTCCACACCTCGACTAGCGAGGTCTACGGCACCGCCCGAACCGTGCCGATATCCGAGGACCACTCGCTCCAGGCTCAGTCGCCCTATTCGGCCTCAAAGATCGGCGCCGACAAGATCGCCGAAAGCTTCCACCTCTCGTTCGGGCTGCCGGTGGCCACGCTGCGACCATTCAACGCCTACGGGCCGCGCCAGTCGAGCCGGGCCGTCATCCCAACTATTCTCTCCCAGCTCAGCGCGGGCGCCACGGAGATACGTCTCGGCGAGACGCGCTCGACGCGCGACTTCACCTTCGTCACGGACACAGTGGCAGCCTTCATTGCGATTGGCGAAGCACCTGCGAGCGCCGTCGTGGGCCGCGTCCTGAACGCCGGCACGGGCGTCGAGATCTCGATCGGCGACCTGGCCGCGCTCATCTTGCGGATTACCCGCAAGTCCGCGCAGGTCACCCAGGAGGTCAGGCGTCTCCGGCCGGTCGACTCCGAGGTCATGCGCCTCGTCTGCGATAGCACACGGCTGCGCGAGGCGACGGGCTGGAAACCCGAAGTCGAACTTGAGGATGGCATCGCTCGTACCGCCGAATGGATGGCCCAGCCTGACAACCTGGCCCGCTACAAGTGGAGCAGGTACACGCTATGAGCGACCCGCACGCCGTCATCCTGGCCGGCGGCAAGGGCACCCGGCTGCGGCCCTACACGACCACTATTCCCAAGCCGTTGGTTCCCATCGGCGACGAGTCCGCGATCCTGGAGATTGTCCTTCGCCAACTGGCCCACGACGGATTCCGGCGGGTCACGATCGCCATCGGGCATCTCGGCGAGCTGATCCGGGCCTATGTCGGGAGTGGCGCGCGATGGGGCTTGGACGTCGACTACGCGACCGAGGAGAAGCCCCTGGGTACGATGGGCCCGGTGGTGGCAATCCTGGATCGTCTGCCGGAGCGGTTCATCGTCCTCAACGGCGATATCCTCACCGATCTGCGCTACTCGGCTCTGCTCGCCGCCCACGAGACCTCTACGGCACCGATGACTATCGCCACATATCAGCGCCAGGTCGAGATCGACTTCGGCGTGATGACTGTGGAGGCAGGGCGGGTGGTCGCATTCAGTGAGAAGCCCAAGCTCGACTACCGGGTCAGCATGGGCGTCTACGCCTTCTCGCGCTCAACGCTGGCTTCGTATCCCAGGGGTGAGGCCCTCGGGTTCGACCGGCTGGTCCTCGACCTGCTAGCCGCCGGGCGGCCACCCGCGTCCTACCAATTCGACGGGTTCTGGCTCGACATCGGGCGGCCAGAGGACTATGACCGGGCCAACGCCGAGTTCGCCGGGCTGCGCTCGCACCTGCTTCCGGACGCTTGAGTGAGCGTCACGCTCGTCTGCGGCGGCAGCGGTTTCATCGGTCGCTGGGTGTGCGAGGCCGTCCGAAGCCAACCCGAGACGGAGCTTGTCGGAGTCGGATTAGGGCCTAAGCCGGACGGTTTCGAAGACCGCTGGCTGGAAGTCGACTTGCTGGACGGCGGCCGCAACGTCAGCCACGAGTTGCGAGAGATCGCCCCGGCGACAGTCGTGAACTGCACGGGATCCATCCACGGCTCGGCCCTCGAGTTGATGCGATTGAACGCCCTGGTCACGGCCCGCTTGCTGGAGATATTCGAACGGCCGGCGGCGCCGGTGAGGTTCGTCCAGATCGGCTCGGCCGCGGAGTACGGGCCAGGTCCGGCTGGCACACCGGTCGTGGAAACGGCGGCACCGCACCCGGTGGGCCCGTACGGCATCGCGAAGCTTGCCGCGACGCTGCTGGTGGTTGCCGCAGCGAAGGCCGGAGCAATCGATGGCGTGGTGCTGCGGGTCTTCAATGCCGTGGGCCCATCGATGCCACCGAACACACTCGTCGGAGCCACCCTGAAAGCCCTCCGGACCGCGCAGTCGTTGCGCGCTCAGACCATCGAACTGGGCCCACTCGACGCTGTCCGCGACTTCGTCGACGCCCGTGATGTGGCAGCGGCGACAGCTGCGGCATGTACCGCTCCGGATCTGACCGGCCAGATCGTCAACATCGGCTCTGGCACGGGACACTCGGCCAGAGAGCTGGTGGAGGCAGTGGCGCTGCGTTTCGGCTTCCACGGCCGCATCGAGGAGCGCGGCTCAGGCTCGCTTCGATCGGCCGAAGCCCTCTGGCAAGTCGCGGATGTCTCGCTGGCAGCGCGGGTGCTGGGCTGGCGGGCCGAACGCGACCTGGACGCGAGCGTCGACCTGATCGTGCGCGAGGCCAACGGCGGCCTGCGCTAGCCGGGCCATAGCCAATGTCGAAGGCGACTGTGCGACCGCGTCTGCGATCCGGTTCGTCCGCCCCGGCCGCTATCATGCCTGCGGTTTCGAGGGGGAATCCCCGTCACGCCAGGAAGGGAGATGAACCACCAGATGGGCAACGTCGATGACGAACTCGAGCGCGCCAGACGCGTGTACGAAGCGCTGGCGGACAACCCAGCCTACTCCAGCCTGTACGAACCCCTCCGGCCGGCCAACCTCTTCACGACCCAGGAGCGCATGTGGATCCTGGCCGAACTGCTGCGCCGATCGGGAGTCTCGACGCTGGCCGGTCTCGACATCCTGGACGTCGGCTGCGGCGGAGGCGGCGAGCTACGGCGCCTGACGACCCTTGGCGCCAGCCCGGATCGTCTTGCCGGCATCGACCTCATGCCTTACCGCGTCGAGGCCGCCCGCCGCATCCTGCCTATGGCCAGGATCGAGACCGGCAGCGCCCACGAGATGCCGTTCCCGGATAGCTCGTTCGACATCGTCAGCCAGTTCGTCGTCTTCTCGTCCGTTGTCGACCCCCAGGTGCGTCGCTCGATCGCCGCGGAGATGCTCCGCGTTCTCCGGCCGGGCGGCCTGATCCTGTGGTGGGACATCCGCAAGGTCCGGCCGACACCAGACATCGTGCCGATCCCGATGTCCGAGATCCGGGCGCTCTTCCCGGGCTGCTCGGTCCGGGCCAGGTCGACGACGCTCGGCTGGAAGGCAGTCCGCATTGTCGCTCCACGAAGCCGCGCCGCGGCGCATCTGCTGCAGCGACTGCCGTTCCTGTGCTCCCATTTGGCAGCGGTCATCACGCGGGAGCCGCAAGCCGGCTAGTGCGCGCGGCCGCGGCGGGCGGACCGGACGTCGCCACCCCAGGAACTCCGGGCGATCTCACGAAGCTGCCTCGCCTGCAACATGGAGCGTCTGGCGCACCTTCTCCGCGCGAGCCGCCCAGGTATTGGAGAACGTGCTGGCGTAGGCCCGCGCATTGGCCGAGCAACGCTCTGCCTCGGACTCATCCGCGAGCATGTCAAGGATCGCCTTGGCCATCCCCTCAGCCGACTCGTCGGTGACGATGCCTGCCCCGCTGGCATCGAGAATGGCCCGCGTCTCCAGCGTGTCTGTCGCGACTATGGGCTTCCCAAGAGCCAGCAGGTCGAACAGTCGGACGGCCACCGCAAGGTCGGTATAGGCATTCACCGGAAGGGGCAGCACGCACACGCGGGCGCCCGCGAGAACCTCCGGGATCGACGATCGGGCAGCCGGAATGACTTCCATCCATGACGGCAGGCCGGCGACCTTTTCATCGTCAATCGACCGGGCCACGACACGGAGGCGCGCCTCGGGGCGGCGCACACGGACCAGCTCCATGGCCGCGACAAGCATGTCCAGACCGGATCGAGGCGCCACCTGCACGATTGCGCCCACGACGTCAGCCTCTCCAATCCCCAAATATGGGGACGCCGGATCGGTGCCGGGAGGAAGGAGCACCGGGCTGGAGAGATGGAGGACGCTCGCCAGGCCGCTCGACGGCGCGTACCGCACGGACGCGACCACCTTCAGCAGCGGCATAGTTAGCCGCCACAGCCAGTCGCTCAGGATCTGTCGTCGGCGCACGCGCGGATGCACGTCGCGGAAGAGCTGGTAGGCGTCCCGGAAATACACCCCCACCGGCTTGCGGAGCAGGCGCATCGCCGCGAGGAAGGCTAGATCCGTGGGCATCGCGCTGGAGGTCGCCGATTCGACATATACCGCCCCAACCCGTCGGGGGCCGCCGGAGACAAACCAGCGGGCGGCTGACACCGCGCGAGCCAGGCGTCCACCCTCGATAAGCTCCGTGTGAGTCTGCCGCGAAAGCGCCTCGGTCATCATGGCGATCCTGACCTTGGGCGCGCTGCTCAGGCTGGAGATGTCGTACATGCCGTAGACAAGGATTCCGGCCGGCCGCCGGCGCGGGACCCCGGCGACGTTCCCGTCGCCAACTGGCGCTGGTGCGGCGGGAACGGGCATCCGACTCTCCTCGGCTCACGGACGACTGGCGCGATCGATGATATGGCACAAATCGAGCCGGCCGCTCCGGCTCAAGGAACCGGGAGCCATAGCGGCGGCGGCCCGACCTTCCGCTATAGTTGGCGCGTCGTTGGCCAAACGACTGGAGCCGTCCACTTAGCCGCGTCGGAGGGAGCGACATGTGTGGCATCGCCGGTCTCGTCAGCTTCACCGATCACCGCGCCGATCCCGCCCTGGTTGGTCGGATGCTCGAGCGGCTGGTTCATCGCGGGCCGGATGACGAAGGGCGTGTCGCTCTGGGCCCCGCTGTGCTGGGGGTGCGGCGGCTGAGCATCTTGGATCCTACGCCCACTGGCCATCAGCCGATGACATCGCGGGACGGCCGCTACACCATCGCCTACAACGGAGAGATATACAACTTCCTGGAGCTTGCCGACGAGCTCACCCCGCTCGGACACACGTTCTCGACGTCGTCCGATACAGAGGTCCTGATCGCAGCTTACGCGGAGTGGGGCACGGCCTGCGTGCAACGGCTGAACGGCATCTGGGCCTTCGCCCTCTGGGACGCCCGCGAGGGGACTCTCTTTGTCTCGCGCGACCGCTTCGGCGTAAAGCCGCTGTTCCTGGCCGAGGGTTCCGGCCTCTTGGCCTTCGCGTCTGAGATCAAGGCCTTGCGCACGCTGCCGTGGATCTCCGCCGATCCAGATCCTGGAGTGGTCCGGACGTACCTGTCTGAGGGTTGGCTGGCCCGGGGAAGCCGGACGTTCTTCCGGGAAATCGAGAGCTTCCCGGCCGCCCATTCGCTCCTGATCTCGTCCGGCGGGCGCCGCTGGGACTGCTACTGGCCGGCGCCTGCGCTGTCCACCGACACCTCGTTCCGCAGGCAGACCGGCGATGCCGATCGGATTGAGGACTTCAAGTCGCTGCTCATCGACGCCGTTGCCCTGCAGCTCCGATCTGACGTGGCCATCGGCTCATGCCTCTCCGGCGGTCTCGATAGCTCATCGATTGTCAGCATCGCCGCCGCGCTGCGGTCGAAGAACCTGCTCGCTCCGGGACGGCGCCACCGAGAGCGCGAGGCGAACCCCCACCTGGCCTTCTTCGCCCAATTCAGGGAGGCCGGGATCGACGAGCGTCCGTACGTTGACGCCGTCGTGGCCTCCACCGGCGTAGAGCTTCATACAACCACGCCGGACACCGATCAGTTCCTCGAGTCGCTGCCGGGCATCCTTTACGCCCAGGACGAACCCTTCGGCTCCACGAGCATCGTCGCCCAGTACCACGTCATGCGAATCGCGCACGAGGCCGGGATCAAGGTTCTCCTGGACGGGCAGGGCGCCGACGAGCTGCTGGGAGGCTACGTGCGATATCCGGCCATGCGTCTGGCCGGCGCCCTTCGCAACCCCCGAACGGCCTGGCAGGCGGCCCGGATGATGAGAGCGGAGCACGGGCCGTTCAGGGCCCCGTTGGGCTACGCCCTGATCGGGTCGCGCCGCATGCCGGCCCACTTGAACCGGCGCCGCATGCCGGCGCCGTGGATCGGACGAGCCGGGGGTTCGAGCGGCCAGGCGATCCAGGAGCCCCGTAGCGAGCGCGGCACTCTGCTGGCCAAGAAGCTGTGGTTCGATGTGGCGTCGGACAATCTGCCCGATTTGCTGCGCTATGAGGACCGCAACAGCATGGCCTTCGGCATCGAGGCCCGCGTCCCGTTCCTCGATCACCGGCTCGTCGAAGCCAGTCTGCTGCTCCCAGACAGGCTCAAAATCACCGGCCGCAATCAGCGCAAGGTCGTCCTGCGGGAGGCGATGCGGGGAATCGTCCCGAACGAGGTGTTGAGTCGGCGCGACAAGGTCGCTTTCCAGCCGCCCGAGGCGAGATGGCTGACCGAGGCCGCGCCGGTGTGGCGCAGACTGGCCTCGCATTCGTCGGCCGAGGCCGCGGACCTGCTGGCCCCGGGCGCAATCCTCGAGGCAGTCGAGGCATTCGCCGCCGGCCGCATCGCCAGCAGCATGCTGTGGAGAGTCCTCAATCTCGAGATGTGGTTGCGCGGTGCGGCAGGGAAAGATCCACTGGCCTGAAGAAGGACATGCCCGATCGTCAGGGCCTGCGCACCAGGTCGCGGTACAGGCTCTCGGCCAAGGCCATGTTGCGATCGTGGCCGGCCCGCTCCTCAATCAGCTGCCGTCCCCGGCGCGCCAGGTCCGCTCGCTCGTCCTCGCCGCGGTTCAAGGCGATACTTATGGCCCCGGCAGTGGCGGCGGCATCGCCGACCGGCACGAGCGACCCCGGATCCAGATCGCCGAGCCACTCTCTCACGCTCGAAAGATCCGTGGCCACAACCGGGCGGCCGGCAGCAAGAGCCTCGAGGATCGTCACCGGCGTGCCGTCGGTGTACGGCACCGAGACCACCACGTCGGCCAGACGGTACATGTCGGCCATCTCGTCGTGGGCCACCGTGGGCACAATGACAATTCGGTCGGACAGGCCCAGCGCGGCGGCCCGGTGCCGGATCGCCTCCACCTCGGACTCGTTGGCCAGATGCCGAGTCATGACCACGCACACGTCGGCGGGCAGGCTCGCCAGCGCGTCGACGACCACGTCCTGGCGATAGAGCGGGGCGATGTTGCGTGGCGAGAAGATCACCCGCCGCCCGACCAGACCGAGCCTGGCACGCAGCGCGGCCGGATCAGGACCGGCACAGAACCGGGCCGTGTCCACGCCGAATTGGACCAGGTGCGATCGTTCGGGCCGCGCTCCGGCAGCCACTCCCGCCTGAACGAGCTGATCTGAATCGCCGGTCACCAGACCGGCCGGACCCAGCGACCAGCGCGCGTAAAGACGGCCGCGCCGCGTGTCCCGGGCGGTGATGAGGATGTCGCTACCCCACAGCGTGATCGCATAGGGCCGGAAGCCGGACATTCGCGCGTGCCAGCCGTGGACGGTCAGGTATTGGGCATGCAGGATGTCGGGCCGGATCCGACTCAGCACCCGTCCCAAAGAGCGCCGAGCGCGAAGGGCACCGAGGGGGTGGAAGCGGCTTGACGTGTAGGGCGTGAAGTATTCGACCCCGATCGAGTCGGGCAGGCCGGGGTCCAGGGTCAGCCCCTCGGGCACGATCATCGTGACGCGATGCCCGTGCCGAGCGAACCAGCCGATCCAGCGGCGAGTGTGGATGCTGTTCGGGTCACCCAGGAAAGCCAGAGCGAGTGGCCGGTCCCCATGCTCAGATGCGGCGTCTGCAGACGCTGGCCGGCGAACTATCGTCATGTGCATAGGCTCGGATTGTAGATGGCGGGCACTCGGGACGCCTCGGGACGCCTCGGGACGCCTCGGGACGCCCGCCCGGCATACGCCCGCCCGGCCCGCTCGCAGGCTGGGGTATCATCGGTTGGCCAACTGCCCTGTGAGGTGACCTAGCTCATGCCGGACCTCCTCCAGCGGGCACTCGGCCTCCTGGGCGCCGTGCTGGCGCTGCCAATGCTGGGAGTGCTGGCCGTTGCGGTGAAGCTCGACAGTCCTGGGTCAGCCATCTATGCCGCCCCAAGAGTCGGCCAGGGCGGGCGGCCGTTCACCTGCTTCAAGATCCGATCAATGACGACACGCCATGCGCCGGACCAGCACCTGACGCGGGCCGGCGACCTGCGCGTCACGCGCGTTGGCCGGCTACTGCGCCAGACTCACCTCGACGAGCTGCCACAACTCTGGAACATCGCCAGGGGTGAGATGCGATTCGTCGGACCTCGGCCGGAGGACCCCCATTTCGTGGACTTGGAACTGCCCCTGCACCGATTCGTCTTCAGCGCCCGCCCGGGTATCACGGGCCTGTCGCAGCTGCTCAACGCCGATGAGGAAACGCGGCTCGTCGGGGCCGACCCGGAGCGTGCCTATAGAGAGGTCATGCTGCCTCGCAAGCTGGAACTGGATGCGGCCTATCTTCGACACCGCTCAACTCGCCTGGACCTGTGGATAATCGCCCAGACGCCGCGGGCAGTGCTGGGGCACCAGGTCCGGTTGCCCGCCTCCCTGCGAGGCGAAGTGGACCAGGTTGCGGGAGCCGACCGGTGAATGGTTTCGTGCCGCGGGGCAGGCATCTCTTCATCTACGACATCGCGGCCACGCTGGCGGCCATAGCCATCGGCTTCGGCCTCAGCTTTGACACCGTCTTTGTGGCATCGGCCATGTCGTCCTTCATGCCGGTCACGCTTCTGCCGCTCGTGGTGATGCCGCCCACGTACGCGGCCTTCGGCATGTACCGCCGTGAATGGCGTTATGCCTCGATTCAAGAGATGTTCTCGCTGGCGTTGGCCGTCGTTGCGGGGACGGTCGTCAGCATGGCCATCTTCGGGGGCTTGGCCTATGCCGGCCTGACCGGCACGGCGGGCTTCCCCAAGTCGATCTTCGTCAGCGAGGCGCTCCTGAGCCTGGCCCTTGTCGGCGGCGGACGCTTCGCGGTGCGTGCTCACCTGGAGCGGCGGGGTATTTCGGGCGGAACGGACGAGGAGCTGGGACTTACCGCCACGATCGTCTACGGCGCCGGCGAGACGGGGGCCACGGTTGCCAGGGTCGCCGCGCGGGACCCCCAAGCCGGACTGAATGTGGTTGGCTTCATCGACGACGACCCGGCGAAGCACGGCTCCAGGCTGCTCGGCAAGCACGTCTTCGGCGGGCTGGACGTTCTTCCGAAGGTCGTCCGCGAAACCAAGGCGCATCAGCTTCTGGTGGCCATGCCGACCGCCTCCGGCCAGGCTATACGGCGCGCCTTTGAACGCGGACAGGAGCTGGGGCTGGAGGTTCGAACGGTCCCCCACCCCCGCGAACTGCTTGCCGGCGATTCGCTGGCCAGTCGAATCCGTCGCGTCAGTGTCGAAGATTTGCTGCGTCGCGAGACCGTCGCAATCGACACAGACGCCGTGGCCGGCTATCTCAACGGGGCCAGCGTTCTGGTGACGGGCGGGGGCGGGTCCATCGGCAGCGAGTTGGTCCGCCAGATCCTGGCCATGGGCCCGCGGCTCCTGACCGTCGTTGACAACCATGAGGAAGCCCTGTGGTTGATCGAGCGCGAGTTGGCCGAGCGGGTAGCGGCCAACCCCGGCGTCGGCCTGAATCTTGTCCTGGCCGATATCCGTTCTCAGGAGGCCGTCGACGCGGTCATCGGCCATGCCCGACCGGAGGTCGTCTTCCACGCCGCCGCCCTCAAGCATGTCCCGCTGGTCGAGCACTCGCCCGCGGAAGGCGCCATGACCAACGTCTTCGGCTCGCGCAACGTCATCTCGGCCTGCGAGCGGCTCAACGTGGCGCGCTTCGTGCTCATCTCCACGGACAAGGCCGTCGAACCGGTCTCGGCCATGGGAGCCACCAAGCGCCTGGCCGAGCTTCTGACCGTCGCCAGTGCTCGGCGCACGGGGCGGCCGTACGTGGCCGTCCGGTTCGGCAACGTCCTCGGTTCGAGCGGCAGCGTGATACCGATATTTCAGCGACAGCTGGAGTTGGGCCGGCCGATCACGATCACAGACGCCGAAGCCACACGCTACTTCATGACGATCCCGGAAGCGGTCAGCCTCATTCTTCAGGCCGGCTCGACGCCGGACAGTGGGGTCATCTACGTCCTCGACATGGGCGAGCCGGTCAAGATCGTGGACCTGGCGCGAGATCTGATCCGGCTATCCGGCCTGGCCGAGGAGAAGGTGCCGATCGTATTCACGGGCCTTCGCGCCGGTGAGCGCCTGCACGAGTCTCTCGTCCACGACCACGAGACGATGGAGCAGACCGGTCACGGGTCGATCATGCGGGTCCGCGGCAGCGCCATCGGCGCGTTCGGCGAGCCACTCAACGCGTTCCTGGCCGAGCTGGAACCGGCCGTGCGTCGCCACGACGACGCGCAAGTCCGCGAACTCCTGCGCACTGTGGCGACTCTGAGCCGGCCGGACTCCGAGGGCGCAAAGGCGATCGCGGAGGTCGACGCATGACTACTCCTGGGAGATCGGCTCCCGGGAGATCGGCTGCCGAGGGTTCGGCCGCCGGGGGCGTCCGCAAGATCCCCTTCCACCGCCCATCCATCGGCCCGGCCGAGCGCGCCGCCGTGATAGAGGTCCTGGAGTCGGGCTGGCTGACGACCGGCCAGCGGGCCGTCGACTTCGAGGAGGCCGTCCGCACTCGAGTCGGGGCGGCCCACGGCGTCGCTGTCAATTCGGCCACGGCCGCTCTCCACCTGATCCTCGAGGCCCTTGGCATCCACGAGGGCGACGAGGTCGTGGTTCCGACGTACACCTTCGCCTCCTGCGGCGAGGTGTGCCGCTACCTCGACGCCCGGCCGCGACTCGCCGACGTGGACCCGGTCACCTTCAACGTCACCGCCGAGACCATCGAAGCCCAGCTCCGGCCCGAGACGAAGGCCATCATGGTCGTCCACTTCGGCGGCGCGCTGGCCGACATGGAGCCGATCCTGCAGTTGGCCCGCAGCCGCAACCTGCCCGTCATCGAGGATGCGGCCCATGCCCTGCCCTGCAGCCGGGGTGGACGAGCCGCCGGATCCTGGGGCACGGCCGGGGCGCTGAGCTTCTACGCGACCAAGACGGTCACCACCGGCGAGGGCGGCATGATCGTGACCGACTCTGCCGAGATCGCCAATCGAGCCCGCTCGATGCGACTCCACGGCCTCAGCCGCGACGCCTGGAAGCGCTACACCGGGGGTGGCAGCTGGTACTACGAGATCGAGGAAGCGGGCTACAAGTACAACCTGACTGACCTGGCCGCGGCTATCGGACTCGTGCAGCTGAAACGGGCCGAGTCGATGCGCTTGCAGCGCGAGCGTGTGGCGCGGCGCTACGAGCAGGCTTTCGCGGCCGCTGGCCTGGCTGAGCTGGTTGAGCTGCCCGTGATGCCCGGCGCCGATGAGGTCCACGCCTGGCATCTCTACCCGCTTCGCCTGCACCTCGACCGGGTCAAAGTAACGCGCGCGGATACGATCGATCGGCTGGGCGAAGCCGGTGTGGGCACGAGCGTGCACTTCATCCCGCTGCACCTGCATCCCTACTACCGACGCACGTACGGCTACGCCCCCGACGATCTGCCAGTCGCGAAGCTCCAGTACGAGCGGGAAATCTCATTGCCGATCTACCCCGACCTGACGGACGACGACGTCGACTACGTCGTGGAGCGGCTCGCGGCAATCATCGGGGCGAGGTAGGCCACGAAGCGCGGCTACGGGCAGGTGTTGGCGGGCGGGGGCTTGCCGTACCAGGTGCTGTCCTGGCCGAACAGCTTGATCGACTCCGCGGCAACCTTGTCGTTATACAGACAGGAGTTCGAGGCGCCGAAGTAGTACCCGTATTGAGGCACGCTCAGCACGACATTTGTGATGTTCTGACTCGGCACGTCCTGACCCTGAGCTATGTAGTCAGCCGCCATATTCCTGGGGAAGTTGGTAGTGACGCTCGACCCAACTGTCGACACGAGGCTCGGTAGGTTGAGTAGCTGGCTGGGCGAAGCCATCTTATGCAGCAAGGAGATCAGCACCTGCTGCTGGCGATCGGCCCTCTTGAAGTCGTTGTTGTCGCCGTTGCCGTCGGCACCGTGACGAGACCTGACATAGGCGAGGGCATGCTTGCCGTCGAGGTGCTGCGGCCCGGCAGCCAGGTAGAAGCCGTAGGGTGCACCGTCGAGCCAGTCGTAGGTACCGTCGCTGATGACGCCTGGGTTGACGACGTCGATCCCCCCAACGGCGTCGATCAACTTCACGAACGCCTGCAAATCCACGATCGCTGAGAAGTTGATGGGGATACCCACGAGGTAGCCGACCTCTTTGACGAGGGTCGTGTACCCGCCATCCGGCGACTTGATCCATCCATTTTGGACAGCCTTCGGCAACTCGTTGATCTTGTGCGAGATTGGATCTGTGCCGCCGAAGTAGAACGGGAAGCTGGCGCTGTCCCGAGGCACGCTGATCATCTGGACCGAGTTGCTCTTTGGGTCGTAGCTGACGACCATGATGGAGTCGTAGAGTTGCTCCCCGCCGCTGCTCATGCCGGTGAACAGGATGGTGACGCGACTGCCCGCTGGTGGCGGCGTAGCCGCCTCCATCGTCGGGTACGGCGTCTGTCCAGGAGCCAGGCTGGGCGCAAGCGCGGGCTGGCCGATCAATGGGCTGTTGGGATCGAATATGTCGTTCCCGGCGTTGGAGTAGACCAGCAGGTAGAAGCCAGCTCCCAGGTGGCTGACGACGATCACCACAGCCAGGGCGGCGAGGATCATCCTGTCGCGACGGAGGCGGGCGTGGCTCATCTCGCCACTCAAGAAGGCGTGGGTAACCGACGCGAGCCGCCAGGCGCCGACGAGGATCACGATGACGACTGCGGCGAGGCCGATGTTCCGTTCGGCCAAGAGCCGCGTCGCCAGGACGAAGGGCCCCCGGCGCATTTCATACGCCAGGAGCAGCAGAACCAGAAGCGCGGGTACGGCAAAGATCGCCGCCAGGCGACGCTTGCCGGTGTAGAGCTGTCCAAGGCCGGGCCACAAGAAGGAAAGCAGGGCGGCCAGCGCTGGTGAACGCCCACGAGCACCCGGGGTCGGCGTCTCTGTGTCCAAATCCGGTGGAATGTAGCACACCGGTCGGCGAGTCGACGGTTGCGCGGCGCGGCAGACCGCGCGATACTCCGTCCGTGGGCCCGGGAGGACTTGAGCGCCCAGACAGGAAGGGGCTTGAAATATGGTCCGCCGCTACGCCGCCGTATTGCGACTGACTCTCGTGGCCGCGGACTTCGTGCTGGCGCTGATAGTCGTAGCGGGCGCGATCAACTTCCGGTTCGGACCAACCTCCGGCTGGCCGGGCGCGATGTCGGAGTCGTTGCCGGACCCTAACTTTGCGGTCGCTGCCTTCGTCGGCATGTGGATCGCGGTGCTGTGGATGCACGGCCTCTACCGCGCCCGGGAGCGATGGACCAGACGGGGCGAGATCGCCGCCGTGCTCCGGGCCACTCTGGTCCAGCTGGCGCTGACACTGAGCGCGTTGTACGTCTTCAAGCTGCCGGATGTGAGCCGGCTGCTCCTGCTCGTCGTCTTCCCAGCCCTGACCGTTATTGCGATCGGCATCCGAATCGCCATCCGGCAGGTCCTGTTGTTCATGCGAGACCACGGCCGGAACGTCCGATACATGCTCGTTCTGGGGGCCAACGCTCGATCCAAGGCCTTCGCCGATCTCGTCGAGTGCCACGCCGAACTGGGTCTGGTCGTGATCGGCCACCTCAAGGCCGATGCGTCGGACGACGGAGTCGTTCTCCACAGACCGCTGCTGGGCACGCTCGACGACCTGGAGAAGATCCTTCACAGCGAAATCGTGGACGAGGTTGCGATCTGCCTGCCGTTCGCCATGGAGGAGCTCATCGAGCGGGCCGTCCAATTGTGCGAGCAAGAGGGCAAGGTCGTCAGAATGCCAGTCGCTCCGGTCGAGCGCATGCTCACGACGGGCAGGCTAGAGAGCATCGATGGCGTGGGCGTCTATTCGCTGTCCAATGGCCCCGACCGGGCCCTGGGGCTGCTTGTCAAGCGACTCATCGACATCGCCGGAGCAGCCATGCTGATGGTCGCCGTGTCTCCTGTGATGGCCGCCCTGGCGATCGCGATCAAGAGGGACTCGACGGGCCCCGTCTTCTTCCGCCAGGAAAGAGTCGGCCTGCACGGGAGAGTTTTTAGTCTGGTCAAGTTCCGAAGCATGTGCCTGGACGCCGAGGACCAGCTCGAGGACCTGCGAGACGGCAACGAGATCAACGGCCACGCCTTCAAGCTGAACCATGATCCTCGGACGACGGAGGTCGGGCGCTTCCTGCGCCGATCGTCTCTCGATGAGCTGCCCCAACTGTGGAACGTATTGCGGGGCCAGATGAGCCTCGTGGGCCCGCGGCCGCCGCTGCCGAACGAGGTCGTCAACTACGACACCTGGCACCGCCGCCGACTATCTATGAAGCCTGGCATCACCGGCCTCTGGCAGGTCGGCTCTCGCCACAGCCCGGAATTCGACCACTGGGTGGAGCAGGACCTCGACTATATCGACCGCTGGTCGCTCTGGCTGGACTTCAAGATCATCGCGCGAACGGTGCCTGCGGTGCTGACCGGGACCGGGCGGTAATGCCGCACGGTAGACAGACCCACGCAGCCCAATGGTAGGATGGGTGTCGGAGCCTTACCCGAATAGGTACGTATCTATCGACCGACAGCCCGCAGACTGACCCATCAGTCGCGTCGCCAACCAGTCAGTCGCTTCGCCAGCTAGAGCGAATCGCACGGATCGTGGTCGCCTGCCGCCAGGGCCGGCGTTCGCCGTGCGATCGGATGAGGACCGCAATGTTCGACCGCGTGTCGGTTTCGCTGCTCCCAATCGGACTGGCCATCGCCATGTCCATCTCCGCCAGCCTCGCTCCCGCTTCAGTCGGGAAGGCGAATGCGGCCGATCCCGTCGCGGCGACCGAGCCTTCGATCCAGTATCAGGAGGCCCTGGCGCACAGCACGAAGACGTACTCGTTTGCGCCGGGCGGCCCCGTGACCGTCCCCTTCCGGCCGCGTGCCGGCGACTCGGCCAAGGTTGACGGCGTCGCGCCCGTCGCCCTTCCGGCCGCCAAGGGGAGCGGCGCCGTGACCCCCAAGCTAGCTGCCCCGGCGTCCGTCACCCCCAACTCAACCCTCACCGCTCTACGCCGGGAGGTCTTGGGTTTCTTGCCGTACTGGGAGCTAGGCAGCACGCTCAACTACGACACGCTTTCGACGATCGCCTACTTCGGCGTCGATCTCAACGGTGACGGAACCCTCAACAAGTCCGGCAACGGCTGGAACGGCTGGAACAGTTCGGGGATGACCTCCGTCATAAGCGATGCCCATGCCCACGGCACTCGCGTCGTACTCTCGGTCGAGAGCTTTGCCTGGGACGGCGGTGGCGCAGCCACGCAGTCGGCGGTCCTCGGGTATCCGGCCGTGAGCCTGACTGCAGCCAAGCAGATCGCGGCGGAGGTCGGTCGTAGAGGCGCCGACGGCGTCAATCTCGACTTCGAGCCGATCGCATCCGGTCAGATAACGAATTTCGTAACGTTTACTCGGATGGTCCGCGCAGAGTTGGACAAGGTCCACCCCGGCTACGAGCTAACCTTCTGCGCCACCGGGGCGCCGGGTACGTACGACCTGCCCGACCTCCTGGCCCCAGGCGCCGCCGACGCGGTCTTCATCATGGCCTACGACCTCCGAGGCGGGTCCCCGACGTATGCCGGATCGATCGATCCGTTGACCAGCACGTTGACCCACTACACCCTCACCTCTGTGGTCAACACGTTCACGTCCCAGGTTCCGGCGTCGAAAGTCATCCTCGGGTTGCCGTGGTACGGCCATGCCTGGTCCACCGGCACCAACAACGCTGTTTACGCGCCGACGACCAACGGCAGCACATATGGCAACCCGGCCAGCGGCATTACGTACTCCGACGCCCTTGGCATTGCGGCCGCCCACCTCACGGATGCCACGCCCGGCAACGGCCTCCAATACGACACGGCCGAGCAGACGGCCTGGACCGCGTACTACGGCACGTTCGGCGGCACCAGCCCAACCTGGCGCGAACTCTATTTCGACGATGCTCGGGCACTCGGTGCCAAGATCGACGCCATCGACGGCTGGAACCTGCGCGGATTAGGGATTTGGACTCTGGGCTACGACAACAACAATGGGAATGGGGATCTCACCCGGACCATCGCGGCCAAGCTGCAGACGTCAGTGGCCCCAACCACCTACCACGCCCTCACCCCATCGCGCATCCTCGACACCCGATACGGCACAGGGCTGTCGGGCGCCTTCAGCTCTCACGTCGCTCGAACGTTCCAGGTGACTGGTGTGGGCGGAGTTCCCGCGGGCGCCACGGCCATCACGGGCAACCTGACGGTGACAGGCCAGACTTCCCTCGGATATCTATACATAGGCCCGTTCGCAGCGAACGATCCGACTAGCTCGACTCTCAACTTCCCTCTAGGTGACGACCGGGCCAACGGCGTCACGGTGGCTCTCGGTGGCGGAGGCACGCTGGCGGTCACCTATGCTGCCTCGACTCTAGGGCCCACGGCCCAGGTGATCTTCGATGTCACTGGCTACTTCACACCCAATACGAGTGGCGCCACATACCACGCCCTGACCCCAGCCCGCATCCTCGACACCCGATCCGGCACAGGCTTGTGGGGTGCCTTCGGCTCACATAGCGCTCGGACGTTCGGAGTGACCGGCCGGGGTGGAGTTCCCACCAACGCCACCGCCGTGACCGGCAACCTGACCGTGACCCAGCAGACGGCGCTGGGCTATCTGTATATGGGGTCGGTCGCGATGAACAACCCGACGAGCTCGACTCTCAACTTCCCCCGCGGTGACGACCGGGCCAACGCGGTGACGGTTGCTCTTGGTGGCGGAGGCACGCTGGCGGTCACCTATGCTGCTCCGACCCTGGGTC
>CABDYL010000070.1_pt1 | contig 88308 bp, 79 predicted proteins | sample 3131931 | NCBI WGS metagenome assembly CABDYL01 (sample SAMEA5534337, study PRJEB31848) | metagenome | biome: tundra; feature: field; material: soil | place: USA | collected 2013-05 | depth 0.45 m
TGAGACGTAGCCCCATGGCACGAATCCGGGCGGCCAGGCGGCGGGTGCGACTGATGGGTATATCCACGCTCCGGCCTGCCAGGCATTGGGCGCTCGCCGGTCGTCGGCCATGAGGCGGTGCGAACCTCCAGAGGAACGAGCCTCAGACTCCGGCGGCGGGCTTGGTGTTGATGATCCTACTGCCCGTGCGCTTACTCGACGGGGCTCGACCGGCCCCGTCGACCGCTGCCGCAGCTGCCACGTCGGGTACCGCGACTGGGCGTTCGAAGTCCTTGCCGCACCAGGCGCAGATGCTCCAGTCGAGGCCCACCAGACGTTCGCAGTTTGGGCAAACGCGATTGAGCCTGGTACGACACCACGGACAGATAATCCATTCGCGCTCGACTCGCCGATCACACCCGCGACAGGTCTTGATCGCCTCGACTTCGGCCAGGAGGGCCTCTTCGGCCAGGTTCCGCTCGTAGACCTCGCCGAGTCGTTCGGCCGGCCGTATGACCTTATAGACGAGCACGCCGAAGATGAAAAAGAACGGGGTGAAGAGGACGATCAGGCTGGAGGCCAGGTAGGGCAGGACCGGGTTCTCGGTCCGATCGTGCATGTCGCGGAAAGCCCAGTACGCCGCGGCGAGCCAGACGATGAAGAGATAGAGGACGATCGAGTAGAGGATTAGCTGGACTACGGCGCTGGAGAAAAACGCGTTGAAGGCGCTTCCCACCTGTTCTGGTAGATCGGTTGGCATGGGCTCTAATCTCTCTCGACTCGGTCTTCAGGAGGCTTCTGTCGTCGCCCCGCAAGACGTTGGGCAGTGTAGCAGGGCGACATCAGGCGTCGACCGGGGACCGCCTGTCTGTGACGCAGAGGATCGATTTCAGGTGACGGCCGGACCATCCCGCGATTCCCTGCCCACCCGAATTCGAGCGGGCGACGTCTCTGCCTGGCGGGCCGTTTACTCGCCCTTGGCAGTCGACTGGGAAGGGAAGAAGATGCAAACGACTGATCCCGCGACCAGGAGAGCGGCGGCTATCAGCAGGACGACTATGCCCAGGCCGTAACCAAACGACGTAGGCAGAGTTATATACAAGAGAACGACGCCCAGGTAGAGACCGCCGAGGATCATCGGCAGGATCGTGTCCGTGACGCGCGCGATCAGCGATGCCAGCTTGGGCAGTTTGACCTGGGCCCAGTCGCTGCCAGCTATGCCACCCAATATCAGAGCCGTCACCAGAAGCAACGGGATCCCGGCGGGCATGGCAAATGCCCATTGGCTGGCAACCCCGAGCTTGGTCGTGCCTACGCCTATGCCGCTGACACCGGTCCAGGGCAGCAACAAACTAGCGAGCCCCAGGGCCGCCCCGGCGACGCTGAGTCCAAAGGCCACGAGTTCCGCCACCGGCTCGCTGCGGGCGGGTGCGACATCTGTGGCACCGGGCGCGGGGCTCTGGGAAGGCGTGGAGATTGGGATCGCAACCGCTGGGAGGCTCAGGTTCGAGCCCGGGCGGTGCGTCCCGAGGAAAGACGAACTCGATGGCTGGATCGCCCAGGTCGACGGCGGGACACCGTCGGGCGCCAGATAGCTGCCAGGAATGCGGTTCGGCTCGCCAGCCGCAGGCTCGGGCGCAGGCTCGGGCGCAGGCTCGGGCGCAGGCTCGGGCGCAGGCTCGGGCGCAGGCTCGGGCGCAGGCGCGGGCCGGTCAGGGACGCTCGCCAGCGACCCTCCGCAGTTGGGGCAGAAGGCCTGACCGGGCAGGACTGGCGATGTGCAATTCGGACAGGGTTTCGATTCGACCACGCGGAATCCTCCGCCTATACGTCCGCGACACTCTCAGCCGCGCAACACCGAGGTTTCCCGAGGTGATCCGCTGAGTCAATGGCCTGATGTCGCCGGTGTTGTCTCCGATAGTCCCAGCCGTGATTCTGACGTCTTGCCGACTGCCTGTGAAGTGGCCTCTGCAACCTCAGCCGTGATAGCCGCACTCCTCCATGCCGAGGCTATACCCGCCAGCGTCGAGGCGGCGAGCCAGGCGACTCCAAGTGCGAGCGCGGCAAGCAAGAACAGGGCCGGTCTGATGTCACGGGTTGTGCTGAGTTGGCCGATGCCCAGGCTCAGAGGGATGGGCTGCTGGATCCTGGCCGCCACACGGCACCAATCGAAGGCTGTGGCAATTGCCGCTATGCCTGCCGCCATGGCCAGCGCGCTGGCAAAGTAGGAAAGCAACACCGTCGCCGCCGACGTCATCGGGCGCCGGACCAGCTGGCTGAGGGCGCCGCCGAGGGCACTCCAGACACCGCAGCGAGTCAGAACGAGCCGGCGCACGGCTACGGCGCCGATCGTCTCTTCGAGCAGCCAGACAGCCACGACGACGGCGACCGCATCAACTGCGCCGAGCACCGTTCTCACCGCGAGCGGCACGTCCAGACTCGACGGAGTCGTCAGCTCGGTGTAAGCGGAGGCATAGATCCGCGAGCCGGCCCAGGCTACGGCCACGGCCAACGGCACGAGGCAAATGGCGCGAATGCCTGCCATGTTGAGGAGCTGATCGAGGCTGGGCAGCGGCCGCGGCCTGCTCGGCGATCGGCCGTCAGGGTCCAGCGCGGCCTCTATCAGCCACACGTCTATCAGCGACCCCACGAGCGCGGCCAGCAACAGATAGGCCGCTGCCAAGGCCGATATGACTGCCACCAGCTCGAAGAACGACGTCGTCGGCCGGCCGTCGATCCCGAATGCGTTGACCCCCAGCGCCCCAGCCAGGCCGATGACGGAGGGCAGGACCGCGCTCGGCACGGCCAGAAGCACTATGCCGCCCCGAAGCATGAAGCCGGCCATCGCGACCACGACCGTGTCGCGGCCCGCGAGGCCGAAAGCTAGCGCCCGTCGCATCCGCCCGAGCCAGCCGGGGCCGGCCCGGGCGCGCAGAACTTCCTGAAGTTCGACCGGCTCCACGGTTCTACTTCGTGGAGGGCGCCGGAGTGCCGATAACCGTCTGGAGCTGCGTCAGGAGTGTCCCGACGATATCCATCTCCTTCTGGTAAGTGCCCAGGTCGCCAGCGCGAAGTGCGGCCTGCGCGGCCTGGTAGTGCTGATCCGCCTGGGCGATGAGCTGCTGCGCTGTGCCGCTGAGCACGATGCTCGGCAGCGGAGTTGGCGATCCAGTCGAAGACGCCGCAGGCGTAGCCGCGGATGACGGGCCCGGCGTCACTGTTGCTCCCGGAGGAGCCGAGCCGCCCGGAGCCGTGGTCCCCTGGCCGGCGTAAATCTGGTTGAGGGCTCCCTGGAGGTTGTCGGCCCAGACGATCTGCGTGGGCGTGCCGACGATGACCTTCTGGAAGACCGGCAGAGGGTTATTGGCGGCTTGCAGGTAGACCGGCTGGATGTACAGCAGCGAATCCTGGAGCGGGATCACCAGCAGGTTGCCCATGATGACGCTGCTGTTAACCTGGCCCCAGAGCGTGATTTGCTGGCTTATGTCGCGGTTCTGGGCTATCAGGGACTCGATCTGCTCCGGTCCGAAGACGTTCGAGTTGCGGGGGAAGTCGAAGACGCTGACCTGACCGTACTTGCCCGGGTCATTGTGGGCGGCCACCCAGGCGATCATGTTCTGCCGGCCCTGCAGGGTCATCGGCTGGAGAAGCACGAACTCGGGGTTGGCCTGGCCGGGGACGCGCATCTGAACGTAGTAGGCCTCGAGACCAAGCTGTGTCTGACCTTTGCCGGAGTCTGTATCACCAGTAGGCGGCAGGCGCCAGACGTCGTTGCCCTGGTAGAAGACACTCGGATCCGTCACGTGATATTTGGTGAACTGCGCCGTCTGGGCGTTGAACATGTCCTCTGGGTAGCGCAGATGGCCCGGGGCGGTTGCGTCGCCACGGATGTCGGCCGGCATCTGGTCGATCGGCTTGAAGAGGCTCGGGAAGACACCCGACCAGGCCTTGATGATCGGGTCGTTGGGATCGGAGACGTAGAAGCTCATCGTCCCGTCATAGGCGTCCATGACGACCTTGACGCTATTCCGGATGTAGTTGAACGGCCCGCCGGCCAGGCCGCTGACCGTCGTGTCGGTGCCGGGGTTGTAGGTATTCGCGTCGGGGAAATTGGCGCTCGTCGTGAAGGCGTCCTGGACGTAGGCCAGGCGACCGCTCGAGGTCACGATCAGGTATGGGTCCTTGTCATAGCGCAGGAACGGCGCGATGGTGTGGGTCCGCTCTTGGATCGAGCGATTGAAGAGGAGTTGGCTGCTGCCCGTCACCTGGCTGCTGATCAACATGTTCAGGTCGCCGAAACGAGCCGCGAAAAGCAGCTTGGACAGCGGCGTATCAAGCTTTATGCCGGTCTTGCCGCTCCAGGTCGTGTACTGGTCGCAGCCCTGGCATGCCGCCGACGGGTAGTCGAACTCCTGGCTGGCGGCATTGACGATCACGTAGTTGCTCGACTGAGTGCCGAAGTAGATGCGCGGCTCGGTGACCTTCGGTGCGCCCGGGGTCGAGGCGGGCGGGAAGTCCTTGATCATGAGAGATGGCTGGCCGCCCGGCTGAACTTCGTTGACCGGGGTCATGACCAGGCCGTAGCCGTGGGTGTAGGTGATGTGCTGGTTGACCCAGGACTGATCGCCCTTGGTCAGCTGGGCCAGCTGAGTGGCGTCCAGCTCGCGACCCGACAACATGACCTGTCGCACGCAGGGCGCGGCCGATGGGACGCAGCTCGTGGCGTCGGTGAAGACGTAGCGGTCGGTATCGACGTCAAAGAACTTGTAGTACTGGCGGACGACCTGCAGGCCGTCGAGCGTCTTGGCCAGCGGACGGTAGTCCCACAGCCGCACGTTCTGGATGGTCGACGACTCGGTCTCTACTGCGGCCTTCGAGACGGTGCTGCCAGGCGTGTAAGTGGTGCCGCTCCAGCTTTTCAGGTTGAAGCCAAGCCGGGTCATATCGATGTTGTTCGAGATGTACGGCGCTTCCTGGGCCTGCTGATTTGGCACGACCGAGAAGCGTTGTACGAGCTGGGGGTAGGCGACGCCCAGAATGCCAAAGGCGGCGACCCAGACGAAGATCGTCAGGACCAGCGGGATTCGCCATCTTGTGTAGGCGAACCCAAGGACGAAGCAGCCAACGAACGCCGAAACGACGGTCAGGACGTTGAGGGCGAGCATCTGAGCATTGGCATCGGTGAAGCCGACGCCCTGGAAGATGCCGCTGCTGTTGCTGTACACCAGTTCGTAGCGGTCCAGTTGCAGGCCCGCAGCCGCAGCCCAGAGGTAGAGCAAGACTAGTAGGCCGATGTGTACCCGGGCCGAGGACGGCATCGAGGCCCCGGAGACCGCGGCCACGATGTATCGAACGCCGACCAGGGCGATCGCTGCCAGCAAGAGCCCGATCCCATACGACTGGATCAGACGGTAGAAGGGCAGGTCAAAGAGGAAGAAGGAGATATCCAGGCCGAAGGTGGGGTCTGACTGCCCGTAGGGTGTTCGGTGAAGGAAGAGCTGGATCGTGTCCCAGCCGCCGTTGGCCATGGCGCCCATGCCCAACGAGATGAGGGTGCCGATGCCAAAAAGAGTCCAGAAGGCAGGGCGGCCCAGATCCGGGATCTGGACGGCCTCAGACGACCCGCCGACAGGGCGAGCCCGCGGGCGGCTGAATTGGCTGGGACCAGATTCGCCACCCATATAGCGCTCGACGCTGAAGCGATCAAGGAAATCGTCCAGTGAGAACCGGCGCAGTTGGCCCTTGGGAATGAAGCGTCCGGCCAGCCACAGGTTGAACCACAGGAAGACGAAGGCGACCAACCCGCCGACGACGAAAAAGAGGGCCTGCGATGCCACACGCGTTGAGAAGACGTCGCCGAAGCCAATGCTGTTGAACCACATACCGTCTGTGATCAGGCCGACCGTCAGGGCGAAGATCGAGGACAGGACGACGAAGCCGACGAGAATCGCGCCAAGGACGACCCAGCCCTTGGTGAGGTGGAACTCGGGGAACTCGGTCGACGGTCCGCTCGAGCCACGCCGGGAGCCCCCGCCGCCTCGCTCAAAGGGTGACCATGGGCGTTGGGTTTCTTCGCGATCTGTGTCGTCCGACCCGGACCCGTTTGAGCTCACCGTGTCTTCCTCCAGCGGTCCCTCTGTCGATCGGGCAGGTTCTTGATGGTCATCGGCGCCAGTGGCGTTCTTCGACCCATCCTTGGACTGCTCGCTGGCACCGTCGCGCATCGCCTGGCGACGGCGCAACTCCTCTATGAACTCTTCAAACATATTCGGCATTGGGCGAGTCTAGCGGCCGGCGCACAATCCGGATACCGGCGGGTGTCGGTTAGGTTGGGCCGGACTGGATCGGGGTAGTCTGAGCCCTCGTCTTGCTAGTAGGACAGCCGTAGGAGGGCGTCGCGAAAGGCTGCCAGCACCGTATGCGCAAGTTCCGAGTCGCTCATGGCCAGCCTCCGCGCCGGCTCGAAGCGAAACCCGGCGAGCGCAACGAGGGGCGCTTCCCAGGGCGCCTCTTCATCCTCGGGCGGCTGGCCGAGACGCAGACGGAGCTGCTGCCGGCCGTTCTCCTCGAGTATGAGGCCCGACAACGTCCCCGAGAGCCCGGGTCCCAGCCGCAGAAGCGGCGAGCCCGGCGGAGTTCCGTAGCTTGGAGCTAGGTCGTTGAAGACGAGCAGCCTGCCCTCCTGCTCGCACCACAGAAGCGCTACCCACCAGCCGTCGGCGAGCACCTGGGGCGGGGACATGCCAACGCGTTTGGAGTCGCCCGGCCGAAGCTCCAGTTCGCGCAGGTATGACGGGCCGGGTGACGCTGGCCGTGGGGTGTTGTCGGACATGGTCCGAGGATAGCGGCCAGCGCGCAGCGACCCAGCGCGGGGAGTGGCTAGGTGCGCGGTTCGGGCGGACCTTCGGCAGTGGTTTAGGCAGTGGCTTCGGGCGGTCCTGCGGCTGTGTCCAAAGCGTCCTGGCCGCCTGAATCTGCCCGCCCGGCCGCAATCTCGGCGTCCAGGCGAGCCATCTCGGCCCGCAACTCGCGGCTTGGCGGCCGCAGCGCCGCAGCGTCGCTCGGTGGCGGCGCTGCGATCGCCTGCGGCACGGGCGTGTCGCTGAACATCATCTTCAGGAGGCTTGCTCGCTTCTTGACGCCTCGCGCCTGCGCGGCGTAGGCGCGCAACTCGGGCAAGACCTCGGTCACGCCGGGGATCGTCATTGACTGGGTGTCCGGCCCGTTGAGCGGAGCCTTGCAAATGGGGCAGGTCGTGGAGTCGACTGGCACAACAGCCGAGCACCATTGACATGTCATCCCAGCCTCGATCTTCGAGCCCGTCCTTCTGGTCGCCTTGGGGCGGCTCGGTGCTGCTTCGGACAATGCCGGGAATGCGGGCCGCGCGCCGGGCATGGCCACTGCTGTCGAGGCAGCGCTCGCGGGTTCGAGCTGGGCGCTGGTTGCAGAATCGATGGTGGCTGCAGGTGCGGCCGTGAGATCTGGGGTTTCGTCGCCGACCAACTCGACCGCATCGAAGATCCGGGCTGGGTTTTTACCGGAGAGCTGTGTGGCTGTGCTTGCGGCGGCGGTCGCGCCACCGGTGGCGGCCTCCAGCAGCATCTGCCTCCCGCCGTAGGCCATGGCGGCCGCGCCGGCGAGGATTGGGAACCCGAAGACGCGGCCAAATTCATCAGGCAGAAGGACGACGCCGATCACGGCCATTACCGCCGCCGTGCGGATTACCCTGTCGCTCGGACCCATGGCGATCACGGCCCTGGCCAGCGGAATTGCGGTCAGGAGCGTGGCGGCTACGAAGACCCACAGAATGATCGCGGCCGAGATTCCGTAGACGGTCTGCAGCGGCAACGGCCTTTCGACCACGTTGAGGCCGAGGAGCTGCATCGCTGCCAAGCCTGCCACCGCCCCGAGTGGAATGGACGCCCAGCCGGCAAAGATGGCGACCGCGGCATGGACTTGGCGCACGCTTCTACTCCCACTCGATAGTGGCCGGCGGCTTCGAGCTTATGTCGTACACGACCCGGTTCACACCGGGCACTTCGTTCACGATACGGGCGCTGATCTTCCCAAGGACCTCGTACGGGAGCTTGGCCCAGTCGGCCGTCATGCCGTCCTCCGACGTGACGGCGCGAATGGCGACGAGATTGCCGTAGGTTCGGCCGTCGCCCATGACGCCGACCGATCGAACCGGCGTCAGGATCGCGAACGACTGCCAGACGCTGTGGTACAGGCCGGCCGCTTTGATCTCGTCGAGGACGATCCAGTCGGCCTCGCGAAGTGTGTCGAGCCGGTCGAGGGTGACCTCGCCGATGATCCTGATGGCCAGACCGGGGCCCGGGAAGGGCTGGCGCTGGACCATCGAGTCCGGCAGTCCCAGCTCCGTTCCGACCGCCCGAACCTCGTCCTTGAAGAGGTATCGCAGCGGCTCGATCAGCTGGAAGGTGAGGTCATCCGGCAGGCCGCCCACGTTGTGGTGGGTCTTGATCTTGGCGGCCGACTTCTCCTTGACGGATGTTGCCGATTCGATGACGTCGGGGTAGAGCGTGCCCTGAGTCAGGAAGGCGATCTGACCGAGCTTGGCCGCCTCCTCCTCAAAAACTCGAATGAACTCATTGCCGATGGCGTGGCGCTTCTGTTCGGGGTCGGTGACGCCTACGAGCTTGCGCAGGAAGCGCTCCCGGGCGTCGACGACGATGACGCGGACACCGAGTTGATCGAACGTCTTCTGCAGCAACTCGGTCTCGTTCTTGCGCATCATGCCGTTGTCCACATGGACGCAGATCAGGCGGTCGCCGACGGCGCGGTGGACGAGAGTTGCGGCAACGGCCGAGTCCACTCCACCGGAGAGCGCGCACAGGACCTTGCCGTCCGTGCCCGTCGCCCGGCTGTGCTCGTCGACGCGGCGACGGATCTCCTGAACGTTGGAGACGATGAAGTTGGCCGGGGTCCACGTCTGGCGGGCGCCGGCGATTCCCACCACGAAGTTGCGCAGGATGTCGCGGCCGCTCTTGGTGTGGACGACTTCGGGGTGGAACTGGATGCCGTGCATCTTGCGTTCAGGGTTTGCGACGGCGGCGTACGGGGTCGAGTCGGTGCGGGCGGTCGGGCGGAAGCCGTCCGGCAGGCGCTCGATCGAATCGCCATGGCTCATCCAGACCGACTGCTCGGGCCCGATGCCGGCGAAGAGGCCCTCCTGGGCGGTCACCGAGACGACGGCCGGTCCGAACTCCTTGCGCTCGAACGAGACAACCTCACCCCCGAGGGCCTGGGCCATCAGGTGCAGGCCGTAGCAGATGCCGAGGATTGGGATGCCGCCGCTCCAAAGGGCCGGATCGGGGTGGGGCGAGCCGTCTTCGTAGACGCTGGCGGGACCACCGGAGAGGATCACCGCCGTCGGCTTGCGGGCGGCGATCACGCTCCACGGCGTGTCGAACGGGAGCAACTCGGAGTAGACGTTGAGTTCGCGGACGCGGCGGGCGATCAGCTGGCTGTACTGGCTGCCAAAGTCCAGGACCACGACCGAGTCGACGTCCGCCTTGCTCGGTCCCTCGCCGGCCGCCCCGATCCGATCCGCCACCCGTCCGTCGCTCAATCTCCGCCTCCGCTGCTGTGGGCCCTGAGTCTAAGCGGTCGAAGGGGCTGTAGTGCCTCAATGCGCGGGCACTGGCGCGCTTGGCGAGGGTCAGCCCGGAACTGCTTGCTCATCGACGGCCCGGGAAGCAATAAGTGACATGGCTGGGGCCGCCGCTGCCGAGGGCGCGATTTGTGGCCCTCTCGGGCTCGATGCTGAGCGTGGCCGTGCGGAAGGATGGCTGGCTTCGCGCGGTCTGACCCTCATCGAGCCGCCAGGACGTCGTTTAGCGCTTCCCCGGGCGTCATTGAGGAGGAACCAGATGCCGCGCATGCCCCGATCCGACGTCTTGAGCCAGCCGAGAACATCGGCGGTGCGGTCGGGAAGCGCCGCCGCGAAGACCGAATCGAAGCGATCCACTGCGTTTCTCGCCCAGGTTTCTGCCGGCACCACCAGTACGCTCCCGACCACGAGCGGCCTCCAGCCCTCCGCACGGACGATGCTCGGTGCCAGGCGGCGCTTCTTGTCCATGGTCGCAAGTAGATCCTGAAGGTCGGCCAGCTTGGTCTTGACCTCGACGCAGAGGACGGCACGGGTGGCGGGCTGCCAGGCGAGCACGTCTACCGAGCCGCGTTCGCCCCAGACGTTGAAGGTGTGCTCGGGAAAGGCTTGCCAGCCAAGTCCGGTCAGCCTCGCAACAACCGCCCGAACCAGTCTGGCGTGCCTCTCATCGAGGAGTGTTGCCGCCTCGGCTCCGCGCCACCGGGCCTCGAGTTCAAGCGAGATGCCAAGCGCGGTCGACACGCGCCGAACGAGGCGCATCGAGGTGCCTTCCAGCAGGCCGCGTTCGATGCTCGACACAACCGCCCGGCTGATGCCCGCTGCCTCCGCAACTTGACTTTGGCTCATGCCGCGCCTGATTCGGACCGCTCGAAAGACCGATCCGACTTTCGCGTCATCCATGTCGCGACCCTACCGGCGGTCGCTCATCGCAGGCTTACTTTGCGATCAACGCCGATTGCGTGGAGTGTCCCTCGGTGAGGTTGCTGAGGTTCTGCGCGGGGCCCGATGACTGGGTCGCTAGTCGTCCAGGTTGGGGGCGAGCCAGCGCGCGGCTTCGTCCACGGACCAGCCCTTGCGACGCGCGTAGTCCTCGAGCTGGTCGCGGCCGATGCGGCCGACGCCGAAGTAGTGCGCCTCGGGGCGCCAGAAGTAGAAGCCGGAGACCGACGCCGGCGGCAGCATCGCGAACGACTCGGTGAGGCTGATCCCGGCGCGCGCCTCGGCCTCGAGCAGCGCGAACAGCGTCGCCTTCTCGGAGTGTTCCGGGCAGGCCGGGTAACCGGGGGCCGGTCGGATGCCTTGATACTCCTCGTGGATCAGCGCGGCGTTGTCCAGCGCCTCGTCCGGCGCATAGCCCCACAGCTCACGGCGGACCCGCTCGTGGAGCCGCTCGGCGAACGCCTCAGCCAGCCGATCGGCCAGGGCCTTGACCATGATGGCGCTGTAGTCGTCGTTGGCGGCCTCGAACTGCGCGACCAGCTCGGCCGAGCCGGCCCCAGCGGTCACGGCGAAGCCGCCGAGATAGTCCTGTGTGCCGGCGGCGCGAGGCGCCACGAAATCGGCCAGCGCCTCGTTGGGGCGACCGGGCGGCTTCTCCATCTGCTGGCGGAGCGTGTGGATCACGGCGACCGTGGCGGCACGGGCGCTGGCGCCCTCCTCGTACAGCTCGATATCGTCGCCGACCGAAGCCGCCGACCAGAAGCCCACCACGCCTCGCGCCCGCAAGAGCCGCTCCGCGACGATGCGGTCCAGCATCCGGCGGGCGTCATCGAACAGCGGACGCGCCGACCCGCCCACGACAGGTGAATCGAGGATTGCCGGGTAAGTGCCCTTCAGTTCCCAGGCGCTGAAGAAAGGGGTCCAGTCGATCCGCTCGGCCAGCTCTTCGAGGGGGTAGTCGTCGAAGGTGCGAACGCCCAGGAAGCTCGGCCGGGGAGCGGGCACCGACAAGTCCACCGGCGTCCGATTAGCCCTTGCGGCCTCGATAGAGACACGGCTGATGCGCTCCTGGCGGCCGGCACGCTCCGCCCGAGTCCGCTCCTGGTCCGCATGGACTCCAGCCGCGTACCCTGCGCTGCCGTCACCGAGCAGCTGCGAAACAACGCCCACCGCCCTCGAAGCATCTACCACGTGCACGACCGACGCGGAGTAGCGCGGCGCGATCTTGACCGCCGTGTGGGCCCGCGACGTGGTGGCGCCGCCAATGAGCAGCGGCAGGCGGAAGCCCTCGCGCTCCATCTCCGCCGCGACGTGGGCCATCTCTTCGAGCGAGGGCGTGATCAGGCCGGACAGGCCGACCACGTCCACGTTCTGGGCGCGGGCCTCTTCCAGTATCCGGGCGGCCGGAACCATGACCCCGAGGTCGACGACCTCGTAGTTGTTGCAAGCCAGAACTACGCCAACGATGTTCTTGCCGATGTCGTGGACGTCGCCCTTGACGGTGGCCATCAGGATCTTGCCGCGCGCCCGGGCATCGCCGGCCGCCGCCTTCTCCGCCTCTAGATACGGCACGAGGTGCGCGACCGCCTTCCTCATGACGCGGGCGCTCTTGACGACCTGCGGCAGGAACATCTTGCCGTCCGCAAACAGGTCTCCGACGGCGTTCATGCCGGCCATCAGCGGGCCCTCGATGACATCAATGGTGCGCGCGGCGGCGAGGCGTGCCGCCTCGGTGTCCTCGACCACCCAGGTATCGATGCCTTCGACCAGGGCGTGCCGCAGGCGATCGATGACCGGCCATTCGCGCCAGGCCAGGTCTGCTTCCGGCCTGGCTGAGCCCGAGCCGGAGTACTTCGGGGCGATCTCGAGGAGCCGATCGGTCGCGTCCGGGCGGCGGTTCAGGACGACATCCTCGACGCGTTCCAGCAGATCGGCCGGGATCTCCGAGTACACGGCCAGCTGGCCGGGGTTGACGATGCCCATGTCCATGCCGGCGGCAACGGCGTAGTAGAGGAAGACGGCGTGCACTGCCTCGCGCAACGTGTCGTTACCGCGAAAAGCGAAAGAGACATTTGAGACACCGCCGGAGATCCGGGCGCCGGGCAGCTCGGCCTTGATGCGCCGGACCGCCTCGATGTAGGCGACGGCGTAGCCAGCGTGCTCCTCAATGCCGGTCCCGATGGCAAAAACGTTGGGGTCGAAGACGATCTCGTCCGACGGAAATCCGACCTGCTCCGTCAGCAGCCCGTAGGCGCGCCGGCAGACCTCGACCTTTCGCTCGACCGTGTCGGCCTGGCCCTTTTCGTCGAAGGCCATGACGATGACCGCCGCGCCGTAGCGGCGAGCCAGCCGCGCCTGGCGCAGGAACTGCTCCTCGCCTTCTTTGAGGGAGATCGAGTTCACGATCGGCTTGCCGCCGACGCAGCGCAGCCCCGCCTCAATGACGGACCACTTCGACGAGTCGACGACGATGGGCACGCGCGAAATCGCCGGCTCTGAGGCGACGAGATTGAGGAAGCGCGTCATCGCGGCTTCCGAATCGAGCATGGCCTCGTCCATGTTGATGTCGATCGCCTGGGCGCCGCCGTCCACCTGGCGACGGGCAATGTCGAGGGCACCCTCAAAGTCGCCATCGACGATGCGGCGGGCGAAAGCCCGTGAGCCGGATACGTTCGTCCGCTCGCCGATGTTGAGGAAGAGGCTCCCCGCGCCGACGTTCAGGGCCTCGAGGCCGGCAAGACGCAGGGCCTGCGGCCGCTCGGGCACGCTGCGTGGCGCCAGGCCGCGGGCCGCCTCAGCAAATGCGGCCACGTGCGCCGGGCCCGTTCCGCAGCAGCCGCCGACGATATTGACGATGCCGGCCTCGGCGAAGTCGCGAATGAGCGCCGACATCGCCTCGGGCGATTCGTCGTAGCCTCCGAACTCGTTGGGCAGCCCGGCGTTGGGATGGACGGCCACGAACGTGTCCGCCAGACCGGAGAGTTCCTCTATATGGCCGCGCAGCTGCCGTGCCCCCATCGCGCAGTTGAGGCCCACGATCAGTGGCTGGGCGTGGCGGATGGCGTTCCAGAACGCTTCGACTGTGTGGCCAGAGAGCGTCCGACCGCTGGCGTCGGTGATCGTGCCGGAGATCCAGAGAGGTAGGCGGACGCCCAGCTCATCGAAGACGCCCTCGATGCCGAAGATGGCGGCCTTGCCGTTGAGGACATCGAAGACAGTCTCGACCATGAGCAGGTCCGCGCCGCCGGTGACGAGTCCGCGGGCGGCCTCGGCATAGGCTTCGGCCAGTTCCACGAACGTCACGGAGCGGGCGGCCGGGTCGGCCACGTCCGGTGAGAGGGAGGCGGTCTTGTTCGTCGGCCCGATCGAGCCGGCGACGAAGCGGGGCCGGCCGGGCTCGCGCGCCTCGGCGGCGTCCGCCGCTGCCCGAGCAATTCGGGCCGCCTCGACGTGGATCTCGTAGGCGACGCCCTGCAGCCCGTAGTCGGCCTGGGCGATGCGCGTGGCCGTGAACGTGTCGGTCGAGATGATGTCGGCGCCGGCCGCGAGGTACGCGTCGTGCACAGCCCGCACGATATCCGGGCGGGTCAGGCAGAGCAGGTCGTTGTCGCCGCGGACATCGCGGGGGTGATCGCGGAACCGTGGGCCGCGGAAGTCGGCCTCGGACAGGCCGTAACGCTGGACGAGCGTTCCGGTGGCGCCGTCCAGCACCATGATTCGCTCGCGCAACAGAGGGCGAAGCAGGAGTAGGCGTTCCTCACGTGTTCGGGCGGCAGAGCCGGACGTCGCGCCGGCTACCGACGTCGCGCCGGCTACCGACGTCGAAGCGCCAGCGGGCGTCTGTGCGCCAGCTGGCGGTTGGGTGCTAGTGGTCATCGGGGAGCGCGGGGAAACGTGAGTGTCGGTCGTCCTGCCTCCTTCTGGGGTTCAGTTTAGCCGTCACATCGAACTGCGCCGAGAGATCCGCCCGGGTGCCGTGCTCAGGCTCCGAATTGCCCGCCGCGGGAGCGGCTCCCTGGGGCATGATTGTCCTATGAGAGAATCAGGCCAGTCAGGCGGATTGAACAACTCTGGTCAGCCCGCACCACAAGCGGGCCCGTCCGGCGTGCCCGACGGCGCGGCCGTTCGAGAGGTTGACTGCGCCATCATCGGCGGCGGCCCCGCGGGACTGTCTGCTGCCGTGAACCTGGCGCGCATGCGCCGCTCCGTCCTCGTCATCGACGATCGTGACGGCCGCTCCCTCTGGAGCCAGATTAACCGCAACTACCTTGGCTTCCCGGAAGGGATACCGGCCGCTGACATACGTCTCCTGGGCCGGCGTCAAGCGGCTAAATACGGGGCCGGTTTCCTGCTCGGCCGGGTCACCGCTGCCGCCCGCAACGGCGACCTCTTTCGGCTGCTCGTGAAGGGGGAGGTGGGTGCTGTCCCCGGGATCGACTCCGCCGGAACCAACGCCAACGTGATGCGCGACGAAGAACTGGGCCGGTCTCTGGGTGAGGTCAAGGCCGGCGCTTCGGAAGAGGTGATGGCGCGGACGGTCATCCTGGCCACCGGCGTTCGGGACCCTTTCCCCAGGTTCCCGGGTCGAGACGAGTGCGTCGGCCGCAGCCTTTTCTGGTGCGTGGCCTGCGATGGCTACGAAACGATCGACTGCTCCGTCGGCGTAGTGGGGCACACCGAGGACGCCGTGGAGATGGCCCTCGCCATGCTCGAGTTCACCGATCGGATCACCATCGCCGCGGGCCGAACGGGGGGCTTCAGCGTCCCGGAATCGCGGCTGGCCGATCTGAGTACGAATGGAATTGTCGCCCACCCCTGGCCCGTGGTCGGCTACCCGAACGAAGATGGCCAGATCCAGGCCCTTGTTCTGGGCGATCCAAAGAAGACCAGGATCCCGGTCGGGATGGTCTTCACGGCCCACACGCCGACGGCACGAAATGAGATTGCCCGGCAGCTAGGCGTGAAGACCAACCGTCTGGGGCAGATCGTGGTGGATACCGAACAGCACACCGACGTGCCCGGGGTGTATGCGGCCGGCGACGCCACCAGCGTCCACGATCACCAGGTCAGCGCCGCAGTCCACGAGGGTAACCAGGCTGCGTGCGCCGCCAACTACCACCTCTACCGTGCGGTCCAGCGGGCGCCGGGCCAGGAGGAATGCTAGGTCGCCGGTCTGTCGGCGGCTGGGGGTGGTCGGCGGGCGATTATCGGCTCGCCTTGCGCGCCAGCAGGAAGACCGACGGTCCGGGAGTGATTGAGCCCAGCGGCTCCTGAAGTCGAGCCTCGACCTGAGCGAGGAAGTTGGGCGACACTCGCCGACTCAGGCCGGCTACACGGAAGAGCGACGCCGCCCGCATCCGTTCGATTGAGAAGCCGGCCATTCGGAGCGCCCGACGAACGCTGACCGGGGCATGGTCGTGGTGGTGGGGCTTGTAGGTCACGGACCCCGGCGCGAACGGCGACCAGCTCTGCCGGCGCAGCAGCCGCCGCGCAATGGATTTGAGGTTGCGCTTGTTGGCGTACTCGAGGACCAGGACGCCGCCGGGCTTCACGATCCGACCCAGTTCCGTGATGAGCGGCCCGGGATCGTTGAAGTGGTGAAGCACTCGGACGCAGACCGCGACATCGAAGGTGGCGTCGGGGAAGGGCAGCGCGAGGGCGTCGCCAAGGCGCAAGTCGAACCTGGGATCGCCGCCCACAGTCTCGTTGGCCGCTACGACGTGGACTTCCGACGAGTCGAGGAGGACGACCCTGTCGTAGCCGGCGTACTCATCGGCCAACCGGCCAAAGCCTGCCCCAACCTCAATAAGCCTCGCACCCCTCGCCGGCAGCAAGGCGCGCAGGGCTATCCGATCGCAGGCATCCTCGTAGGTTCGGGCGGCCCAGAAAACATCCCGATAGCCCAGATCCTCGTAGGTTGCGAGGGGCTGGCGAGTCGGCTCAGGGGCGGTCACGCGGCTACACGCGCCGTCCAATCAGGACGGACTTGCGGCGCCGACTGCCCGGCGATGGACAGCGAAGTCGTCAGCGTAGCCAGACCAGCCGCAATCGCAGCGGACTACATTCGTCCGGGCGTTGTACTCCTCGATTAGGTGAGACTTCGCCGGCCGGAGAGGGTTTGGGGTGACCGGCGTGCGGACAGGCCGAGCCATGGTTCCTCCTCGATCTCCCATCCCTGACATCGCCGACGATTACGACCACAACGCGACCGTCAACTGACGCTTTCGCGAGCATTTCGGCAACTGAAACGCCATTTGGGGAGTGGCCTATATTCTACCAGAGGTGCCGCTATGGCCCTGACTCGAGCCGAACGGGCGCTCCCTCGACGAGTTATTGCCGCGGTTTCGCCTGCCGAAACGGATAAGTCTCGGCCGTCTGGCGCAGCCGATTCCGGACCAATGGGCTCCCAGGGCCCCGGACGCTCAAAGTTACGAGGAGAAACGGACGTCGGAGGCCGGTCACGGCCGCTTCAGAAACGGCCAGGGTGAGTCCGTAGAAGTAGCGGTCGGCAAGTCCGTTCGCCTCTGCAATACCATCTGGTCACGCTTCTGGCCGGGGTGTAGGCTGCGATCGTTCTTATCGGCCTCGGGCTCCGTCATGACGGCCGAATGGAGCGAGGTTGCCGGCAGTCCCGCTGGGACCAGCTGGTCAAGTTGGAGAAGGAGGCTCTAAACGTGCTCAATGAACTGTGGGCAAAGATTTCTCCCCGCGAGCGGTTCGTGGCCTACGGAGCGGGCTTGGTACTAGTGGGTTGGCTCGTCGGCCAGTTCATCGCGACCGTGAACCTGTGCCCGTCGGGGGCTGGTGCTTACTGTGCCGGCCTCGGCTCATTCAGCTATTTCACCGTGGGCAACTCCGGCCTCTTCGCGATCCTCGGTCTGGTTGCTGGCATCGCCGGCGCTGTGATCCTGTACCTGAAGGTCGCGCCGAACATGAACATCACCTGGCCGATGCCGGTGGCGCAGGTACTGCTAGGCGTTTCGGTGGCGGCGCTGGTGTGCGGCGTCCTCGTCGTTCTCATGCAGGTCAGCTACGGGCTGGGCGGGGCGCCGATCACGATGTGGATTGCCGACCTTCTCTTCGTCGGCGGCGGCGCGCTCATGAGCTGGGGCGCATATCAGGAGTGGCTTCTCACCAAGACGGTCGTCTGAACCTCTCGCACGCAAAGAGGCGGTTGCCTTCGGGCGACCGCCTCTTCTTATGTGGCGAGGAGCACCAGGCGCTAAGCGCTAGGCGCCGGGTATTACGGTCCCTTCGGCCTGGACGACGCGGAAGCAGTCGGAGCAGTAGACCGGCCGGTCCATATGCGGCTCGAACGGGACTTGGGCTTGATTGCCGCAGCGCGAGCAGACGACGGCGAAGTACTCGCGCGGTCCGCCGCCGCCCCCACGACTCACGCCCTCTCCGTCTTCACGCGTTGATCGCCGAGCCGCGCGGCAGCTCGAGCATCGTTTGGGGTCTGAGACGAACCCCTTTGTCTTGTAGTATTCCTGGTCCTCGGCCGAGTGGACGAACTCGGCGCCGCAGTCAACACAGGTCAGGGTTCGATCGACGTAGGACACGATTTTCCTCCCGGAGCCGCAGATTCCGCGCCGAGCGGCCCGAAGGACAGGAGAACCTCGTCTCCGCCGGGGGGTCACGGAAGGCTTCGGGGAGACTTGGGTGGGCCCGGCCGGTAGGGTTCGGTTCTGGCCTGCCTGTCTGGAACGCACCGGCAGGATGGCAGCCTAGCACCCTGTCCGGCTTGGTCAGATAGCGCGTTCCGGTTGGTAGGCAGGGTGAAACAGGGCCCGCATGGACGTTCGCCCAGGCGCGCATGGAGGCAGTCTGACGGCCAATTCACGAGCGTCGTATATCCAGCGCCAGAACCTGGCAGAATCGCCCTGATGCTGCGCTTGCTTCACACCGCCGACATCCACCTCGGGGCCAGGCATACGGACCTGGGCGAGCGAGCGGCTGTGCTCCGCGAGCGCCAGTTCGCTGCCTTCCGGGCCTCGGTTGACCTCGCCCTCGCCGAGGACGTGGACATCTTCCTGATCGCCGGCGACCTCTTCGATTCGAACACCCAGCCGCGCCGTTCGGTCGAGCGCGTTGCCGCCGAACTGGGACGCCTCGCTCAGGCGAGCATTCGGACCGTCATCATCCCGGGCACCCACGACGTCTACGACGGAGCGTCGATCTATCGCTCCTACGACCTGGCCAGCATGGCCCGCGCCGCCAGTGACTGGGTCGTGGTCCTGACGCCCTACTTGCCGGAAATCGTGTTCCCGTCGCTCGACGCAATCATCTACGGCCGCGTCTTCGACACGAAGCGTTCGCCGCGCAGCCCCCTGGCCGGTCTCGATGCCAGGGCAGACACGCGGGCCTACTGGAAGATCGGCATGGTCCACGGGGCTCTCGCAATCCCCGGCCGGACTGACGCGGATTTAGTTGTCTTCACTGATGACGAGATTGCCCGGACCGGGCTCGACTACCTGGCCCTGGGCCACTGGCATTCGGCCATGGAAGGCCGTGCCGGGAACGTGTCCTACGCTTACTCCGGCGCCCCGGAGCCAGTGGCCATCGATCAGGACGGCGCAGGTCAGGTACTGCTCGTCACTCTGGACGATCGAAAGGGCGGCCACGTCGTTTCCATCGAGCCGAGGCGGGTCGGCCAAACGCGGGCCGAGAAGCTGGAGCTGGATGTCGGCGGCGTTCGCAGCCAGCCGGACCTGATAGAGGCCGTGGGCCGTCATGCCGATCCGAACCTCGTCTTCGACGTGCGGCTGACCGGTCTCTACCCCGACGAGCTGGACCTCGATCTGGACGAGATCGAGCGGGCTCTGGCGCCCTCGTTCTTGCGCTTCCGAATTCGCGACATGTCTATCCCGGGCCTGCCCGAGGGCGTGGCGCCGCCTCCGGACACCGTCGTCGGGGCCTTCCTGCGGATCGTTCAGGATCGAATGGCTGAGCTTGAGGGCGGCACCTCGGCCGAGAGCCAGGTCAAGTCGCCCATTGCCGCCCCGAATCTGGACCCGTCCGAAGAGCTGGCCGATCTGCGAGAGGTGCTTCGGCTTGGCCGCCACCTCCTCGAGGGCCGTCAGGTGACGCTGTGAGCTGGAGCGGCGACCGATGAGGATCACGCGCCTGCAGCTGCACGAGTTCGGCCGGCATCGCGATCTCGATATCGAGTTGGCTTCCGGTTTCACGATCATTCGCGGCCCCAACGAAGCCGGCAAGTCGACGATCCAACGCGCTCTGGAATTGGCTCTCTTCCGCAAGCCGACAGCGACCACTTCCGAGCTGGATACTCTCCGGTCCTGGGGTGCCGCCGAAGAAGGGCGCTCGGCAACCCGCCTCGAGTTCGTGATCGACGATGAGGCCGGGGCCAACGGCGAGATTGTCACCCGCCACGGAGTCCTCGAGAAGGAGTTCCGGGGCCAGCGCGGACGCGTCGCTCTGCAGGTCGGGGAGGAGATGTACACGGACCCGGCCAAGGCCGAGGAGATCATTGCCGAGCTGACCGGCATCCCAAACGAGGCCTTTTTCCGATCCACCGCCTCGATCCGGCACCAGGAACTTGAGGACCTCGATCGCGACGAAGGCGCCTTGCGCGATCGTTTGCAGGCCAGCATCGGCGGCGGTGACAAGGGCTCGTCGCGCGCCAAGGCTCGCCTCGAGGATGCCGTGCGCGGGCTGAAGTCACGCGGCGACAAGAATCCAGGCCGGCTCAAGATCGCCGAGGAGGCGGTCTCGCGGGCCGAGCAGGCACTCAAGAGCGGTGAGGCCGCACTGGGGAAGCTCGAGCTGGACCGAGACGCCCTGGTTCAGGCTCGTGACGCCCGGTTGCGGGCCGAGATAGCTCTGGGTGAGAGTCGCAACATGCTCGAGGGGGCCCGTCAGGGGGAGCGGCTGCGCACTGATGGGGCGGTCATCGCCGAGCGCTTCGAGCGCTACCGCCAGGCGGCCGAGGCTCAGCTGCACCTGCAAGAACTGGAGGCCATGCCGGAGCGGTCGATTTCGAGCCTGCGAGATCAGCTGGAACGGATGAGGACGCTTCAGAGTCGGGTCTCCATCATGACGGAGACTCTCCGGGAGGATCTTGGGCCGGAAGTCGAGCCGGACGAGCCGGAGTTGACGTACATGGATGCCGGCATCATCGCCCTCGTGCTTTTCCTGGCCGGTGCTGCGGCGATCATCGTTGGCGTCGCACTTTTCCCAATCTTGCTCATCGTCGGAGTCGTCGTTGTAATCGCCTCCCTATTTGCCTTCAGGCGTTTCTGGGAACGGCGATCGGTCGTCATGAACGTCCACCACCTCAATGAGTCCCGGCAGCGGGATCGCACATTGCGCCGCCAGGGGCGCGTCGGGAACGAGGAAGGCGTCAGAGTCGCGACATCGGGTGTCCAGAACATCCTGCGCGAGCTTGGCGTCCACGACGTGGCTTCTGCCGAGAAGCTCATGTCCGGTGAGCAGTCGCGACGCCAGGAGATCGCCACGCTGCAGGTCCAGGTCTCTGCGCTCATGGCCGGACAGGGAGGCGGCAGCATTGGGGATCTGCGCGACAGGGCGGCGCTGGAGATGGAGCAGAAGACGGCCGCGCTCGACGCCCTCGGGCCGTTGGCCAGCGACGCTCGTGCCCGCGAACGGCTGGAGGCCGAGGTACGAGATCGGCACGCTGCCCTGGAGCGGTCCCGCGATGCCGAGGCCGGCGCGATTGCCCGCGTTGACGCCAACCCGGTCGATGCGGAGCAAGTTGCGGGCGAGGCGGAGCGCCTCGTCACGTGGCGCGACCAGCTAACCGCCCTGCAGCGTCGAGTGCGCGTCTACGAGATAACGCTGGCCGGGGTCAACGCCGCCGAAGGCCAGACCATGCGCAAGGCTACGCGCTTCCTCGAGCAGCAGGTCGGTCGCGACATCGCCCGGCTCACGGGTGGTCGCTACCGGCGGGTGAGCATCGACGATCAGACCCTGGACATCCAGGTTTGGGCGCCGGAGCGGGACAATTGGGTCCCGGCCAGCCGGTTGAGCAAGGGCACGATAGACCAGGTCTTCCTGGCCGCCCGGATCGGACTTGTACGCCTCGTCACGCAGGGTCGCAGGCCGCCGCTGATTCTCGACGATCCATTTGTGACGTTCGATGACGCTCGCGCCGCTCGCGCTGCTCTCCTGCTTCGAGAGATCTCGACGGACTTCCAAGTCATCTATCTGGCTTGTTCGAATCGCTATGACGGCCTGGCCGACTCGGTCGTAGAGCTGCCGGGTCCAACCGAGGCAGAGCCGGCAGCGGCAACAAGGAACCAGCCACGAGCGGTCGCTCCGACGGTGCCTGAGGCGGAGCCAACGCCGGTGGACCCAGGCCAAGAGCTCGCCCCGGCCGAGGAGCGTGCCGCAGGCGAGGAACTCGCCCCGGGTGAGGCTCCTGCGGGCGAGGCTCCTGCGGGCGAGGCTCGTGCGGGCGAGGCTCCGACCGAGCGCGGACACTAGGAGCAGCGATGGCCGACGAGATCCCGGAAGGCCTGGCAATCGAGCAGATTTGGGTCGCCGAGTGTGGTTACGGGCCCGATGTCGCCGAGCGGCGAGCGCCGGTCCGGAGTCGGCACCTGGCTCGCATCGGAGAGCTACAGGCCGCCGGAGTCATCATCGAGGCGGGCGCCTTCGCAGACATGACGGGTTCGCTGCTCCTGCTGCGCGCTCCCAGCGAGGAAGTGGCGCGGGCCGTGCTCGAGGCGGACGTGTACTGGCAGGCCGGCGTCTGGTCTGGTTTTCGCATCCGGGCCTTTGGCCACGTCGTTACTCGGACCGACCTCCCGGCCGTCTAATTACGGGAACGTGATCTGAGCCGTCAGGTCAGGACGCTGACTGTCGGCCGAGGTATTCCTGAGCTTGAGCAGGTAAGTCTTCGTCGGGTCGACGTTGTAGTTGTAGGCCGGGCTGATGTTTGTGACAGCGCTGTAACGGCGATTATCCACCGCAACCGCGGGCGGAGTCGTCACGTCGGAGAGGGACATCTCGACGTCGGCGTTGATCGTGGTCCAGGACGCCTGAACGCTGAGGGGCCCGGCTGCGCGCGGCTTGAAGCTGGCGCTGAAGCCGTTGAGGGCTTCGGCCACGTTGGGGCTGGAGCTACCCTGGAAGCGGCCGTGGTTGAGGGTGATCTTTGGGGTGACGGCCGGCCAGGTGAAGGTGATGTCGATGGTCGGGTGGGAGTTGCCGTAGCCCACGATATTCAGGATCCAGTTGTTGTGTGCCGCGTCGGCCGCCCACGTTGCGTTGGGCAGGCCGCCGACCTTGCAATTGAAGGCGCCGGCGTCGACCTTGGCGCAGAGCTTCGTGGAGCCGCCGGCGGACGTCTTGGTCACGGCGTATGTAACAGGACCAGGGCCATCGCTGACGAAGGTGAACGTTCTGGCAGTTCCGTTCTTGTCGTTGGCGGCGTCGAGGGCAAGACCGGTGAAGGTGATCGTCGCCGGGGAGCTGGGGCCGAGCTTTGGCGTAGGCGCCGGACTGCCATGTGGACCCTGGCTTGTCCCGGGTGACTGGCCGACGGGGTTGCCGGAGGCGTCGGTTGGCGTCTGCGTCCCCCCGCTGATGCCCGAATCCGAGCTCGAGGTGGGGCCGGACGATCCGCGATTGTTAATCACCATCAATGCCCCGGCGATACCCAGGAGCACCGCACACGCGATGCCCAATACGATTGAAAGGTTCTTCCAGATCCTGTCGTCCACCCGGGCTCCTCCTGTCCGATCCTCCGACCTGACGTCGTCGGACGTGCGAACCATACCGCCTGCAGGGCTTTCGAGGGAGCCGCAGAGCTCGCCCCACCCGAGGCAGGCGCTTCGCTGGGCTTCAGCGGCCCCGAAATACGGGCCGTTCTGTTGTCCCGTCGCGACTCCGCTAGGCTGAGCCGGTGAGCCTCCCTAGCGTGCCAGATTGGCGCCGTCTGCTGGTCCTGTACTGCATCACCTCGTTCATCGAGGGCCTCGGAGTGGCTCAGATTTACGCCTTCCTGCCGAACCGTCTGGCCGAGGTTGGTGTCGCAGATCCTGATATCCCCCACTTCGTCGGCTGGCTTGGCTCTCTCTTCTTTCTATCGGGTCTGCCGTTCATCCCCCTCTGGGGCGTCTGGGCCGACAAGTACAGCCGCAAGGCGGTAATCGTCCGCAGCGCTCTCGTTGAGGCGGTCGTCTTCTCTGTCATCGCGGCCAGTGCCGCTCCCTGGCAGCTTGTGGTTGGCATGCTGCTCGTGGGCTTCCAGCTGGGCAACAGCGGCGTGATGATGGCCGCCATTCGTGATGCCACGCCGAGACACCGGTTTGGCCTGGCCATGGGGCTATTCGCGGCCAGCAGTCCTTTGGGTTTCGGTGCCGGGCCTACCATCGGGGCCTTCATGATCGACCATCTCCACCTCAGCAGTTCCGCCGTGTTCGGTTTGGCGGCGCTCCTGTCGGTGGCCGTGGCCGTAATGCTGGCTGTTTGGTCGCGCGAGGTCAGACCCGAGGTCGTGCCGACTGGGAGCCTGATGCGCCTGGCTTTTGGAGCCGTTCGGGGCGTCATGGCAGACCCGATCGTGCGTTGGCTCTTTGTGGTCTACGGGCTGGTCTTCGTGGGCCGCCAGATGACGGCCCAGTACATGGCCTTGCTCATTCACGATGTCGAACGAACGCCCGTGCTGGTGGCCGGCTCGATCGGACTCGTCCTCGGCGTTGCGACAATTGTTGGTGCGGGACTCTCGCCGGTGGGCGGTTGGATAGCTGATCGCCTGGGCTTCCGGAGCGTTCTTGTGGCCGCCATCGGCGGCATCGCCATATCCTTTGCGGCCCTGCCGCTGGCCCCGAACTTGACCTGGCTGGCCCTTGCCTACAGCTTTGCCATCGCTTTCCAGGCCGTAGTTGGAGCGATGGTGTCGGGCTTGTTGGCCACCGAAGTCCCGTCCGAACGGCGCTCGGCGACGCTCAACCTGATCTACCTGCCGCTCTACATTGGCGGCATCGCCGGCCCGGCCATCGGGGCGAACGTGGTGACAGCCGGTCTGCCCATGGTCTTCTTCGCGGCGGCGGCCGTGCTCGTTGGCAGTCTGGTTGTCGCGTCTGTGTTCGCCCGCAGGCCGAGGCGCGGCGCCGCCGCCGTCGCGTCCGGCCCGGAAGGCTAGCTAGGAGCGGAAATTGGGAACGTCCATCTCAGGCGGACCGACGTAGCGCGCGTCCGGCCGGATCAGCTTGTCGGCCGACGCCTGCTCGATGGCGTGGGCGCTCCAGCCGGCCATTCGGGCCAGTGCGAACGTCGGCGGGAAGAGGTCGGGCGGAAGCCCGACGCCCTGCAAGACCGCCGCAGCGTAATACTCGACGTTGGTCTTGATGACACGATCCGGCTTGAGTTCGCCGAAGATTCGCAGCACGACATCTTCGACCTTGACCGCCGTGTCTAGCCAGGCCGCCATGTCGGCCATTCCTTCGGCGACCTTGCGGAGTGCGGCGGCGCGTGGGTCATAGGCTCGATATACGCGATGGCCGAAGCCCATGATCCGATCGCCGCGGGCGATCGCCTCGCGGACCCACTTCTCGGCGCGTTCGGGCGATCCGATCTCGTGAAGCTGGCTGACGACCTCGGCCGGGGCGCCGCCATGGAGCGGCCCCTTCAGGGCGCCGATGGCGCCGCAGACGGCGCTGGCCAGGTCGGACCGGGTCGAGATGATCACGCGGCAGGTGAAGGTGGAGGCGTTGAGGCCGTGCTCGGCGCCAACTACGAAGTACGCGTCAAGGGCGCGGGTCGCGGCCGGATCGGGGTCCTTGCCGGTCAGCTGCTGCAGGAAGCCGCCTGCCAGCGTGAGTTTCGGATTCGGCTTTACGGGCTCGAGGCCGTTGCGAATACGGTGGAAGGCCGCCAGGGCCGAGGGCGCAAAGGCGGTCAGCTCACGGGCCTGGTCAACGGTCGGCGGCCAATGGGGACGGCGCCATGCACCCCAGACGGAAACCGCGGTTCGCAGCGCGTCCATGGGGTGGGTGTGGTCGGGCAGTTCATTTAGGACGCACAGGACCGGTTCGGGAACCTCGGCGGGGACGAGGCGAGCACTCTTGCGCCACTCGCCGGTCCAGAGCAGTTCTGCGACCTGCCCGTAAGTGCCCTTCTCGACCAGCTGGCCGATGGGGTAGCCGCGATAGAGGAGGCGACCGTTGGCGCCGTCCACGTAACCGATGGCGGTCTCGGCCGCGATCACGCCCGCCAGGCCGGGTGAGTAGGAGCGCTCAGCCGCGCTCTTGGCCGGGACCGGAGCGGGCGCCGGTGCGAGCGCCGCGTCTGGTACTGATGCCGTGGCCGGGGCCGCTGCTGTGGCCGCTTCGGGCTTGGGGGATGCCCCCTGCGAGGACGCCGGTTCGGTGTTGCTGGTCGACATCGTCGCCCTCCTTGGGCCTCTGAGCGAGCGGCTGGTCTGGTTCCGCAGCGGCAGCATGACCGGAATCCCAGACGAATGGCGCGCGCATCCTACCGCGAAGCTCCCCCACGCCGCAGGCCGTAACGGGATTAGACCCCCTGGCGGAACGGGTAGGGCCGGCGCCGGGGTCTCCGCGTCGGTCGAGGCGGTCTCAGCTCCGCTGGTTGTCGCTGTCGATCGCGTCGAGAATCAGGCGGATGATCACGGCGCCTAGAAACGCGACCACCAGCGCCCCGATGAAGCCACTGGTGGGGCCCGAATGGAGCTGCTCGGTTGCGAACCAGCCGCCGGCCAGGCCGCCGAGGACTCCGACGACCGTGTTCGCCAGGCACCCCTTAGGCCCGCGCTTGATCACCGCGCCGGACAGAGCTCCGGCGAAGAACCCGACCACGATCCATCCGAGAACGTCCATGTTCGGCATAGTGATCTGCTCCAATATCGAAGGTCTGGGTCGAAAGGCCTCGACCACCAGAGCATGATAAGCCGCCCTTTGGACGAGGCGATCGGTCGCAGGGAGGATTGTGGTTTCCGACTTCGGGACGATCGGCCGGAAATGCGAAGGCCGCCAAAAAGCCGGCGGCTCTGGCGCTGTGTCGACCCAACGGAGCTACAAGGCGTCCTTCCAGGCCGGCATCGTCTTCATGTAGGCGCGCGCCTTCTCGCGGGCGGCGGCGTAGTCGAGGTGCTCCTGACTCATCGTCCACTGAGTGAAGCGCTCGAGCCGCTCGTCGACGGCCTGCAGTTTGCCCTCAGGGGCGGAGTAGTTGCAGTAGGGGATCGATTGGTCGGCGAGAGCGTGGTCCTCGGCGCCCGCCGATGACGACGCGGGATCCGGATCGCAGCGCCCGAGCCGCCAGACCCCGGCACCGGCCCGAACGATCGTGCCGCAGGTCAGGACAAGCCCACTGAATCGCGCCAGGTTTCACCATTTCGGCGCATAGTGCTGCCCGAACGGGTGGGTTTGGTCCGCCGAGTTTAAGTCGGCAGGCCGCCCGCCGTGCGCGGAGTCACGGATGTATCGCCGTCGTCGCTGGTTCGTAGTGGTCGCCGCCGTCCTCCTGGTCGGTACCGTCGAGGTTCTGAGCGACACGGCTTCCGATGCCTTCCTGCCGTTCCCACTCCACATTCTTCCCGTCCTGGGGGTCGTCAGCGCGGTCGTTGGGACGGGGGCCTGGTACGCCTTCCGCCAGATTGATCGACTGACTGACGACCTCCAAGAGCGCAACGCCACTCTCGAGTCTCGCAACGCCGTTCTGCGGGCCGTGTACGACGTGAGTTTGGCGGTCTCCGGCCAGGCCGATCCCGATCAGACCATCGCCTCGATCGTCCAGCACGCTCGCTCGCTGCTGCGGGTAGATGCGGCCCTGCTTGCACTCGACGGTCCGGCCGGCGAGCTGCGGCTTCGGGCGACGAGCGCTGCCCCAGGCGTCCTTATGGGCGATCAGCCTGCGGGCGTCGGCGTGATGGAGCGGAGTGAGGACGATCTCGACTGCTATCTCCAACCCGGCTACCAGATTCGACTTTCGGCGCCTGTGGGTCACGGCGAGAAGCGAGTCGGGATGATCGGTCTCGCGACTGCGACCGGCGCTCGGCGCCGGTTCGATGTGGCCGAGGTAGAGACCCTCTCAGCCCTAGCGACGCAGGTCGGGCTGGCGCTCGAGGCCGCCAGGCTTCAGGATGAGCTGCAGGTTCTGGCGATTCAGGGCGAGCGCGAGCGCATCGCCCGAGAGATGCACGACGGTCTGGCCCAGGTCCTCGCCTACGTCAATACCAAGTCCCAGGCCATTGAGGAACTGCTTGCCGACGGCCGCGTGACTGACGCTCGCCGTCAGCTCGCCGAGTTGGCCGCGGCGGCTCGCTCGGTCTACGTGGACGTGCGCGAGGCAATCCTGAGCCTGTCCACTCCCGTACCGCTGGATCGGGGAGTGGCGGCGGCTCTGGAGGAGTACGCGGCGGGGTTCGCGGAATCATCGAAGCTCGCCGTACCCTTCCGCGCCAGCCTCGATGCCGTGAGCGCGAGGCTGTCGGCGGCCGCTCAAGCCGAGGTCTTCAGCATTGCCCGCGAGGCCCTTACCAACGTCCGCAAGCACGCCCGAGCTAATCGGGTGAGCCTGAATTTGGTCCTCGATGGCCAGGACCTTGTTCTGCGTATCGAAGACGACGGCGTCGGTTTTGAGGCCGAACTATTGGCGGTCGGTCCGGAGCGGTGGCCGCACTTCGGCCTGGCGGGGATGAGAGAGCGGGCCGAGTCGATTGGGGGAAGCATCGTCTGGCGTAGCCAGCCCGGTCGCGGTGCGCAGGTCGAGCTACGCGTTCCAGTTGGTGGGCTCGCAGGTAATCGCTCAGCCCTCGGCATCGCTTCACTCAACGGAACGGCCAGCCCTGTGGCGCAGCACCAGGCGGTCCGATCGTCCGCCCCTGCCGTATCGGAGGCAAACTGAGGCCATGAGAACAGTCCTCGTTGATGATCACGCCCTGTTCCGCGATGGTGTCGCCTCGCTGCTGCTGGCTTGGGGTCATGAGGTCGTGGGCCAGGCCTCCGACGGCGGGGAGGCTATTGATCTCGTAGACGAAACCTCGCCCGACGTCGTCCTGATGGACGTCCGGATGCCGAACGTATCCGGTCTCGAGGCGACGGCGACAATCCACGAACGCCACCCCGAGGTGGCCATCGTGATGCTTACCGTAAGCGAGGATGAGGCCGATCTCTTCCGCGCCATCAAGGCCGGCGCCCAGGGCTATCTGCTCAAGAACCTGGAGGCGCCGCAGCTCCGCACGATGCTGGAGGGGGTGGCGCGCGGCGAGCCAGCCATAACGCCGGCCACGGCCGCCCGAATCATCGATGAGTTCCTCCGGGTGCCGGGCGGCAGCCCGCGGGCGACTCAACGCCTGACCGATCGAGAGCTTGAAGTGCTGAAGCTCGTCACCGTCGGCCAGCGCAACCGCGAGATCGCGGCTGAGTTGGGCATCAGCGAGAACACGGTCAAGTTCCACCTCAAGAACATCGTCGAGAAGCTCCACGCCCAGAACAGGGCGGAGTTGGCTGCTCGAGCGGTGCGCGAGGGCCTCGTTCCCGATCCGCCACGGGATGCCTTCTCGTCGAGCCCCTACCGCGATTCGCCGTTCCGCCGACGCTGAGCGAGCACGAGGCCCGACTACCTGACCGGGTAGCTCGGTTGCTGTCTTCCGGCAGATGCGGTAGCCGTCACCACACGCCATTCTCAGGCCGACAACCAATGTACGGCCGAGGCGTCCAATGGGCTACCGGATCCAGATCGAGAACACCGGCTGTCTGAACTGCGGCGTCTGTATGGACGTCTGCCCTGTCCAGGCCCTCGACATGAGCCGGCCGCAGCGGCCGGGCGTCGAAGGTGCCGGGATCTTCGGAAAGCCCTTCAACTGGATGATGGAGTTCCCCGTCCAGGTCGGCGAGTGCATCGGTTGTGGCATCTGCGTGCGCGAATGCCCGACGCACGTCGTGATCCTCGACAGCGTTGTCGGGGCCACGCCGCTTGCTGCTCGCCAGGGCCCGATCAACCGACCCGTGGAGCCGACACCGGCGTGGCAGCCGCTCAGCGAGGTCACCCGCGAATCACTCAAGCCCGCCCGCGTCTCGCCCTGGGGCAACCTATTCCAGTGGCAAACGAGCGAGCGGCCCCAGGAGTGGCAAGTCTGGCGGTCTATGGTGACGGACTCGCCCCGGGATCCCATCGCCCCTTGCCAGGAAGCCTGCCCCGCCGGCACAGACGCCGGTCGCTACGTTGGCCTGATCGCCCAGAGTCGCTACGACGAAGCCTACGCCGTGGCGGCGGAGGTCAATCCGTTCCCCTCCGTGTGCGGCTGGATCTGCACCGCCCCATGCGAGTCGGCCTGCCGACGCGGCACCCTGGACGAGCCAATTGCCATTCGTCGCCTAAAGCGTTTCGCGGCCGAGCAGGGCAAACTGCCGCCGGTGGCGCCCCCGGCAAAGCGGCGGAAGGAAAAAGTGGCCATCGTCGGTGGCGGACCGGCCGGAATGTCGGCCGCCTACTACCTGGCCCGCCTCGGCTACGGCGTGACCGTCTTTGAGGCGATGCCCGTGCCGGGCGGCATGATGGCCATCGGTATCCCCGAATATCGACTGCCGCGGACCGTTATCCGCGAGGAGATCGACCGTATCGTGGGCCTCGGCGTGGAACTCAAGCTTGACAACGCGATGGGCCGTGACTTCACTCTGGCCGACCTTGAGTCCAAATACGAAGCCATCTTCCTGGCCACGGGCGCTTCGCGCAGCCGCAAGCTCGGCGTACCGGGCGACGGCCTGCCGGGCGTGGTTCCGGCGACGCTCTTCCTCAAGCAGGTCAACCTGGGCGAGAAGCCCGTTGTGGCGGGCGCGGTCGTCGTCGTTGGCGGTGGCAGCACGGCCATGGACGCGGCCCGGTCCGCGCTTCGGTCCGGGGCTTCGTCGGTCACCGTCCTCTACCGTCGCGGTCGAGCCGAAATGCCCGCCCAGGCCGAAGAGGTGGAGGCGGCCGAACACGAGGGCATCAAGGTCTTGCTCGAGGCGGCCGTGACGGAAGTCAAGGCTAACGGCAAGGGCGTGACCTCGGTCACGTACATCAGTCAGCGACCGACCGGTCGGTTCGAGGGTGGGCGGGCTGTGTACGAGCCGATCCCCGGCAGCGATCGCGCCATCGACGCGACGACGATCCTGGTTGCCGTCGGCGAGGAGCCCGATCCGTCCATTCTGCCCGAAGGCGCCGGCATCGAAACGAGCGGCTTCTCAGGCATCGTGGCCGACGCCGGCCTGGCTACCAGCCGGAAGGGCGTGTTCGCCGGCGGCGACGTGGTTTCGGGCGCCAAGACGATCATCCACGCCGTGGGCGCTGGCCGCCGCGCCGCCGGTTCGATCCACGAGTATCTCTCTGGCAGTCGCAACGGTGAGGCCGAGATCATGGCCACCGTCCGGGTTCCGAAGGCGCCCGAGCCGGTGTTGACCGTCGATCTCGCTGCGCGGCCGCGGGTCGGCATGGAGCTGCCGGCTTACGAGCCGGGTTCGTTCGCGGCCACCCAGCCGAGCCTGGATCCGGCGACGGCCAAGGCTGAGGCGAGCCGCTGCTTCAGGTGTGATGCCGTCTACCGCTGCGAGCAGGTCCACGTCCAGTCAGGGCGCGGTCCCAGGGATGGCCCCGGCGCTCCAGCCAATCAACCAGCACCGGCGCTGAGCGGCCGGCCCAATCTCGCCGAATCGGCGAGCAATCCACGGTCGGTCACAGGAGGTCGAGACTGATGGACTCTGCCGCGTTCGGAGCCGCCGAGCAGTTTGTCGAAGGGACGATAGCCGCCGCCCTGGTCGCGCTTTGGCTGCTGGCGATTGCCATGCATCTGGGGCGGCCCTACATGCTGGCGATGACCCGCAAGTTCACTCTCCGCCTTGGGGCGGACCTGTGGTGGACGATCTACGTCGGCCTGCGCGACATCCTGCTTCTCCAGGTCTTCCTGGGCAGCTTCATCTACTTCTACCCGGACGTGGTCAAGAACAACGATCTGCCGATCACGGGTGGGTTGGCCGGGGCCGTGGCCTTCGCCGTTCTGATGCTCAAGCTCGTGACGAAGGGCGACTCGGACGCCCGAAGCTTCCAGCTCCAGACCTTCCTGCTGGGCCTGGGCGCCTCGCTCTACCTGGTGCCCTACCTCCTGGGCAGTCAGGTCACGACCGTCAACAGCAGCATCGCCGCACAGCTCGCGTCGGTCCTGGTCAGCTCGCAGAACCCGACCTGGGCCCTGATCTTCTGCTATCTCTCTCAGGCGCTCGTCGGGGCGATGGGTCTGGTCGCGGTCATCTACAACCTTCGCCTTGCCTCGCCCCCGCCGCGCAAGGCCGATGCCGGTGCTGCCAGTCAGCCCGCGGCGCAGAGCTAGGAGACCACGATGCCTGAACAGCAAGCTCTCGTCCAGGGAACGCAATACTGGCTCGTCCTTTCGGTAGCGGCGATCCTACCGATCCTGTGGACGTTCACTCTGGCCCTCCACTTCGGACGGCCGTATGTCATCCACTACCTGCAGGGCCTCACGCTCCGCTTCGGGGGTGATGTGTGGTGGCTCAGCTACGTCCTCATGCGCGACGCGCTGATGGTCCTGACTCTCGCCCTGAGTGCGATCTTCCTCTTCCCGAACCTCTACCTGAGCGCCGATCTGGGGGTTCCGATCACGGCACCTCTGGCCGCGCTGGTGCTCTTCTGGGCGTTGCTCGCCAAGCTCACCGGCGATGCGGACGACGATCCAAAGACGTTCCGGATCGTGTCGGTCCTGCTCGTGATTGCCTCGATGCTGTACATAATTCCGCAGATCTACGGTGTCGAAGCTCATGACCAGGTGGACTCGTGGAACGCCATCGCCAACCTTGGCGGAATCCCCGGGGCCCTCGTAATCGGCCCCGACCTGACAATCCCGTACCTCATCCTCAACCTCAGCCTGGCCGGCTTTGCCGTCACGGGCGGGATCATCTTCGTCTGGTTCCTGCGCAAGACGAAGTTCGAGTCCGCCGAACTCGCCTAACTGGCCTTCTTCGGTGGCGCGCTACGGTTCGGACGGCCTACCCTATCCGTCATGAAACAGGCGCAGGGCATGGGCATACGCGGCAGGCACCCTGACGCCTTCGCTCGAGCCACTACGGCGGCCCACGTCGTCCTCGCGTTGTGGTTCGCCTATTGGGCCTGGCAGACGGTCGCCGGCATCTTCACCGACTGGCCGGCGCACCTCGACACAGTAGGCATAGACGGGCGCCTGTACTACCGCGCCGCCGCGACCTTCGTGGCCGGTGGCGATCCGTGGACCGCCGCCTCCGCTCAGACCCTTACGAACACGTGGCCGCCCTCCGGGGCGCTTGTCCACTTCCTATTCACCGGCCCGCCCCCGACCGTCCTCGCCTTCGTGCCGTTCGTCCCGATACCCGAGTGGATCTTCGTCCCGCTCTGGATGGCGCTGACGGTCGCAGCCGCGGTCTACACGATCCGCCGGCTGCGCCTGCCGATCTGGTGGCTCCTATTCCCGCCGCTCGTGTCGGGGATCAGCGTTGGCAATCCGCACGTCGTCAGCCTGGCGCTGCTGTTGTGCGGCTCGACGTGGCTGCGCTGGATCGCGGGGCCCATGAAGGCATACGCCGTGATCCCGATGATCGGGGAGCGGCAATGGCGGGCTCTTGCGGTGCTGATCGGTGCGGTGGCTCTATCGGTCGTGGTGTTCTGGCCGCTGTGGCACCAATACGTCGCGGACTACGCAGGGACGTCCTCTTGGCTTGTAGGGGTCACGCACGGCGGCTTTAGCGCAGCTCGCGACCCTCGACTGCTGGTAGTCGCGGTGCTGGCCATCGGAATCCTTGCCCTGCTCGATCGCCGAGCCGCTGGTTGGCTTGCTGTGCCGGCTCTCTGGCCCGCGACGCAGTACTTCTACTCCACCTTCGCGTTGCCGCTCCGATCGCCCTGGCTGGCTGCCATGCTGGCTGTCGGCGGCCATGACTCGGATGCGCGGGTGCCCTGGGCAATCGTTGCCTACGTGATCGCTCGGGTGACGCTCGCCGTGGTCGGGCGCCTGCGCACCCACGACATACCAGCCGAGCACGTTGGGGCGGTGGACGAGCCAAACCGACGCGCCTGGACGGACCCCCCGCCGTTCTGAGCCCGATTCCTTCGAATCGGTCCGGGCGTCTAGTGGCCCAGCGACGCTACGAGCTTGGCGGGGTCGGTCGTCGGGTGGATGCGGACACGCGGCGTGTCATACCTCTCGAACCACGTCTCGGTCTGACCCCTGCCCTCGGTCACCGCGATCTTGATGTCGGGTATCTGGCTCACTACCCAAGCAGCGGGCGTACTGACGCCGCCCATCGGGTACGCGAGCGAGACGGGCCTGTGTCCGATTGCCCGCGCGATCTGAACCGATGCATTTTCGACCTCCTGTTTGGCACGGGCGAGGGAAACCGTGGTGAGTGAAACGTGGTCCTGGGTGTGGTTTCCGATCTCATCGCCAGCGGCCTCCAGGGTCTGCACCTGCGTGGTCGAGAGAAAACCCGATTGGTCGATCCGGCTGCTGATGACGAAGAAGGTCCCGACGTAACCGTATTGCCGCAATACCGGGAAGGCGTAGCCGAAGCCGTCAGACCAGCCGTCGTCGAAAGTGATCACGAACGTCTTGGCCGGGATCGTCGCGTCGGTCTCCATGTCGTTCGCGAGCGTTGCCATCGTGATCGACCGCCAGCCAGCATCGTGGAGCGCCCCCAATTGGGCCGAGAAAGTCTGTGGCGAGACGACCAGGTCCGGCAGAGAATTCCCGGCCTCCGAGGTCGGCACAATCCGGTGGTACATGAGGATGGGCACGTGGTAGAGGCGGAACGGCTCCGCGGTTGGCCGTGCGGTTGGCCGTGCGGTTGGCTCGGCCGACGGTGTCCAGGACGGTGTCGCGTCGGTCGTATTTGAGGCCGCGGGCGGCGCCACCGAAGCAGCCGAGCCACCCGGCCGTGGCATCTGCTGGGGAGTGTTTGGGATAAGAGCTCGATCGCCGTGGCTCGTGGGGGTTGCCTGCGCGCTTGATGTGGACCATCCAGACGCACCGGCGACCGCGACACCAATGCACAGTCCCAGCAGCAGCAGCATGCCGCTCGCCACTACCCTTGTCGTGGCGTACCGTCTCCTAAATGACACTAATAAACTCCATCTCGGCCACCACCACCGGCCATTCGCGCTGCCTGAGTACGCTCAGCACGCCGAAGCCGGCAAACGCACGATCGGCGATAAGAAATGCGATCCCCAGCGCGACGACGACTATACCAGTCAGCCTGCGAGCGCCAGCCGCGGGACGGCGGGAGCGTCCGCAGGCGGGTCGAACACACCCGCGAGCACCCTCCGGAGGAGCAGCCCAACCAGGCCTCCGATCGCAGCCCCGCGCCCGGGTGAGCGTCCGGCCTACAAACTGAAGCGCAGCAGCGCCAGCACTCCCACGACTAGCGAGTAGACCGCGAACGGCGTCAACGTCCGCCTCGTGAAGTAGTGACTCAGGAAGCGCACGGAGACATAGGCCGCGATCGCGGCTGCCACGCTCCGGGCGAGCACCTGGCCGAGAACCCCGTTGCCGTTTGGACCGAGCAGGTCCGGCAGCTTGTAGACGCCCGCCGCGAGGATGATCGGGGTGGCCAGCAGGAACGAGAACCGCGCCGCGTCCTCGTGGTCCAAGCCCCGAACCAGTCCCGCCACCATGGTGATCCCCGAGCGGCTGATGCCCGCCAGAAGCGCGAACACCTGCGCCACGCCAACCGCGCCCGCCTCCCTGAATTGCAGCGTGTCGAGGCGTCGATCACCCGACGGCGTCTGTTCGTGGGCCGCGACGACGGCTCGGACCTGGGCACGCCACGAACTCGTTCGCCTGCCAGCAGGATGCAGCCGTTGACGACCAGGAACCCGGCCGCCGCAACCGGCGTCGCGAACAGCACTCGCAGCGGGTGTTCCAGGAGGAGGCCCACGAGACCGGCCGGAATGGTGGCCACCACGAGCAGCCAGCCGAGGCGCTCGTCTGACGTCTCGATCTGGCGGCGTCGTACCGATCGAAGCAGCCCCCGAACGATGCGCACCCATTGATCGCGGTAGAAGAAGGCGAGCGCCAGGGCCGTGGCGACGTGCAATCCAACAAGGAAGGCGAGGAAGAACGACTCCTTGGCCGACTGCGCCGCCACGACGTTGGTCCAGCCGAAAAGCTCGGGCAGGATGACCGAGTGGCCAAGGCTCGAAACGGGGAAGAGTTCGGTGACGCCTTGGATCAGCCCGAGGATGATGGCCTGGGCGTAGTCCACGCTCGTCCTTTCTGGAATCGGGCTGAGGCCCGGTGGCTGAGGCAGCTGAGGCCGGCGGGGCCACCCCGGGGCAGCCCGACTGTACCCGAGAAAGGCGCCGGGCCGCGCGGCATCTCCCGGGCGCACGAGCTCCCGAAACGCCGGCTGCGGCCGATACACTAATCGAGCAGCTGAGGCTTTGGAGCCACGCTCGCCCTGCAGCAAGATGCCGTTGCCACTGCGCCGGCAAAGAAGGTGCCGCGTGCGGCCCCGGCGCCGAAGCCTGAGTTGCCCAGGTGGTGGTCACATCCGACACGAGAGCGTCGCCACGATTCCCGGAGATGCCGAATCTACTCATCCCGTGGGCAAACGCGACCAGATCAACCTTCGCCAGGCGAGCCTGCGCCCTGAGAGGTCAAACCTGTCCGCCAAGTTGGGCAGATTCGACGCGCCGACTGAAAGATCCCGTGCAGCCACGTCGCTTGTGCTCACCACGCGAGAAGGCAGAGCACGGCACAGCCCATCAAAGTAGCGGCGATTGGCAGGAAGCCGGTCCACGACCTGTCGGGGTGAGCGGCTAGCCGAAGAGCTCGCCCTGCTCGGCGGCCTTCTTGGCGACCCGCTCGGCCTGCTGGTAGGCGGGGAGCACCAGCACTGGGAGGTTGGGCCGGGTGTGCCCTTCGAGTAGGTCGCGGATGGTCAGGATCTGGATGCGCGGGTAGTCGCGGCCGGACAGTGCCGAGGTGTAGACGCCGGCGGTCGTCGCCTCCAGCTGCATCGGCGAGGACGGTTCCTCCAGGGTGACGAATAGGCCGATCTCGGCCTTCTCCCGCTCCAGCACGCCCTTGAGATCGCGTATCTGGCTTGAGTTGACCGAGCCGCTCTTGACGCTGACGAGCGCCCGCCCCATCTGGCCGCCGCCACGATCTTGGCCGATCCCGGCACCGGTAAGGTCTCAGTTCTCGCAGACGAACAGAATAGTGTTCAGGTGGCCACTTGACTACTCATTTGAACGGTATAGTGTTCATCAAACATGGACGTCTCCCATCCGATTCGCAGTGCCATCCCGACACTTGATGCCCCGGTGCTTGAGGTCCTTGCCGGCACGACCCGAGGACTGTCGGGACGGGAAATCCACCGGCTCGCCAAGAGCGGCAGTCTCACGGGTGTCCAACTCGTTCTGGCTCGGATGGTGGCACACGGACTTGTCAGCGCCGAAGAGCACCCAAGCGTGACTCTCTACGCCGCCAATCGTGAGCACCTGGCGTGGCCGGCCATCGAGGAACTCGCCGGGATTCGCGCGCGACTGCTCGGGCGGATCCGCGCGGCCGTGGCAGCGTGGCCGATCGCTCCGCTCCACGTTTCGCTCTTCGGCAGTGCCGCACGTCGGGACGGAGACGCTGAGAGCGACATCGACGTCCTCATAGTGCGACCCGATGGGGTCGGCGATGACGATGAGGCTTGGGAATCCCAGGTCGGCGCGTTGCGGGCAGCGGTTGGATCTTGGACAGGCAACCGGTGCCAGTCTTTCGTCATCGACCGTGTGCGACTGGCCGCCCACCTTGACGCCAAGGATCCGCTCGTCGAGAACTGGCTGCGCGACGAGGTGCTCATCGTCGGCGAGCGACTCGAAGCGATCATCGAGACTCTTTAGGAGGATGTTCTTGTGAGTCCCCGTTCGAACGCGCGAACCGGATCCTGCAACCGCGATGACGCTGTCGTCCGGCTTCGCCATGCGGACTCGTTCTTGGTGGTCGCGGATCTGGTCCTCGACCAGCCTGACGACCCGAACCTCGCTCTCACGAGCGTGGCTGCGGCCCTGACGGTGCTCGCCGGAATCGCTGCGGCTGACGCCGCGACGTGCGTCGCACTCGGTTGGCGATCACACGGCCAGAACCACGCTGATGCGGTGTCGCTGGTGAAGACGATCACCCCTGGCGGCGAGGCGATGGCGAAGGACCTCGACCGCCTGATCGATCTGAAGGATGACGCCCAATACGGGATGATCATGATCTCGCACGAGCGGGCAAAGTCGTCAGTGACCTGGGCTCGTCGTCTCGTCGATGCCGCGCACGTTGTGGTCGGCCGGGCACCTTGACGCTATCCGGGGACGTGACGACAGAGCGCCGGCAAGTCATCGCAGATATGGCGGCCGAGAGCGCCGCCGGTGCGTGGGCTCCGTCTCACCCGCGCCGCCGAGCCGGGATCTGGGACGCGGCGGCCTCATCGACGATCCAGGCGGCGCCGGTGCGGCGGGTGCGCTGGACAGGCCAGCGGCGATCGTTGCGGGTATCGCCAAAGACGTGGCCAACGGCCTCGGCCTTGTTGGCGCCCCAGCTGACGACCAGGACTGGCGCCGCTTCCAGCAGCCGCGGGTTGATGGTCACGCGCGGCAGGTGCGGCTCGATGTGTGTCGGCGCGGGCACGCCCAACGTCCAGGCCATGCTGTCCAGGGCCGGGGAATCGGGGAAGCAGGATAGAACGTGGCCGTCATCGCCGACGCCAACGAGGATCAGGTCAAAACCAGGCCAGTTGCCGTCGGCTAGAGGCACCTGGGTGGCCATCTCTTCGGCATAGCGGGCGGCGCACCAGTGGTTGTCTCGGAACGCGGCCAGGGCGAGATCCGTGGGGAATGGATGGATGTTGGCCGAGGGCAGCGGCGCTCCAGCCACGGCCGCGCCCACGCCAGCGATTCCGCCCCCCGCCGCGATTCCGCCGCCGCCCAGCAGCACATCGTCCAGGGCGGTCACGTTAGACTCGGGATCGCCGCGCGGCACGAATCGATCGTCGCCCCACCAGAAGTGGACCTGCGGCCAGGGGATGCTGTCGCACAGCGGAGCCTGGGCCAGAAGCCGGTAGATCGGGATCGGAGTGTTGCCGCCCGTGGTGCAGAAGTCGGCCCGGCCACGGCGTTCCACGGCGGCGATCAGGACCGCGGCTATGTGCTCCGCTGCCTCGCGGGCGGCTGCCTCCGGGGTCGCCGTCACGACGAGTTCCGGCTCGCCCTTGTTGGGCTCGGGAAGGGCCGCTGAGGGTTTGCCGACCAGCTTGTCGGACTCCGGGGATAGATCGGGCTCGTTCTCAATCATCGTCCTGGCTCCTGATGCTGGCTCCTGATGCTGGTTCCGCGTGATCAGCCCCTGTCGGCACCCTTACGTGGACCCGACTCGACGCCCAGAAGTCGATGAACCATAGCCATTGCTTGCACCGACACTGGGTCTGCGGCGTGCTCCTGGACAGAGAGGCTAAGCAGGTCCACGTCGCTCAGGCGCGGCGCCAGGTAGGTGCGTTTGATCCGATCTCGGCCGCCATCGCGGACCGTGACCTGGACGTCCCGATCGCCCGCCCTGACTTCGCCGACGAGATCCGCGCCTCGAACCCGGGACGTGATCACGACGCGCACCGTGGAGCCGGCTGGCAGATCCGAGCCGCCGGGCTGCAGGACGACCTCGACCGCGTGGTTCCTCTGGCGGAGAGTGGCCACGCGACGGCCGTCCGGCTCGCGTCGCAACGGTTCGTGGACCGTCATCCCCAGTCGAGAGGCCAGCCAGGCGACGTGATAGAGCGGCCGGACCACGTTCGTATTCCCGGCGGAGTCGCCCGGGTCGTCCGTCGCGTACTCGACGTCGATGCGCCGAACGGCACCCAGATGCGGTCGCAGGTCCGGTAGGTCGTAGACGGAAGCCACGGCCTCGCGCCAGCGGGACTGTCGCAACAGCGCCCAGTCGATGGCGACGAGGTGCAGGCCCTCGGCGGCAGCGGCGAGCTTGGCCATCGTGTCGAGGCCGCTGCCCGACCAGGACGAGCCGTCAACGATCAGCTGATCGGCCAGGGGCAGCAGCCTTTCGGCGCGGTGAGAGTCGAACGGCGGGTCGCTTGGCCACCACAAGGCAACGGGCAGGTCGTGGACAAGCAGCGGCACGATGATCGAGGCCAGGTGCAGGCCGGTCTCACCGCAGGCTCGAATGCGGATCGTCTCCGCGCCGGTCTCGGTCCGGCCGGCGGCCGTCGTCAGAGCGAGGGCTTCGACGCTGGCCTCCAGACCGGGCTCGCCGTCCGGCTCCGCGGCCGAGAGGATGAGTGAACGCGAGGCGTGGCGGCTGGCCGTGCTGGCGATGATCGCGGCGCAGCGCTCGGCCGTCACTGCGTCCACGGCGAGAACCACGAGATTCAGCACGCTGGTCCGGGCCACGACGTGGTGGACGGCCCCGGCTCCGAGTTCTTGCGCCGCCGCCAGAGAGGCCGCCAGAGAGGCCGCCGCGCGGGCCGCGGCTTCGGCCTGAGCGGCGACTACGGCCGCTTCTGCCAGTGCCGCCGCGGCTTGGGCTGCCGCCGCGCGCGCCCACAGCTTGCTCAGCTGGCTATCGATCTCGGCCAGGCTGTGGGCCACCGGCCGAGGGGTCGTCAGATCCTGCGCCACCGTCGGCCTTCCCGTTCCATTAGGGCGTCGCCCTCCTCGGGTCCCCAGGACCCGGCCGCGTAGTCGGGGAACCGCGGCGCCGGCATCTCGGCCCAGGAGCTGATGATCGGCGTCACGACAGCCCAGGCCGCCTCCACTTCATCAGCGCGGGTGAAGAGCGAGGCGTCGCCGAGCAGCGCATCGAGGATCAGTGTTTCGTAGGCGTCGGGTGAGTCCACCACGAACGACGTCTCGTAGGCGAAGTCCATGTTCACCGTTCGAACGTCCAGCCCCAGGCCCGGCACCTTGGCCGCGAAGCGCAGCATGATGCCTTCGTCCGGCTGGATACGCATCGCCAGCACGTTGGGCGCCGGATCGCCGGTCGAGTCGCGGAAGAGCCGCAGCGGGACTTCCTTGAACTGGATCGCGATCTCAGTGGCTCGCTTGGGCAGTCGCTTGCCGGCGCGCAGGTAGAACGGGACGCCGCTCCAGCGCCAGTCGTCGATGGTGAATCGGCCGGCGACGTAGGTCTCTGTCTCCGACTCCGGGTCCACCTCAGGTTCGCCGCGATATCCCGGCACGGGCTCGCCCTGAACCCAGCCGCCGCCGTACTGGCCGCGGACAACATTTCCCCGGACATGCTCGAAGTCCGGCGTGGTGATGGCGCGCAGGACCTGGAGCTTCTGGTCGCGCAGGGCGTCGGCCGAGAAGGAGGTCGGCGGTTCCATCGCCACGAGAGCCATCAGTTGGAGCAGGTGGTTCTGGAGGATGTCGCGGCTGGCGCCCGTCTCCTCGTAGAAGGCGCCGCGGCCTTCTGAGCCGATCGACTCGGCTACGGTGATCTGGACGTGGTCAACGAAGCTGCGGTTCCAGACCGGCTCAAAGATGCCGTTTCCGAAGCGGAAGACAAGCAGGTTGCGGACCGTCTCCTTACCCAGGTAGTGGTCGATGCGGTAGACCTGCGACTCGCGGAATACCTTTTCGACCTCGTGGTTGAGATGACGCGCGGATTCGAAGTCACGCCCGAACGGCTTTTCGATGACTACGCGCCGCCAGCCCGAGGCGCGTAGCTCATGGTCAAGCCCCACCCGGCCCATCTGGCGCACGATCTCCGTCACTTGCGACGGCTGCGTGGCCAGGTAGAAGAGCCGGTTACCGCCCGTGCCGCGTTCCTTGTCCAACTCGTCGAGGCGGTCGCCCAGGCGGTTGAAGCCGTCGTCGTCTCCGAAGTCGAGCTGGTGGTAGGTGATGCGCTTGGCCAACTCCGCCCAGGCCTCTTCATCGATCGGTTGGACGCGCGAGTACTTTTCCACCGAAGCTCGAACTTCGGCCGCAAATGTCTCGTCCGTGTAGGGCCGCCGGGCTACAGCCACCAGGCTGAACTGGGCCGGCAGCAGGTTGGTCCGCCACAGCTGGTAGAGGGCCGGCACCACCTTGCGGTGGGCCAGGTCGCCCGTTGCCCCGAACAGAACGAAGGCGCACGGGTCCGGCACGCGCTCGAGGCGCAGGCCCTGCCGAAGCGGATTGGTGTCTGGTTCCGGCCGCGCTCGACGTCGGGCGGCGATGGTCGCCTCCCGCAGCTCGCGAGCGGTTCGGGCGGGCGGAGACCCGGCTGGGGTCCGGCTGGGGCTCATCGCGCGAGCCCCTCGGGACGGAGGCTTCGGCTGGCGCGAGGTGGTCATGCTCTGGCTCTTCCTATTCGGACTTCACGGCGTGACCGCCGAACTCGTTTCGGAGCGCCGCTAGGACCTTGGCCTGGTAGCTGTCGTCCTGGCGAGAGCGGAACCGGTTGAGCAGGCTCAACGTAATGACCGGCGCCGGGACGTCCTTGTCGATCGCCTCCTGAACGGTCCAGCGACCCTCGCCGGAGTCGGCGACCCAGCCCTTGAGGTGGGTGAGGTCCTGGTCCTGCGAGAACGCCGAGACGGCCAGCTCGAGCAGCCACGACCGGACGACCGAACCGTGCATCCAGAGGTCCGCGATGGCAGCCAGATCGAGCTTGTAGTCCGAGGCGTGGAGGATCTCGAAGCCCTCGGCGTAGGCCTGCATGAGGCCGTACTCGATGCCGTTGTGGATCATCTTGACGTAGTGGCCTGCGCCTGGGCCACCGGCGTGGAGGTAGCCGCCCTCCGGCGCGAGTGACCGGAAGATGGGCTCGAGGCGCTTTACCGGCTCGGGCTCGCCGCCCACCATGAGGCAGTAGCCGATCTTGAGGCCCCAGACCCCGCCCGACGTGCCGGCATCGATGAAGCTGACGCCCTGGGTGGCCACCTTGGCGTGGCGCCGGACGCTGTCGTGGAAGTTGGAGTTACCACCGTCCACGATCGTGTCGCCGGGCTCGAGCAGCTTGAGCAGCTCGTCGATCATCGACTCCGTGGCGTCGCCGGATGGAACCATGACCCACACGGCCCGTGGCTTCTCGAGCTTCTGCACGAGTTCCGCAAGCGAGAATGCGCCGTCGGCGCCCTCAGTCATGATCTCGCGGGTCTTCTCCGCGGTCCGGTTGTAGGCCACCACGTGGTGCTTGTCCAGGAGCAGGCGACGGACCATGTTGGCGCCCATGCGGCCGAGTCCGATGAAGCCGAGGTCCATGTCTTACGCCTCCTTGAGGGCCGCGGCCAGAGCGCGCTTGAGAGCGGCTAGGCCGGCGTCCGGGTCTGGTCCGAGGTTGATGCGCAGGATCGGGAGCTTGTGGTCCTCGATCGTGCGAGCGTCGCCGATCGCCTGGGCGTCGATCAGCCCGCCGAACGTATACGCCTTGCCCGGGATCTCGAGATCGTCTGGGTGCTCACTCACGAGCTGCAGGAACCAGCCGATCGGGGCGCCGCCCTTGTGAAGCTGACCTGTGGAGTGAAGGAAGCGTGGGCCGTAGCCAACGGTAGTGGCTCGGTGCGTCTTGTCGCGCAGCAGCGTCCTGATAGCCAGCAGGGCCGCGTCGCGGGCCGGCGTCTGGTGGACGTAGGCCTGGATCGAGGCGTAGCCGTTGGCGACGAGCGCCCCGAGGTGGGCCTTGAGGGCGGCGGTGGTGGCTGTCTCATCGGCCACCGCCAGGGCAGCGTCCTCGGACGAAGCGCCGCCACCGCTCTCGAAGGCCGCGATCACGGCGCGAGTGTTGGCCTTGGCCTCCTCGACGTTGGGCTGGTCGAACGGCTCTATACCCAGGACGGCGCCGGCCAGCGCGGTCGCGACCTCCCAGCGAACGAATTCGGCGCCGATCTCGATCTTCGAGCCGACGTTGATGCGGATGACTGGATGTCCCGCCGCCGCCAGCTCTGCCAGGCGCGCGTCCACGTTGCTGCCGATGGACGGGTCCGGTCCGGCGGAGCCGCCGAGTGTCATGCGAACGAAGACGCGGTCGCTTTGGTAGACCGAGGGCGCGCCGAGCGGCTCGCCATCCACAGGCACCACGCCCACGCCCGGCCCACCGGCGCTGCCTAAGGGCGCCTTGCCGGTCGATTCGGCGATGAGCTGCTCAACCCATGGCCCGAAGGCGGCGAGTTCGCGGTCAATGACGAAGGTCAGCTTGTCGCGGCCGTTGGCAGCGAAAACGCCCATGGCCAGGCCGAGTGCCAGGCCCGGGTTCTTGGCCGGGTCCGACACGCCGCAGGCCACGACCATGGCCCGGGCCTTTTCGAGGAGCAGGTCCACGTCCACGCCCAGCAGCGCGGCCGGAACGAGGCCGACGTACGTGAGGGCGGAGTAGCGGCCACCAATGTCGGGCGGGTTGAGAAAAACCTCGCGTAGCTGATCGTGGTGGGGGATCGAGCGGAGGCTCTTGTCTGGGTCCGTGATTGCGACCATGAAGTCGCCGGGCTGCGCCGGGTGCCCGACGCCCGCGGCCTTCAGCGCGTCGTCGGTGCGGGCCCACTGATAGGCCTGGAACGAGAGCGACTCGGCCGTGGTCCCGGATTTCGTGGAGACGATGAAGAGCGTCGCCATGGGGTCCAGGTCGTTCAGCGTGGCAGCCACAGCCACGGGGTCGGTCGAGTCCAGGACGCGCACGGGAACGACGGCCTCGACCGTGCCGAAGACGTGGGCCAGGAGAGCCGGAGCGAGGCTGCTGCCGCCCATGCCGCCCAGGACCGCGGTGGTGAAACCCTGCTCGCGCAGTGCGGCCGCGAATGCCTTCAGCTCGACAGCCTCGTCGGCGAAGTGGAACGGCGCCTCCAGCCAGCCGAGGCGCGTCGCCACGGCGCGCTTGACCACTTCCTCGTCACTCCACACGGACGGATCGCGGCGGCCGATGGCCCGGTCGGCCCATTCCTTCTCAACGGCCACGGCGCGGGCGGCGGCCAGGGCCGACTCGAGCTTTGCGTCGTTCAGGCTGAGATCCAGGGCCAGGGAGTTGGCGGTGTTCGAGTCGGTCATGGCGGCGGGCCTCGTGGCTGGCAGGGTTTGGTGGAGTAACCGGTCAGGTGGCAGCTATCACCGGCTGGGGTTGATTGGCTTGACCGCCCCCAGAAGGGCGGCCTCTTGCTCGATTGCGCGTATCTTGCCCACGCGGCGGACGTGGCGCGCGGCTCCGCTGAACCTGGCGGCAAGGAAGCTCTCGGCGCACGAGACGGCCGTCTCGATGCCAATCACGCGGGCCCCCAACGCGAGCACGTTCATGTCGTCGTGCCTCACGCCCTGACCCGCGGAATAGGTGTCGTGGCAGAGCCCGGCGCGGATTCCGGGAAGCTTGGAGGCGGCAACCGAGGCGCCGACTCCACTGCCGCAGACGAGGATGCCGCGATCCGCTCGACCCTCCAGGATGGCCAGGCCGAGAGCTCGACTGTAGTCAGGGTAGTCGTCCTCGAGATTGCTCCCGTCGCCGCCCAGGTCGATCAGCTCGTGTCCCAGCGGCACGAGGCGCGCCAGCAGCTCGGCTTTCATCTCCGCCCCGGCGTGGTCTGCTGCGAGTGCGATGCGCATCTTGGCTCCTCTTTAGTGGCCGCTCGAACCAGGATCGGTCGCAACTATCCGGCCGCGCAGTCCTTCGCGGACGACCTTTCGGCCGAGTTCTATCACTCGATCCGCGGTGATGCCGAAGCCTTTGAAGATATCCTCCGCGGGAGCGGATGCTCCGAAGCGATCGATGCCGACGATCACACCGTCGTCGCCCGCATACCGCTCCCATCCAAACGGACTCTCGGCCTCGACGGTAAGACGCTTGCGGGATGCTCGCGGCAGGACGGATTCGCGATACGCCTCGTCCTGGGCCTCGAAACGCTCCCAGGACGGGAGGCTGACGACGCGACAGCGAATGCCCTCCGTCTCGAGCGCGGCCGCGGCTGCTACGGCAAGCTGCAGCTCCGAGCCGGTTCCAATAAGGATCAGGTCCGGCGCCGCCGCATCGCCGCTGGCGTGGCGCAGCACGTAGCCGCCCTTTGCCACTCCCCGGCGAGCGTTCTCGGCGGTCCCTTCCAGGACCGGCATCTTCTGGCGGGTCAGAATCAGGGCCGTCGGTCCGTCGCTTGATTCCACGGCGCAGGCCCAGGCCGCGGTTGTTTCGTTGGCGTCGCCGGGTCGAATGACCGTCAGGTTGGGGATGGCGCGTAGGCCGGCCACGTGTTCGATCGGTTCATGGGTGGGTCCGTCCTCACCCAGGCCGATGGAGTCGTGAGTCCAGACATAGACCAGCCGCAGGCGGGACATCGCCGCCAGTCGCACCGCGCCGCGCATATAGTCGCTGAATATCAGGAACGTGGACGCATACGGGATGAAGCCGCCGTACAGGGCGATGCCGCTGACGGCGGCACCCATGGCGTGTTCTCGGACGCCGAAGCGGATGTTGCGCCCGCCCGGGTTGGTGGCCTCGAAGATGCCGGCGCCCTCGATGTCGGTCAGGTTCGATTCGGACAGGTCCGCCGAGCCACCGAAGAGCTCCGGCAGTGGCTTCGCCAGGGCATTGATCGCCTCCTGGCTGGCCTTGCGCGTCGCCAGGCTGTCGCCGACGGCGTAGCTCTTGAGGCTCGCCTCCCAGTCGCCAGGCAGCTTGCAGGCAAGGCGTCGCTCGAGTTCGGCCGCTTCCGCTGGGTACTCGCGGGAGTAGGTGGCCAGCTTCTCGCGCCAATCCGCGACGAGCTTCTCACCCTCGGGGATTGCCTCGCGGAATCGGGCAAGAACCGCGTCCGGTACGAAGAAATGCGCCTCCGGATCCCAGCCGTAGGCAATCTTGGCGCCGCGGACTTCTTCCTCGCCCAGCGGCGAGCCGTGGGCCTTCTGGGAGTCGTGCTTCGTCGGCGCGCCGAATCCGATATGCGTCCGCACGGCGATCAGGCTGGGCCGCTCATCGCCCCGCGCCGCCTCGATCGCGGCTCCGATCGCGGCCATATCGTTGCCGTCCTCAACCCGGGCCGTCTGCCAGCCGTACGAGTCGAAGCGCTCGACTGTTCTGTCGGAGAAGGCCAGGGCTGTGGGTCCGTCGAGCTGGATGTGGTTGTCGTCGTAGAGGTAGACGAGCTTGCCCAGCTTCAGGTGCCCCGCCAGAGACGCGGCCTCGGCCGAGATCCCCTCCTGCAGGTCGCCGTCGGAGCAGATGGCGTACACGAAATGATCGATCAGGTTGTGGCCAGGCCGGTTGAACTCGGCCGCGAGGCGGCGCTGGGCAATCGCCATGCCGACGCCGTTCGCGAATCCCTGACCCAGCGGTCCGGTGGTCGCCTCGACGCCCTTTGTGTGTCCGTGTTCGGGGTGGCCGGGCGTGAGCGAGCCCCACTGGCGGAAGGACTTCAGGTCCTCGAGCGTCAGCCCGTAGCCGGTCAGATATAGCAGCGAGTACAGCAGCATGCTGGCGTGGCCGGCGGAAAGAAGGAATCGATCTCGGTTCGGCCAGCTTGGATCAGCGGGGGCGTGGCGCAGAAATTTCGTCCACAGCGTGTAGGCCATCGGCGCCATGCCCATCGGCGCGCCCGGATGGCCAGAGTTGGCCTTCTGGACGGCGTCCATGGAAAGCGTCCGAATGGTGTTAATCGCGAGTTGGTCGAGGTCTCCGGCGACGTCTGTCAATTCGATCTCCCACTCCTTGCTCGCTGGCAGGCATCCCTGCCGAGCCGCCGTCACCAGCTTCGAAGCTATCGAGCGATGACGCCATTCTACGGCCCAAGGGCGATGCACCGGCGCGTCGAACCGGTCGGACCGGCCAACGAACCCAGATCTGCTGGGCCTGGAGATTGCATTGGGCCAAGGCTTACCGTTCTCCTTCCGGAGCCATCAGTCGCTGCAGGCATTGCGGCTCCGTTTTGGGCTGCTACACTCGCGAACAAGGTGCTGCCCTGGTGCATGAGACCGGGCTGGACCTGCCGGCAGCGGACCCGGCCGAGTGCCCCGCCAACTGGCGCAAGCGAGCGCGAGGAAACTAGATGCGGATCTACGAAGGCAGTCCGCGGCAGAACTACGAGGAAGTCCTGCGATCTATCGGGGCCTTCCTTGATCAGCGTGGAATGCGTGAGGTCCTGGTGGTCGAGGCGCCCGATGGCTTCGTCGTGCAGGGCCTGATCGTTGACACTGCGTCGGCCGGTACGTGGTCGGAGACAATCGGCCACCAGACCAAGGAAACGTTCACCTTCCTCGACGATGACATCGCCCGGTTCCTGGAAGAGGGCCACGCCAGACGCGACAATGCTCAGCGCGCGGTGGCTTGGGGCCAGGCGGGCTACTATGAGCAGGCGTTCCGAGTGATTGGTCGATACGTCGACGAACAGAAGCCGCGCGACATCTTCTTCTTCGAGCAGGAAGGAGCCTTCGTTCTGCGACTCCTCATGGGGACGCAGACTGGCAGTCGGCATTTGATTGCCGAATTCACGCGTGACGAGGTCGAAGCGATGATCGCCCAGGCCCCAGACTTCAGAGGCCAAAAGGCCAAGCCGCAGCCGGGAGCCTAGTGGCGCTGCAGCAGGGCAGGGAGGTAGACGGTGAAGATCGTGAAGGTTCTGGCGACTCTTTTCCTCGTAGTGCTCGCCGCCTTGGTTGTTATTCCTCTGCTCGTACTGGCAGGGCTCTTCATTTGGCTGAAACTGACTGAGGAGGGCGACGAGGAGTCGCTCGAACTCGATCAGGAAGGTATCTAGCCCTCGCCCGCAGGAGCCTCGCCCGCAGGAGCCTCGCCCGCAGGAGCCTCGCCCGCATTCGATCGTGAGGAGGTCGCCCGCAGGAGCGTCGCCTGGGCCAGCTGGCCTGGGCGATTTGCTTTTCCGACCATGAAACGCGAACGCGCCCCTTTCCCGGAACCCAGGTCTGAGCCACTCGCCGTAGGCGCCGAGATCCTGGCTGGGCCGGAGAAGGCCACACCGACAATGGTCGGGCGCGCCATTCCCACGGCCCGCGCGCGCCATCTCGCCGAGATCGCGGTCGTACTCGTGATGTTCACGTGGGGCGCCAACGTGGTCGCGGTCAAGGCCGCCATCGCCGACGTGCCGCCCATCGTCTTCGCCTTTGCCCGGTTCGGGACGGCCTTCCTGGTGATGATGGCGTTTCTGCGCTGGCGTGAGGGTAGCGTCTCGCTTCCCCGGCGGGACGTGGTACCGATCGCCCTGCTCGGCCTGGCCGGGTTTGGTTTGTATCAGGACTTGTGGGCCTCGGCCCTGGGTCAGACGACAGCGTCCAACTCGGCCCTCCTCACGGCCGCCACTCCGATCTCAACGATGCTCATCGCGGCGGCGGTGGGCTCGGACTCGCTTTCGCGAGCGAAGCTCGTCGGCGCCGCAATCTCGCTGTCGGGAGTCGTGGCGGTGGTCGGAGCCACGCATGGGTTTGGCTTCGCAGGTGCGTCCGGGGGCGACCTTATGACTTTCGTGGCTACGGTCTGCTGGGCGTGCTACGTGGCCTTCGGCGCGCCGGTTCTGCGCCGCCACTCTCCGCTGCGTACGGCGACGTGGGCCATCGGCTTCGGTTGTTTGGGGATGCTGCCCCTGGCGCTGATGGAGTTTCCGCAGTTCGACCCGTCGCACGTCGGCCTCGGTACTCTGGGCCTTCTTGCCTACTGCGCCCTGCTGCCGGCGGCGGCGGCGAACGTCGTCATCTTTGCCGCCATCAAGGTCCTCGGTCCGACGCGGGTGATGCTCTTCCAGTTCCTGGTGCCGGCCTTCGCGGTAGTACTGGCCGCGGCCTTCCTGGGCGAGGCGATCGTCGTCGGTCAGATCCTGGGCGGCGTGATAATCGTGGCCGGCATCCTGGCTTCTCGCATGGGCTCGAGCCAAGGTCGGCGGATCTGAGCGCCGTCCTCGCCCCTCGATGCCTTGACACCTGTGGGTGGGCGTCCTAACATCAACAAGCCTTTATATAAAGGCCCATTGTTGTGGCACCAGGACGGGTTTGCGCCCGCAGCTTCGCAAAGAGGAGCAGGAACACCGTGAGCGAGAAGATCAGCAGCGACGCCGCGAACGCGAGCCACGCGAGTGTGGCTTTGGCGCCGGCAACCGGAACCGCGGCCACCCCATCGCGGGGCAAGAAGATCCGCGTCGCGATCGTCGGCGTCGGCAACTGCGCCAGCAGCCTCGTCCAGGGCCGCTACTACTATGAGAACGCGGCAGAGGATGACTTCGTCCCGGGCCTGATGCACGTCAACCTGGGCGGCTACCACGTTCGCGACATCGAGTTCGTGGCCGCCTTTGACATCGACAAGAACAAGGTCGGCAAGGACCTGTCCGAGGCGATCTACACCAAGCCGAACAACACCATCGTCTTCCACAAGGTGCAGAACCTCGGCGTCAAGGTCGAGCGGGGAATGACCCACGACGGTCTGGGCAAGTACCTGTCCCAGATCATCGAGAAGGCGCCCGGACCCACCGCCGATGTCGTCGGTATCCTCAAGGAGCGCAAGGTCGACGTCGTCGTCAGCTACCTGCCTGTCGGCTCAGAGGAAGCGACCAAGTGGTACGTGGAGCAGGCGCTCCAGGCCGGCGTCGCCTTCGTCAACTGCATCCCGGTCTTCATCGGTCGGGAACCGTACTGGCAGCGCCGCTTCGCCGAGAAGGGCCTGCCGATCATCGGTGACGACATCAAGAGCCAGGTCGGCGCGACCATCAGCCACCGCGTCCTGACCCGCCTGTTCATGGATCGCGGCGTTCGAGTCGACCGCACCTACCAGCTCAACTTCGGCGGCAACACCGACTTCCTCAACATGCTGGAGCGTGAGCGCCTCGAGTCCAAGAAGATCTCCAAGACCAACGCTGTCACCTCGATGCTCGACTACGACATCGATCCGGACAACATCCACGTCGGCCCGTCGGACCACGTGCCGTGGCTGCTCGACCGCAAGTACTGCTACATCGTCATGGAGGGCACGACGTTCGGCGACGTGCCGCTCAAGTGCGAGATGAAGCTCGAAGTCTGGGACAGCCCCAACAGCGCCGGCGTGGTCATCGACGCGATCCGCTGCCTGCGGCTGGGCCTCGACCGGGGCCTGAAGGGGACCCTGGTGGCCCCGTCCAGCTACTTCATGAAGAGCCCGCCAATGCAGATCCACGACGATATCGCCTTCAACCGCGTTGAGGCCTTCATCCGCGGCGAGGACAACGAAACGCTCGTAGGTACCGAGACTCTGCCCAAGAAGTTCACTCGCAAGGCCCCGCTCCGCGGTGGCAAGGCAGCCGCGGCCGTCGAGGTCTAGCTCTCAAAGAACCGCCACAGTCGGTTTCCCGGGCGCCACGCGGCGACCCGGGAGCCGGCTGGGGATCAACGCCTATGCAACCAGGCCCGTCGGGCCTGGTTGTTTATTTGCCGGGCCGAGCTCCTGGCCCTCCGCGCCGCACGAGCGGGCGCGAGTCGCGGTGCTCAGCCACTCGCGGCGCGGTCACCTAATCCCGCCGGCCCGTGACCCGGGGCATCTAGTCAGACTTGCCCCACATGAGAGTTGGAGCAGACAAGAGGGCCAGTGGTCCAGCGCGAACGCTCCTAGCGGCCCCGGACCGGTCAAGGGCCGCTCATTAAGCCTGCGCCCGAGCGTGGCTGCTGCTCCGTGGCGGTCAGGCCCCGCTTCACCGCCCGCTGCAGGGCCGCGATCGGATGGCCAACTTTCACTCCGGGCAAGTTGGACCAGAACGCAATGCCGGACTCAGGCCCCCGCTCTGGGTGGAGGAGGAGCGGCGCAAGGGATTGTCGCAGGAGGAGCTGGCGGAAATGGCGCCGGGTCTATCTCCGCCTCAGCCGAGATGTACAGCCGTAGCAGCAGAGATCAGCGAGCGGCAGGGGCCGCGGCCGTCTCCCGGATCCGGGTTAGCAGCGACTGCCAGGCGGCCACAAAGGACGTCACGCCCTGCACCTGGAGGAGGCGGCCGAGGTTGTCGACATCCACGCCCTCCGCTCCGAATCGCGCGATCAGATCTTCGTTAATGCTGTTGGCCCCGGCCGCGAGTGTCCCGGCGAGCATTTTGGGTCGAGCCGTGACTGCCGTCGCGACCGTCCCGTGATCGGCAAAGGCAAGCAGCGTCTCCTCGGGCATCGTGTCGACCGTGAGCGGAGCCGCCAGCGCCTCGACGTATAGGATGTCGGATGCCGTCTTGTCCTTGGGTGCCGGTGCTCGCCCATAGGAGCCGTTGCGGTCGGGCGCCTTCGTTCAGCAGCCGCTGCCAGCGGTCGCTCTCGAGGAGCGCTCGGTAGGCGCTGTATGTCCGGTGAGACATCGCGATGCCCAGCTTGAGGTGGAGATCGGCCGGTAGTTCGCCCGCGACAGGCCCATCCCAGCGGCTCACGAACACGGACGCGACCGAAGGAACGTACGGGTCCAACCCGGCCTCGACGCGGCGCTCGATGGCTTTGGTGTACGCCTCGGCGGCCGCCAGGTACTGGTCCGCGGAGAAGAGAAGCGTTACGTTCACCGGGACGCCGGCGAAGATCGATTCCTCGATCGCCTTGAGTCCTGCCGTAGTGCCGGGGATCTTGATGAAGAGGTTCGGCCGGCCGGCCAGGGCATGCAGTCGGGCCGCCTCGCTCGTCGTCGTCGCGGCATCGTTGGCCAGGAGCGGCGAGACCTCGAGCGAGACGAACCCGTCGACGCCGTTCGTGCGCCGGTAAACTGGCAGGAACATGTCGGCCGCGCGGCGCAGATCGTCTATGGCAAGCTCGAAGAAGATGCTCTCGGTATCGGCACCACTCGCCGCCAGCCGTCGAATCTGCTCGTCGTAGGCGTTGGAGCCGCCGATTGCCTTGTCGTAGATGGACGGGTTGGACGTCAGGCCGGTCACGGACAACTCCGTGATGTACCGCTCCAGTTTCCCGCTGTCCAGCAGGTCCCGGGTGATGTTGTCGAGCCAGACGCTCTGCCCGATCCAGGCGAGCTTCGCGATCCGATTCATGTTGCCTCCAGTTATCGGCTCTCGTTCAGCCGTTGAGTATGTCGCCGCGGAATGCGTAGGCGTCCTGGAGCCTGCGGCGGAGCGCGTTCAGGAACCGGGCCGCAAGCTCGCCATCGACGAGCCGGTGGTCAGCGGTCAGGGTCAACTTCATCACCTGCCGTATTCCGATGCCATCACCGACCGCGATCGGCGTGGGGACGATGCTCGACACCGCGAGTATCGTCGATTCGCCGGGATTGATGATGGCGCTGAACTCGTCGACCCCAAACATCCCGAGGCTCGAGATAGTGAAGGTGCCGCCCCTCATGTCGTCGGGCGTTAGCGTGCCCTTTCGCGCCGACTCCGCCAGCGCCGCGGCTCGCGTGTGCAGTTCGCCGAGCGAAAGGCGATCGGCGTCCCGAATGACCGGCACGACGAGGCCGTCGGGCAGCACGAACTCCGCCCAGGCCGACCGTGCTGCCTCTCTCCACGCTCACTTGCCGGGACAGTTTGCGGTGAAGCCCGCTCGTCATTAGTATTGGAAAAACCCCGGAGGAGAAACGCGCGATGGCGAAGTATGTCTTTGTGACCGGAGGCGTCACCTCCTCCCTCGGCAAGGGCATCACCGCCGCCAGCGTCGGCCGACTCCTCAAGGCTCGCGGGCTGGCCGTGTCCGTCCTAAAGCTGGACCCGTACATCAACGTCGATCCGGGCACCATGTCGCCGTACCAGCACGGCGAAGTCTTCGTCACTGATGACGGCGCCGAGACGGACCTGGATCTTGGCCACTACGAGCGCTTCATCGACGAGAATCTCTCCCAGCTCTCCAATGTCACGACCGGCCGCATCTACCAGGCCGTCATCGGCAAGGAGCGCCGCGGCGACTACCTCGGTGGCACGGTCCAGGTCATCCCGCACATCACCAACGAGATCAAGGAGCGCATCCAGCAGCTGGCCCGAGATGGCCGCGCGGACGTCATCATCGTCGAGGTCGGCGGGACCGTCGGCGACATCGAGTCGCTGCCGTTCCTCGAGGCGATACGCCAGATGCGCAAGGACGTCGGCCGCGACAACGTGATGTACATCCACGTGACGCTGCTGCCCGCACTCGCCGCCACGGGCGAGCTGAAGACGAAACCCACTCAGCACTCCGTCAAGGAGTTGCGCGCCATCGGCATCCAGCCGGACGTGATCGTGCTGCGGTCCGATCATCCGGTTAGCCAGGAGATCCGCGACAAGATCTCCCTCTTCACAGACGTCGCCAGTGAAGCCGTTATCCCTGCCGAAACAGCGTCCACGATCTATGAAGTGCCGCTCCTTTTCGAGGAGTCAGGCCTCGGTTCGCTCCTGGTTCGAGAGCTGGGTCTGGAGAGCACAGCCGGGCTGCCCGATCTCGAGTCCTGGCGCGAGCTGGTCGGTCGGATTAAGCGCCCCAAGCCGATCATCGAGGTCGCCCTGGTCGGCAAGTACATCGAGCTTCCGGACGCCTACCTATCGGTCGTCGAATCCCTCAAGCATGCCGGCTGGGCGCACGAGGTGGACGTCAAGATTCGCTGGGTAGACTCTGAGGGTCTGACGAAGGAGAACCTGGCCGAGCGGCTCGCCGGTTTGCGCGGCGTTGTGGTTCCCGGTGGTTTCGGCCATCGCGGCATCGAGGGCAAGATCCTCGCCGCCAGGTACGCCCGCGAGAGCAGGCTGCCGTTCTTGGGGCTGTGTCTGGGACTGCAGTGCGCCGTCATCGAATTTGCGCGCGATGTCTTGGGCACCGAAGACGCCAACTCGACCGAATTCGACATGTTCACGGAACACCCGGTCATCGACTTCATGCCGGACCAGCGGACGATGCAGGACAAGGGCGGCACCATGCGCCTGGGCCTATACCCCGCCCGGCTGACCCCCGGCTCCAAGGCCGCCATGGTCTATGGCTCGGAGCTTATTTACGAGCGCCACCGCCATCGCTTCGAGGTCAACAACACCTACCGTCCGCTCCTCGAGGCTGCCGGTATGGTGCTCTCCGGCCAATCACCGGACGGGCGCCTCGTCGAGATCATCGAGCTGAAGGACCACCCCTGGTTCGTCGCCAGTCAGTTCCACCCTGAGTTCAAGAGCCGCCCCGAGCGGCCGCACCCGCTCTTCGATGGGTTCATTGGCACGGCTGTGGCCCTGTCCGAGGGCCGCGCGCCGGAATATCGAGCGCAGGCTCCCGAGATCCGCCCGAGCGCCGCTCTGCTGGGCACAGGGCAAGGCGAGTAGTCGCGCCCCTGTCGCCGACCTCGATGGCATCTCCTGGCTCGTCCCGAACTGGGGCTCCACGCACTCAAGGTCGATTGGACGCCGTTTCGCCCGAACTGCTCATCCTGATCGGATCCCTGTCGGTTCAATTCGGCGGTGGGCTCGCGACGGTCCTCGTCCGGGACTATGGGCCGCTGCCGGCCGTCTCGATGCGGATCGTCTTCGGCGCCCTCTTGCTGTTGTTGCTTCGGCCCGTGCGCATCCGCGGCGTCTCGCGGGCGGCCCTGGTAAGTTGCTTGGGCCTCGGGCTCGTCCTGGCGGCCATGAACACGCTCTTCTTCGTGTCCCTATCGAAAATCCCGATCGGCGTGGCGGTCACGATCGAGTTCTGGGGCCCGCTCGCCGTGGCCGTGCTGGGCTCACGGCGCGCCCTCGACCTGGTCTGGGTGGCGATGGCCGGGGCCGGAATATTCGTTTTGGCCGGTGGCCGGCTCGGGGCCGACGACGCCCTCGGCGTAGCTGCCGCGGCCGCATCTGGGTTGTGTTGGGCCATTTACATCGGCGTTGCCGGAAGAGTGGCTCGTTATTGGCCGGATGGCCGAGGGCTGACGCTAGCTATGGTCGTGGCGGCAGCAGCGATAGTTCCGCTGACGCTCTCCCTATCCGATGTGCGTCCGCTGCTAGTCGTGCCCCTGGCACTGGCCGGGGGCGTGGTGCTCGGCCTCTTCAACAGCGCAATTCCTTACACAACCGAACTTGCTGCGCTGCGGCGCATGTCGGCCTCGACCTTTGGCGTCCTGATGAGTCTGGAGCCGGCCATCGCCGCCGGCGTGGGTTTCGTCCTGCTCGGCCAGGTGCTGGGCGCAATGGATATAGCGGCCATCGCGGGCGTGGCGTTAGCGAGCGTCGGCGCGAGCCTCTCGGCCCGAAGATGGCCGGTGACTTTGGGTGAGTTGGAGGGCTCTTAGCGTCGGCGACGGGCGTTGGGCGGTAACCTGTCGGCCGCTGCCCTGCGACTGCCGCCTGTATCGGTCACGTCCACCGGCACCACACTCATGAGCGAGATTGACGCGGCCCTCGGGTCCGGGTATTCTCCGATGCACCCCGACCATGCACACTCGCTGCGGACTGATTCGCGCGATCTCGCTGCACGGCACTTTCCCCACGAGAGCCCTGCCCAACAAATGCCTGCCAACGGTTTCGACCAGCGTTCCCGCAACCGCCGCCCCCGCCGACGTCCTGCCGGCCGTACGCCCATTGCGGAGTTCGACGAGTTCTCGGATGGCGACTCTCGCGACCTAGACATCAACGAACTGCTGGGCATGAACGCCAACGATCTCCAGGCCGTGGGACATGACCTCGAAATGGACGAGGATGCGGTGGGCGCGGAAGAGATGGTTGATCGCATCCTGGCCCGCCAGAGCGAGCTGGCCGGCCACGGCTACGCGACGGGCATCCTCGATATCGTCGACGAGGGCTTCGGCTTCATGCGCCGCCACGGGCTGATGCCCACGCCGGACGACGTATATGTCTCGTCCACGCAGATCCGCCGTTTCGGGCTGCGCATCGGCGACCGCATCAGCGGCTCCGTCCGCGCTCCACGCGAGGGCGAGAAGTACTGGGGCATGATCCGGGTCGACCGGGTCAACGGCCTAGACCCAGAGACGGCCAAGCTGCGCCCGGTGTTCGGCGACCTGACACCGGTCCACCCGGACGTTCTGATCAACCTCGAGACGGACGCCAAGAACCTCAGCCAGCGGCTCATCAACCTGGTCAATCCGATCGGCAAGGGTCAGCGCGCTCTCATCGTCAGCCCGCCTAAAGCCGGCAAGACGATGCTGCTGAAGCAGATTGCCAACGGCATCAGTACAAACTACCCGGAGATCCTGCTCATGGTCGCCCTCATCGGCGAGCGGCCTGAGGAAGTCACCGACATGCGGCGTTCGGTCAAGGGCGAGGTCATCAGCTCCACCTTCGACGAGCCGACTGAGAACCACACCCACGTCGCCGAGATGGCCCTCGAGATCGCTAAACGACAGGTCGAGACCGGCCGCGATGTCGTAATCCTGCTGGACTCGATCACGCGACTGGCCCGCGCCTACAACCTGGCCCTGCCGCCATCGGGCCGGACGCTCTCAGGTGGCCTCGATCCGATTGCGCTGTACCCGCCCAAACGCTTCTTCGGCGCCGCCCGAAACATCGAATTCGGTGGCTCGCTGACAATCATCGGCACCTGCCTGGTGGACACGGGCTCGCGCATGGACGACGTCATCTACGAGGAGTTCAAGGGGACCGGCAACAGCGAACTCATCCTGGACCGCAAGCTGGCCGAGAAGCGCATCTTCCCAGCCATCGACGTTCAGCGCTCCGGCACCCGCCGCGAGGAACTGCTCCTCGAGGAGCCGGTCCTCAAGATGGTCTGGACGATGCGCCGGATGCTCTCCGCGGTCGGCACCAACGAAGGCATCGAGCTGCTGCTCAACCGGCTCTCCAAGACGGATAGCAACGTCCAGTTCCTCGCGACGCTGACCAAGAGCCTCGATGCCTGAGAGGGCGGGCAGCGCCCCACCCGACCGAGCCGCCCCAATCCTGCCCGAATAGAGGGCAGCCGAGTCCGCTGCGATTTGCGCAGCTGCACCTCCGTCTGTTACGCTTAGGATGAATAGACCTCCGGCCGGTCCTGCGCTCTATCGTGTCGGCTGAGGGCGAAGCTAATACCGAGACCCTCGGGCGGCTCCCACCACGTCCCGTCAACTGCCGCCCATCGCTGGAGGATCCGTATTGCATAGTGCGGCCGTGGTGGCCCGTGAAGCTCTCGCCCGTTTGGGTGTCAATCATCGGACCGCGGCCCTCGCCGTGGCGCTCCTCTCGCCGCTGCGCTCGATCGTGGCGCCGTTCTTCGGCTCAGCCACCGAGCTGCTCGGAGGCGATCCGGGCAGGCTCCATCCGCTGGCGCAGAGCCGCAAGCTCGTCGAGGTCGGGGCGGACGGCATAAGCCACGCCGCTCACCTACATCCGCCCCGGATCGTCGCCGCCGTTCACTCGCGCCTGGCCCATCCCGATCGTCCCGAGCGCCTGGTTCCCATCGGCGTGTGCGCCCTCCTCGTCGTCGCCGCGGCCCTGAGCTCGCTACCACCGGTTGGCACGGTCTCCGGCGGCGCCGCTCCCACGTACGGCCCGAGGGTCGGCATGGCCGGGCTCGAGGGTGCTGGTTCGAGCATCTCGGACGTGACCGGCCCGGCCGCCCCCAGCCTTGCCAGCGGCGGCCTCGACTACTACCCCGGCGACGTCACCATCCCCAACACGCTCGCCGGTCCCGAGGTCGGCACGGTCTCCGGCGGCGCCGCTCCCACGTACGGCCCGCGGGTCGGCATCGCCGGTCCCGAGGGTGCTAGTTCGAGCATCTCGGACGTGACCGGCCCGGCCGCCCCCAGCCTTGCCAGCGGCGCGGCTCCCACGTACGGCCCGCGGGTCGTCATCGCCGGTCCCGAGGGTGCTGGTTCGAGCATCTCGGACGTGACCGGCCCGGCCGCCCCCAGCCTTGCCAGCGGCGGCCTCGACTACTACGCCCGCGACGTCACCATCCCCAACACGCTCGCCGGTCCCGAAGTCGGCACGGGCGGCCAGGGCGTGCTCAGTACCTACGTGGTCTCGTCCGGCGACACCTTGGGGACCATCGCCGCCCGCTTCGACATCAGCCTGACGACCCTCTACTGGGCCAACAAGACCGCGCTCCCCGATGTTGCTTCGATCCACGTGGGCCAGCGCTTGATCATCCCGCGGGTCGATGGCCTGGTGGTGGTCGTCGCCGCCGCCGACACGATCGACTCGCTGGCGGCGAAGTACAAGGTGGCACCCCAGGATCTCATGGACGCTAACAGCCTCGCGGGACCGAACATCGTGACCGGGCAGACGCTGTTCATCCCCGGCGCGAACGGGGGCCCGATACCAACTCCCACTCCTGCTCCCACTGCAAAACCGAAGCCCGCCAGCGCTATAGTCTCCAGCGGCGGCGGTGGGAGCTCCTATACGGGTGGTCAGCTGCTCTGGCCGGTCCGGGGAACGATCAGCCAGTACTTCCACGCCGGTCACCCGGCCCTCGATATTGCGGCCCACTCGGGCACTCCGGTGGTCGCCGCCGCTGGCGGGACCGTCATCTACGCCGGGTGGAAGACCACCGGCGGCGGCATCGGCGGCGGCATAGTGGTCTGGATCTCACACGGCGGTGGGCTCTACACGACCTACAACCACTTGTCCTCGGAGATCGTGGGAGTAGGTCAGCGTGTCAGCGCGGGCCAGCGAATAGGGTCCGTCGGCATGACCGGAGCAGCAACCGGGCCCCACCTGCATTTCGAAGTCTGGGCCTCGCTTCCGTGGGGCGACTGGACGACGAGGGGCGCGCGTAATCCGATGCTCTACCTGGGTCGCTGACGACACCCTCTCCGGACATCGGCGCCCAGCCCCGGGTCTTGCGCCACGTTTCCCGGCGCCTTCCGGGCCCGCGTTGCGCTGGGTCGCCGCCGTGAAGCGGCCCCGAACCAGTCCCATGCGAGAATGAAGACATGTTCCTCGACCGAGTAAAGATCTTCCTTAACGCCGGTAACGGTGGCGACGGTGCGGCCACATTCCGGCGCGAAGCCCACGTGCCCCGCGGCGGCCCAGACGGCGGCGACGGCGGCCGCGGCGGTTCTATCTACCTTACCGTCGATCCTGGTGAGACCAGCCTGCGGGACTACCGCCAGGCCCACCACTTTAAGGGCACGCCGGGCGGTCGCGGCTATGGCCAGCGCATGCACGGCAAGGCCGGCCACGACCTGACCCTCAAGGTGCCGCCCGGCACGGGCATCTTCCTCGAAGAGACCGGCGAGCTACTCGGCGATCTCGTGGCCGCGGACCAGACCCTGATGGTTGCCCGAGGCGGACGGGGCGGCCTCGGCAACGTCCATTTCGCCACCTCCACGCACCAGGCACCGCGCCACGCCCAGCGAGGCGAACCCGGCGAGGAGCGCTGGGTCTGGCTGGAGCTCCGGCTGATCGCCGATGTCGGGCTCGTCGGGTTGCCCAACGCGGGCAAGTCCACTCTACTTGCGGCGCTCACCGCGGCCCGGCCAAAGATCGCGGACTATCCCTTCACCACACTGGAACCGAACCTTGGCGTGCTCGACCTGGGCGACCAGGACGAGCGCCGACCGACCATCGCGGATGTGCCAGGTTTGATCGAGGGGGCTAGTTCCGGCGCCGGGCTCGGCCACGCCTTCCTGCGTCACGTGGAACGCACCCGCATCCTGGTCCACGTCGTGGACGGCTCGGACCGCGATCCGGAGTGGGGCTACAACGTCATTCGCGATGAGCTGGACGCCCACGATCCGGCCCTGCTGGCCAAGCCCATGCTCGTGGCCTACAACAAGATGGACCAGGCCGCGGCCGCCGACGCGTGGCCCGCCTTCGAGAAGGCGCGCCGAGCCCAGGGCGTGGCGGTCGTGGCGATCTCCGCGTCCGCCGGCGAGGGCCTGGCCGAACTGCGGGTACGGCTGGCCGCCATGCTGCCCGATGCCGACGAGCTGGCTGAACCAGTGGCGACGGCCGGGGTTGTCGTGCATCACATCGAGTCGGCAAGCGAGGGCTTCCGAGTCGATCGCGACAACGCCGTGTTCGTGGTTCACGGCAAGAAGATCGAGCTCCTGGCCGCCCAGACCAACTTCGAAACGGAAGAGTCGGCCGAGCGCTTCCAGCGCGACCTGCTCCGACTGGGCATAGACGAAGAGCTGCGTCGCATTGGCATCTTGCCGGGCGATACGGTCCGCATCGGTAGCAGCGAACTCGAATGGGAGCCCGACGACTGGGATCAACGGTGACGATGACTGACCGAGATCAGACGACCGGCCGGACCGAGGCATCTCCGGGCGGAAGCGCCGGCGGAGCTGCCTGGGTTGAGCCCGCCGACAGGCGCATCGGGATCCTGGGCGGAACCTTCGATCCCGTCCACTACGGCCACCTCGTGATCGCTGAGCAGGTCCGCGAGGCGCTGGAACTGGACCGCGTTCTGTTCGTGCCCGCCGCCATGCCGCCCCACAAGCTGGACGAGCCCGTGACCCCGGCGGCGGATCGCGTGGCCATGGTGGAGCTGGCCATCGCGGGCAATCCGGCCTTCGCGGTTTCCCGCGTCGAGCTTGAGCGGGACGGTCCCTCGTACACCTCCGACACTCTGGCCGAGTTGTCCGACGAGGCGGCTCACCAGGGAGTGGCCCGGGACTTCTACTTCATCCTGTCGACCGAGGCCCTGGCCGGTTTGCGCGGCTGGCACGAGCCGGAGCGTCTGCTGGCGCTGGCGCATCTCGTCGTCGTGCCGCGACCGGGCGCGCCGCTTCCCGATGCCACGTGGTTGGCCGCGAACCTGCCAGGCGGAGCCGCCTCAACTGAACGCGTTGTTTGCGTAGACACGCTGCCCCTGGCCCATTCCGCCTCGGACGTTCGCGCCCGCGCCGCTGCAGGCCACTCCATCCGCTACCTGGTCCCACCTGCCGTGGAGTCGTACATTCGCGACCACCGGCTGTATCTTTCGAACAACAACCTGAGGATCGCTTGACGTGACCGACACACAGCCCGAATCGGAAGCCCAGCCCGTGGCCGAAGCCGCGGCCGCCGAAGCCGCGCCCGCCGCCGCCGCGCCCGCGGCCAAGGTCGCGCCCGCGGCCGAAGTCCTGCCCAGCCTGGACGGCTTGCCGCGACGCCGCAAGCCCGCGATAGCCAAGCCCGCCGTTCGCAAGGCTACGGCCGACGAACGCGAAGAGGCTCTTGCCGACGCGCTCGAGGCCGAGATCGAGGCAGAAGAGGCCGCAGCCGCTGCCGCCGCTGAGCCGGAGCTGCCAGAATCGCTGCGCGAGCGGGGTGCACGTCTCAGCGCCCTCGAGATCGCCCGCAAGATCGTCGATGCGGCCGAGAACAAGAAGGCCGCCGACATCATTCTGCTCGACGTCACTCAGCTGACATCGATGACCGACTACTTCGTGATTTGCTCGGGCGGGTCGGAGCGCCAATTGGGCGCCATCGCCGACGGCATCGCCGACGAGCTGCGAGGTGAAGGCATACGGCCGATTGGGCGCGAGGGCGGGTCCAACTCGCACTGGACGCTGCTCGACTTCGGCATGGTCATCGTCCACATCTTCGCCGTACCCGAGCGCGACTACTATCAGCTTGAGAAGCACTGGGCCAATGCCAAGACGGTGCTGCAGGTTCAGTAGGCGGCCGCTCCGTCCGGCGGCCGGCACCGGCCGGCACCGGCCGGATGGCGCATCCAACGAGCCGAACGACTCGAGAACCAGCGGCGATACGCTCGAATCCGTACACTGCATGGACGGCGACTGAACGCACAGCTGTCGAGCTTCTGGAGACTCAGCCACGACTACTGTCTACGCCTCCGAACGCAAACCGCACCGCGCGCCCACTCTCGTTGACTTCGTCAACATCCGGTGGGTTGACGAGTGGTGCAAGCGCTGCAACATCTGCGTCGAGATCTGCCCCAAAAACAGCCTCGTTCTGACGCATGACGCGATCATCGAGGCCACGGACTGCATTCGCTGTGGTCTGTGCGAGCGCTACTGTCCGGACCTCGCCATTGAGGTCCTGCCGAAGCGCGATGCAGCGGGCCTGTTGCCGCCTATGGTGGCCGCAGAGGCTGCCGCCGGCCCCAACGGCCGCGCGCACACTCCCGACGCTGCACTCGGTCCGGCCGTCGCCGGTACCGATCCCCATCGCGGCATGACGGACACGGAGAGCGCTCCAGCCGTTGACCGCGACAACCAGACCTGATACAGGACTCACTGATGACCAAGCGACTCGTCCAGGGAAACGAGGCCGTCCTGCTCGGCGCCATCAAGGCCGGCGCGAGCTACTTCTGCGGCTATCCCATCAGCCCCTCCTCCGAGATCCTGGCGCAGGCGTCCCGTTACGCTGCGAATCACCCTGAGTTCCGCTTCCTCCAGGCCGAGGACGAGATCGCCAGCGCCAATGCCATTCTGGGAGCGAGCCTGGCGGGCGCCAAGTCGTTCACGGCAACCTCCGGGCCGGGCTTCAGCCTGATGCAGGAGGCGATCGGCTACGGCCACAAGATCGGCATCCCGGCGGTCATCGTGAACGTCATGCGCGTCGGACCCGCCACCGGAATGCCCACGATGCCCGGCCAGGGCGATCTCAATCAGACTCGCTATGGCTCCACCGGCGACTACACCAGCATCGTCTTTTACCCGTCCACCGTGGCGGAATGCCACGAGTACACGATCCACGCCTTCAACGCCGCCGAGGAGAGCCAGAGTCCGGTCATCATTTTGTCGGACGCCTATCTGGGGCACCTCAATGAGGTCGTGGACCTCGACGAGATCAACGTGCCGGTCGTGCCGCGAACCATGGAGCCACTGGCCTCGGGCAGCACGCGCCTCTTTTCCGGCGTGGCCACGTACCCGGACGGCGAGCCCGCTACGGCCGATTCCGACGAGTTCATCCGCCAGTACATCGAGAGTCGCGACTGCCGCCAGGAGGTGGCCGAGAAGTACGCGTTCCATGAGTACGGCTGGAACAAGGACGCGGACACGCTCGTGGTTGTGTACGGTATAACCCGCCGCATCGCCCAGCCGCTCTCGCCCCATTTCGCGCTCTTCCGGCCTATCCGCATCTGGCCCACGCTGGACAAGGAGCTGGCTGAGGTCGCGGAGCGCTACAAGAAGATCATCGTCATCGAAGGCAGCGACGGCCAGTACGCGAACGTCATCGAGCGAATGCTCCTCCGCCGCGTCGAGCGCGTGCCGCTCCTCGGAGGCCGAATGAGTCTCGAGGCCATCTACGAAGGCCTCGATCGGATCGGCCTGCTGCCCAAGGAACTGGCCGCAGCCGGAGGGCCCGGCTCCAAGGCCGGCTCGTCCGGATCCAAGGCCGGCTCTCCGGCTCGTGTCGGCTGACTCAGGCGTTCTAGAGGTTCATCCGCAATGGCTGTCAAGGACAAGCTCAAGACCGATCTCTTCCCGACGATCTGGTGCCCCGGCTGCGGTATCGGCCTGATCATGCAGCAGCTGGCCAGCGTCATGGACGAGCTTGACCTCAACAAGATGAACACCGTCCTCGTGACCGGCATCGGCTGCACCGGCCGCATGGGTGCCTACATGAACTTCGAGTCCGTGTACACGCTCCATGGCCGGACGCTGCCGATTGCCGAGGCGATCAAGACCGTTCGGCCGGAGTTGAACGTGATCGTCGTCGCGGGCGACGGAGACACGGCATCGATCGGCGGCAACCACCTGCTGCACTCGATCCGCCGCAACCCGAACATCACGGTCCTGTGCAACAACAACGAGATCTACGGCCTCACCGGCGGCCAGACCGGGCCGACCACGCCCCAGGGAACTACCACGATCTCGTCGCCGGCGGGCGCGGCCCATTCGCCGATCAACCTGCAGGGCCTCGTCAACACGAACCCGGATGCCTACTACGCCAAGACCACGGTCTACCACCAGGGTGCGATGCGTAAGGCGATCAAGGAAGCCATTGCGTGGCCGGGCTTCGCCTTCGTAGACGTGGCCAGCCAGTGCATCGAGAACAACGGCCGGCGCATCGGCTATTCGAGCGCCTACGAGATGCTCGAAGGCTACAAGGCCAACTACAAGCCGGCTCCCAAGGGCGCCACTCGGCTGGAGAAGAACCAGATCGGCATCATCAAGAAAGAAGCGGAGCCGGCCGTTGGGCCGGCCGGTTCAAGCCAGAACAACGGGGATGGCCAACACTAAGGCCGGCCATCGGAGTTCGGCACCTTCGGCGCCGAACTCCCCCACGTAGGAGAACCGGATGTCGGGTAAGTCAATCGTTATCGATGGTGTCGGCGGTCAGGGCGTGCGCGTTATCGGCAGCACCATGGCCAGCTTGCTGACCGTTATGGGCTACGAGGTGACACTGCTATTCGATTACGACTCGTCGGTCCGTGGCGGCATGAGCGAGGCCTTCCTCAAGTACGACCGCGAGCCGATCTCCAACTTCGTGATCGAATGCGCCGACGTCGTCCTGCGTCTGGCCAACCGTGGCCCAGTTCACCTCAGTTCCGACTACGTTATCGCCGACATCGGCTTGACCAAGCCGGGCGAAACGGGCGAGGAAATCCCCTTCCTGGAGTTGGGCGTCGACAAGTTCGGACGTGACCTCTTCGGCAACATGATCGCCCTGGGCCGGCTTCTCCGCGTCTGCGACGTGGACTTCACCGATGAGCACCTGCGCACGGCCTTGCCGAGCAAGTACGCCGATGAGAACATCGCCGCGATCAAGTACGGTTACGCCATGGACCAAGATTCCATTAAGGCCATCGTTCCGGCGCAGGCCGCCAGCAACTTTGCCGAGCGGTATGCCGCACAGGTGCTGTCCGGCGTGGCCCCGAGCGAGGCCGTCGAACTGGCCTCGACACTGGGCTGATGGCGGCATGAGCCCCAGACGACGCGGCCGTGGGCGCGGCAATAGCGGCGTAACTCGTGGCCCTGTGGCGGCAGCCGACGCGGCCGCCGCGCCGAGCGCAAGCGCCAGCGCAGCCGACGTGAGTCCGCTCGCCCAGGACGCTGGTGCGGCCGTGGACCGGTCCACACCTGCAGTTTCAACCACGAGTGAGATGCGCCGCACCGGAAGCGGCACCTCTCCGACTGGCGGCCCCGGGTCCGGTCCGGGTCGCAGCGGCAACGTCTCGCGTGGTGTCCACTCCCGACGGCCGCCCCGGGCCAACACGACGAGCAACATCGCACCGCGCCCCATCGCCGCGAGCCCGGTCGCGCCGAGCGACGTCGCAACGACCCCACAGCAGGACGCCGGCGTTCCGGACCAGGTCCTCGGCCAGAGGTTGTCGTCCTGCACGCTGGCCCAGATGCGCCGCTTCATCAAGAGCCGCCCCTACGTGCCCGTCCACGAGCTGCGCCGTCGCTTCCTGATCGATGGCCTTGAGGACGAGGTCAGCCCCGTCGCGACCGGCCAGCGCACGCTATACGTCGGCCTACCGCCCCGAGAAGCGCAGTTCCTGGGCGATCTCGTCAGAAGCGGCGAAGTCGGCTGCGAAATGCTGCTCGATCCCACCAGCCCCGGGGTCGTCGGCGTCTACCCGATGAGGCCCGTCGCGCGACAGTAGCGTTGGACTGGCGGCGCTAAACTCCTCGCCTTCGAAGGACCTAAAGTCGACTGCCCTAACCGCCCCCATTCTGCGGCCGCTTCGCTGGCGGCGGGCCCAGGAAGAGGCGCTCGAGCGTCTCGGCATACCATTGCTCGAAGCTGGCGCCGCTCCAGCCGCGATCGACTGTGAGGAGCCTGTATACCTCCGGACTGCCGATCGCGAATAGGATCTCGGCCGCCGTTTCAAGGTCCATTCCAGCTCGCAGATCCGCCCCGCCCAACGCCATCTGCAGCAGCATTCGTTGACCCTCGAAGCGCTGAGCCTTGCCGCGCTCCCACAGCGTCGCCATCTCGGGGTCGGCGATCGCAGCGCCACGCACAACCTCGTCCGTCGCCGCCCGGCGTTCGAGAATGGATCGCCCATTGCCGGCCAGAATCTGGAGCCGGCGCCGAGGGTCAGGTTCCTCGCGCATCTCCTGCACCCACGCCTGCTCAAGGATCGGCGGTGCGCTTTCGCCGCCCGAGATCGAGACGTCCACGAGCTCGGAGAGGATGGAGCGTTTCGATCCGAAGATGGCGAACACGGACTCCGGCGAAACGGTCGCGAGCGAGGCGATCGAATCAATCGTGGTAGCGACATAGCCCCGTCCGACGAAGAGCGCCGCAGCAGCATCAAGGATGGCTTTCCGTGTCGCCCGAGCCTGCTCGCGACGACGTGGCGAGTCATAAACGCGACGCTGCTTGACAGGCTGGTCCATACGGATACTGTAACACAGTAGTGAATACATCCCTACAGTACTGACCGGGCAACCCGCCCGGCCGAATGGAGTCACCCGTGCCACTCGTGCAGCTCGAGCATCCCGTCCGCGACTTCCAGATCTGGAAGGCAGCATTCGACCGGGATCCGGCCGATCGAAAAGGATCGGGGGTACGTTCATATCAGGTATACCGGCCCACCGATGATCCCAACTACGTTGCGGTGGACCTCGAGTTCGACACTCTTGGCGAGGCAGAGGCGTTCAAGGTCGCGCTGCAGGAGCTGTGGCGGTCTCCACAGGCCATGGCGGCCATAAGCGGTGCTCCACGAGTGCGAGTCGTCGATATGGTCGAGCGGAAGTCGTACTGAGCCAGCCGGCGCGCGGGTCGGCCGTCCCCACGTGGGCCTGGGCAGCCCCTGCGCCCCGTGGCGGGTATCGTGGTCCGCAGCACGCGAGACAAAGGGAAGGAATGGGAATATGCCCCTCACCGGAGAATACGAACCGAGCACTTCCGCTTGGGCGCGCAAGCAGGCTGAGCTCTTCGAGGCGACAAACGGGCGGGAGGGCGGCGATCTTCGGGGCCGGCCCGTCATCGTGCTGACGTCGGTCGGCGCCAAGACCGGGAAGCTCCGCAAGACTGCTCTCATGCGCGTCGAACACGATGGCGCCTACGCCGTGGTCGCGTCACTCGGCGGCGCCCCAAAGAATCCCGTGTGGTACTACAACCTCAAGAAGAACCCGCACGTCGAGCTGCAGGACGGTGCCACCAAACGCGACTACATGGCGCGCGAGGTCACATCCGACGAAAAGGCGCTGTGGTGGGAGCGCGCCGTCGAAGCCTTTCCCGACTACGCAAATTACCAGACGAAGACAGACCGGCAAATCCCGGTGTTCGTGCTCGAATCCGTGGAGTAGTTCCCGCCCCGGCCCTGGTCGGTCTGGCTTCTTGTTAGTCGAACGAAGATCGACTCGCCGCAGCGAATCGAGGCGTCATGCTGCCTGGGCGAGCTGTCAGCTCACTCCGTCGATGAGCACGGGCTGAATGCGGCCGGCATCGGCCGCTCCCGTGGCGCCCGCCCCAGCTGCAGCGAGACCCTTGCCGGCAACCCCGCCGCGCCGGCCGGTTACCTGGACCTGTTCGGCTGTGCCATCGACCTCTTCTGCAAAGTGGCAGGCGACCCAGTGTCCGGTCGCCATCTCGCGTAACGCTGGTTCCTCGGCGACGCAAGGCTCGGGGTTGCTGAGGCGCTCGCGGAGCCAGCACCGCGTGTGGAAGCGGCAGCCTGAAGGCGGGTTGGATGGGCTCGGCACGTCGCCGGTGAGGATGATCCGGCGGCGGCGGCCCTCAACCTTGGGGTCTGGGATCGGCACTGCCGAGAGCAGGGCGATGGAATACGGGTGGAGCGGCCGCTCGTAGAGGTCGCGCGAGCCGGCCATCTCGACGATCTTGCCCAGGTACATCACCGCGATCCGATCGCTGATGTGCCGAACCACGGAGAGGTCGTGGGCGATGAAGAGATAGGTCAGCCCGAACTCGCCCTGGAGCCGCTCCAGGAGGTTGATCACCTGGGCCTGGATCGAGACGTCGAGGGCGCTGATGGGCTCGTCGGCGACGATCAGGTCCGGATGCAGCGCCAGCGCTCTGGCCACGCCGATGCGCTGGCGCTGGCCGCCACTGAACTCATGGGGGTAGCGGTCGCCGTAGTCGGGGTCCATACCGACCGTGGCCAGCAGGGCACGGACACGCTCGCGCCGCTCTCGCCCAACGCCGACGCCGTGGATCTCCAGTGGTTCCGAGATGATCCCGGCCGCGGTCATGCGAGGGTTCAGGCTGGAGTACGGATCCTGGAAGATCATCTGCATCCGGCGCCGAACGGCTCGCAGGGTCGAGCCCTCGGCCAGGGTGATGTCCTGACCGTCGAAGATGATCCGGCCGGCCGTCGGGCGGTAGAGGCGGAGTAGTGTGCGGCCGACGGTGCTCTTGCCGCACCCGGACTCACCCACGAGCCCTACGGTCTCACCCTTATTGATCGCCAGAGAGACGCCGTCGACGGCGTGCACATCCCCGACATGGCGGTTGATAAGCACGCCGCTCGTTATGGGGAAGTACATCTTGAGGTCTTCGACCTGGATGAGCGGCTGAGGCGCGGCAGAGGGCCCCGCCCCGAGCTGGGGATCGAACGGCGCCGTCATCGGGGGGCCTCGATCGGTTCCGGCGCGTCCACGAAGTCGGCGCGTAGCGGCCAGCCGGCCGCAGCCTCTTGCGCCGTCGGCCGATTCCAACAGGCGGCGCGGTGAGTGGCCTGAGGCCCGGTCATCTGAACTTCGGTCGTCCCCTTCAGCGGCTCGAGTGGCTCCAGCGGCGGCATCTGCTTCCAGCAGCGTTCCACCCGCCAGGCGCAACGCGGCGCAAACGGGCAGCCCACAGGCGCAAAGCGCAGATCGGGCGGCGCTCCCTCGATCGGGATCAGAAGTTCGCCGGGCTGAGCATCCAGGCGCGGAAGCGAATGCAGCAGGCCCACGGTATACGGATGGGACGGCCGCGCGAACAGATCGGCGGTGGTCGCGCTCTCCACGACGAAGCCCGCGTACATGACGTTGGTGCGGCGCGTCATCTCGGCCACGACCCCGAGATCGTGAGTGATCAGGATCACGGCCGTGCCGTGGTCCGCGGCGAGGCGGCTTAGCAGTTCGAGGACCTGGGCCTGGATGGTGACGTCCAGGGCCGTCGTCGGCTCGTCGGCGATCAGCAGCTTGGGTTCGAGAGCCAGAGCCATTGCGATCATCACCCGCTGGCGCATGCCGCCACTGAACTGGTGCGGGAAATCGCGCAGGCGCTTCTCCGGCGAAGGTATGCCGACCATGGCCAGCAGTTCGACAGCCCGCGCCCGCGCTTCCTTGCTGGTGACCTTCTTGTGGGCCTTGATCGTTTCGACCATCTGCTCTTCGATGGTCAGGACCGGGTTCAGGCTGGTCATGGGGTCCTGGAAGATCATCGCGATCTCCTTGCCCCGTAGCTCCCGCATCTCAGACTCATCCAGGCCGACGAGGTCCTCGCCTTCGAAGTAGACGTGGCCGCCCTCGATCCGTCCGGCCGGAGCCGGCAGCAGTCGCAAAACGGCCAGATTGGTGACGCTCTTGCCGCAGCCCGACTCGCCTACGAGACCGAGCGTTTCGCCCTCGTCGAGATCGAATGAGACGCCGTTGACGGCATTGACTGTGCCGTCGTGAGTACGGAAGCGGACTACCAGATCGCGCACCGAAAGCAGGGCCATCGCGTTACCTCTTCAGGCGCGGGTCGAGGGCCTCGCGCAAGCCGTCGCCCAGCAGGTTGAAGCCGATGGCGCTGATAACGATGGCAGCGCCCGGGAAGAAGATCAGGTACGGAGCCGACTGCAGGAACCGAGCCGAGTCGGTCAGCATCTCGCCCCATTCGGCCACGCGCGGGTCGCCCGGGCCGAGTCCCAGGAAGCCGAGCCCGGCCACGTCGATGATGGCCGTAGCCGCTGCCAGCGTGGCCTGGACGATCAGCGGAGTCAGCGCGTTCGGCAGCATGTGGCGGAGGAGGATTCGGGTCGGCGAGGCGCCCATTGCCCGCGCCGCAATCACATAGTCAGATTCGCGCAACGCCAGGAGGCTGCCCCGCAGCAGACGGGCGAAAATGGGGGCGTAAGAGATCCCGACGGCCAGCATGATCTGGATCTGGCCCTGACCGAGCCAGGCGACGATGCCGATGGCGAGCAGGATGCCGGGCACGGCCAGCAGCACGTCGATGAAGCGCATCAGGAGCCCGTCAAGGATGCCGCCTGCGCCGCCGGCCACTGCCCCAATAACGCAGCCGAAGACCAGGCCAAAGAAGACCGCCACGGTGCCGACGGTCAGGCTGATCCGCGCGCCGTACAGGATCCGACTGAACTCGTCGCGCCCGAGGAGATCCGTGCCCATCAGGTGCGCTGGGCTCGGGCCTTGCTTACCGTCAACGAGGATCCCGATGGTCGGATCGTAGGGAGCGAGCACCGGCGCGAGGACGGCTCCCAGAATGAAGATGGCGATGAAGACAAGTCCCAGGATGGCGGGGCCATTGCGGAGCAACCGCCGCAGCGCGTCCCGCCACAGCCCTCGGCTGGCGCGAGGCGCGGCTCTTACGACTACGGTTGTCGTCGGGGTAGTCATGTCATGAGTACCTGATCCGCGGGTTCAGGAAGGCGTAGCCAATGTCCACGATCAGGTTCACGGTCAGGAAGATCGTGGCAAAGATCAGGATCAGCGACTGCACGACGATGTAGTCGTGGTTCTGAATCGCGTTCACCACCCACGACCCAACGCCGTTCCAGCTGAACACGGTCTCAGTCAGAACCGCGCCGGCCAGCAGCGAGCCGACCTGCAGGCCGATCACCGTTATAACGGGCAGCCAAGCATTGCGCATGATGTGGCGATCGTCCACCCGGCGGCGCGTCAGGCCTTTGGCGCGTGCCGTCCGCACGTAGTCCTCGTTGCTGACGTCGATTACAGCGGCCCGGGTAATTCGCGTCACGGTGGCCAGGGGGATCGAACCGAGGGCGATCGACGGCAGGATCAGATGTGAGAAGGCATCCATAACTGCGTTGAAGTTGCCCGAAAGGATGGCGTCGATGATGGCGAAATGGGTCACGGGTTCCACGTTCAAACGCGGATCGATCTGGCCGAGGGCCGGCAGCCAGTGCAGCTGGACGCCGAAGACGAAGACGAGCGTATAGCCCAGGACGAAGATCGGGATCGAGATACCGAAGAGCGACACCACGGTCACAAGGCCATCAATCCAGCCGTTGGGGTGGCGGGCGGCGAGCCGGCCGAGGGGGATGCCCAGGCCGACCGCGAAGATCAGGGCCCCGATGGTCAATTCGATCGTGCCCGGGAACCTGACAAGGAAGGTATCCCAGACCGGCCGGCTGTCGACGATGCTCGCCCCGAAATCGCCGTGCAGGAGTCTGCCGAGGTACGTCAGGTACTGGTGGTAGAGCGGCTGATCGAGACCCAGGGTCTCGTGAATCTGGGCGATTAGCTGAGGCGTGGCGTGCTGGCCTAGGATCGCGGTTGCCGGATCGCCGGGCAGCAGCCTCAAAAACAGAAACAGGATCACGGACAGTCCGAACAGGACAGGAATCGCCCCCAGCACTCGACGGACGATAAACCTGAGCACGAGCGGTGAGATTCCTCCCGGACTTAGAGGCCCCCCGGGGCCTTGCGACCCCGGGGGACTGGTTCGCGACGATACAGCGGGGGCTCTGGCGAGACCTTAGCGGGCCCGTGAACCTCGAACTGATGTTACCGAGCTAAAGCCAGACCGCGTTTGCCCTGGCTCGAGCTCAGTCACGACTACTTGCTGATCCAGACCGTATTGAAGTACTCGATACCATTGCCCGCTCCGACGAAACCGTGGATCTTCGAAGTAAAGGCGCCGGGAGGAGTCGAGTTGACGATCGGGATTGTGGGCAGATCTGCCGCGATCAGATCCTGTGCCTGGCCCCACAGGGCGTTGGCCGCATCGGCCGTTGGCGCCTGGAGAGCCTGCTGGAAGAGGGTATTCATCTGATCGTTCTTATAACCGAACTGAGCGTTGGGCTTGCCACCCGAGTAGCCGAAGAATGCGGTGTTGAGGAAGTTGTCGGCGCCGGCCCAGTCGCATGTCCAGCCGAACAGGAACATGGACAACTTGCCGGTAGTTGCGTCACCGACGTAGCCACCGCGCCAGGGCTCGGTCTTGAGCGTGACGGTGAAGCCGATCGCGGTCAGATCCTGAGCGATGGCCTGAGCCTCGTTCTTGGGATCTGGCATGTACGGTCGGACCGCGTCCGCCGGGTAGTAGAGGTCGACCTTGAGCTTGTCGGCGGTTAGGGCGGCCGTCGTCATCGCTGCTTTGGCCTTGGTGACATCGTAGGTCGGAATCGTTTCGGACTTGAAGCCGGCCGTGGCGGGCGGCATCCAGCTTTGCGGGATCTTGCCCTGGCCGCCGTAGAGGGCATCGATGTAGCCCTGCTTGTTGAGGGCGTACGCGATCGCCGTGCGGACGTTCTTGTCGGCATAAATGGTTGGGGTCGCGGCTCCGCCGGTCTTGCTCACGAGGCTCTGGTTCAGACCCAGGTAGCCCAGGTTGCAGGACTGGCCGCGGTCGATGATGCTCAGGCTGGAGGTCTGCGCCGTCTTGACGTCGGCCGGCGAAATCGAGAACGCCAGGTCGATGCCGCCGCTCTGGAGCGCCTGCAGCTTGGCGGTCGAGTCACCCATGGGCTTGAAGGTGATCTGATCGACATGGGCTGCGTTGGCGGTGTCCCAGTAGCTGGCGTTCTTGACCACGGTTACGTGGTCATTGGGCACCCACTCCTTGAAGGTGAAGGGGCCCGTGCCAACCATGCTCTCGCCCTTGCCCTGGGCGTAGTTGTTGTCCTTGAGCGGCGTGGTGTCCGCCTTGTCCTTCTGGAGCGCGGTCGGGCTCTGAATGGCGAAGACCTGGAGGGTCTGGCTGATCAGGAAGCTAGAGAGCGGCGCCTTGAAGGTAAAGACGACGCTCGTGTCACTCGGGGCAGCAACGGAGACCACGTTGGAGTCCGCACCGTAGCCACCAAAGACGGCGCCGTAGTAGTAGGCGTTGTCCTGAAGGTCGCCCTTCGGATAGGCCTTCCAGCGGTCGTAGTTGAACTTCACGGCCGCAGCGTTGAACGGGGTCCCGTCCTGGAACTTGACGCCTGTTCGCAGCGTGAACGTGTACACCTTGCCGTCGGCGCTGACCGTCGGCAGGGCCGAGGCGAGGACCGGGATCACTTCGCTGATCGTGCCGGGCTTGAGGCCGACAAGGCCCTCAACCACCTGGGCCGCGACGTACAGCGAGTTGCCGTCGCTAACGAGCGACGGATCCGCGTAGGCCATGTCGCCGTCGAGGCCGACTATGAGGTTTCCGCCGTTGATCGCAGTTGCCTGAGGCACTGCCGTCGCGGCCGTTGTCGCGGCCGTCGTCGGCGTGTTGCCCGAAGGCCCGGACGTTGCCGGGACAGGCGTAGTTGAGCTGCTGCTGCAGGCCGTGGCCACCAGGGCCGCAACTGCCAGCAGGGAGGCTAAACGCTTCATCTCCACTCCGTTCCTCTTCTCGCCATCGGGGACCGGCAGCAACCGCACCATGCGGCGCGATGTGTTCCTCCGTCCTGGCTGCGAGCGCGGCACCGCTAGGGCTGATGGCGCCGACACACAATCGAACCGTACAGCAGACGGGCGCCCTTTGCATACTCCTTATCCACAGTGGTAACCGAGTCGTAACCGGTCCGGATGAAGTCTTACCTTAGGAAGCGTTTGCAGCGGTAGGAACCGACACACAATTTGGAGGTCTTCTCTCGCGAGAGAGCTATCCTCCAACCTGACAGCGGCGTAAAGCCAGGAGGGGTTCGATCATGTCGTTCAGTTCAACCGGCCAGACCTTCGTTCTGAACCAGAAGCTGATGTCGCTGAGCGGCGACCTGTGGATCGACGACGCCGCCGGCAACCATGCCTTTGAGGTCGACGGTAAGGCGTTCGCGCTGCGCCGCACGCTGGTTCTCCAGGACCCGACCGGCAATCCGATCTATCAGATCAACCAGTCGCTTGCCCACCTCCACCACACGTTCGAGATCAAGCAGGGCGAGGCGGTGGTAGCAACAGTCCAAAAGGCCTTGCTCAACATCCTTGGAGCCCATTTCACGATCGACCTGGCGGGCGGCGACCAGCTCCTCGTGGCAGGCGATTGGATCAGTCGGGAGTTCCACGTGACCCGAAGTGGCACGGATGTGATTTTCGCGTCCCGTCGTCTCCTCGCCATCCGCGACTGCTACGGCGTCCAGATCGCGCCCGGCTTCGACGTTCCGTTGGCGCTCGCAATCGTGACCGCCCTCGAGCAGATGGAGTTGCAGGACCGCCACCGGTAGTCGCAAGGGGAGCGCAAAACCGAGGTGGCAAATCAGTGTTGGTTTCGTCCGTCCTGAGGAGTACATTCCGCAACGGAGGTGGACTGCCTCGTTCGTCGTCGCTTGAGGAGACTTCGGTGACCCATGGCCCGGATTTCCTGTTGGGGCTTGCACAGTTGTCGGAGCCGTCGCGGGACTAGCGATCGGTTTCTACACTAGCTGTTGTTTCCCTCGGCAGCGGCCGGTCTGGCCATGGGTCTTGCTGTTGGCAACAAGCTCAACCCGGACGACGTCGAGCACTCGCAGCATTGACCACGGAGCCCCAAGCGAGAGCGATCGTCGGGCGCGGGTCACGCTTGGGGCCCGGCGGATGATAGGCGGCCTGGCTCGAGGGCCGTCTATTCGCTCGATAAGGAGGGCTTCCGAGATGAAACTGATCCTGGCTCTGGTGCTGGTCGCCGGGCTGGCAGCGGCGTGCTCATGGCCGGAGCAGGAAACCGTCTATCCGCTTCCATCCGCGCCGATCACTATCGGGCTGCCAACCCAGGAAGGTTCGAACTTGACCGCTTGTCCGTCGACCGATCTCGCACCGGTCAAGGTCGACTGGGACGCGACCCACCGCGGCCTTTCGATGGGAGGCGAGAAGGTCATCTGGCCGAAGGGCTTCTCCTCCCGCCTTCTCCCGAGCGGACGTCTCGACATCTTGGCCCCCAACGGCTCCGTCGTCGCCCGGGACGGCGACACGATCACGCTCGGCGGGTCCGACTACATGCACATCTGCCGCGTGCAGGCGGTGGAGTACTAGTCGGCGGCCCAGGAGCCTTCGAGGGCGAGCAGCCGGCGCTTGACGCCGAGGGCGGCCTGGCGATCGGCAAACGTTGAGCCGCCGTAGCCGCCGAGCGCGCCGCCTGCGCCGATGATGCGGTGGCAGGGGATCAGGATCGGCACGGGGTTGCGGCCCATGGCGCCGCCAACGGCCTGGGCCGCGCCGGGTCGCCCGATCCGCCCGGCCAGCTCGCCGTAGCTCGCCGTCTCGCCGAACTGGAGCCGGGCCGCCCCCGTCAGTACGAGCCGGTCCCAGTCGGAGACGCGAAGATCTATCGGCACGTCAAAGCCCTGGCGTTCGTCGGCGAAGAACTCCCGGAGTTGGCGCGTGGCTCCGTTGAGCATCGCGCGCCACGCCACCGGAACGTCGCCGTCCTCCGCAGGGACCACGTGGCCGTGGAGCCGCCGCGCGAGTCGATCCACGAAACCCGGCGTCTCCTCGTCCAGGCCCACGGCCACGATACCCGTCGCTGTCGTGGCCACGTGGAGCAATCCCCACGGCGCCGGGCAGGAGGTGAAGGCGGCGACGGGAGCATCGCCAAAAGCGGGCATGGCCTAAGTTTGCCCCGCGGAGCGGCGAGTTGCTCGCCGGCGCCAGATCTCGTGCCGCTCCGCCCTACGGTCGCGCCCCTCGATCCGCGGGTGGGCCGGGCTCGTCGGGTGCATGATCAAGGCCATGGAACCGATCGTATTCGCCTTGGGCGCATTTCTTGTTGTTCTGGTGGTCTGGGATCTGTTCCAGACGATCGTCGTGCCGCGCCCCAGTCCTGGCTGGTTCCGAATCAGTCGATACCTGGTCCGTGGCTCCTGGCGAGTCACTCGGGCTGTCGGCGGCGGCAGCACCGGCGGGGCTCACGACACTCTGCTTGGCCTGTTTGCGCCGTTCGCCACTCTGGCGCTGCTGGTCGTGTGGTTGGGAACGCTGATCCTCGGCTATGGGCTGATCCTATTTGCGATTCGTGACCAGTTGACACCTAGCCCGTATGACCTGGGCAGCACGCTGTACTTCGCGGCCGGCTCAGTCCTGACGCTGGGCTTCGGCGAGATCCTTGCCGCGGGTCCAGCGGCTTGAGTCGTGGTGGTGATCGCTGCGGCCAGCGGTTTGGGCGTGGTGGCGCTCGTTGTCACGTACCTGTTCTCGCTATACGGGTCGTACCAGCGGCGAGAGGTCCAGGTCGTGACCCTGCAGGCCGCCGCGGGCGCGCCTCCATCCGCCGTGGCGCTGCTCGAAACGTATGCTCGGCTGGATCTTGCCGGTCGCCTGCCGGATCTCTTCGCCGAATGGGAGCGCTGGGCGGCCGAGGTTCTCGACACGCACGTCGCTTACCCGTTGCTGGGGTTCTTCAGGTCCAGCCACGACAACCTCTCCTGGATAAGCGCCCTGGGCACCGTCCTGGATGCGGCGAGCCTGATCCTGACCACGATCGAAGGCGTGCCGCGGGGTGAGGCCGAGCTCTTCAGACGGGTCGGCTCCCACCTGGCCGAGGACATCACCAACTTCGGCTTTCGAGCCTCAGTGGCGGCCGCGCCCAGGACGGCTGGAGCCCGGTCCGGGCTGGATCGAGCCGCCTTCGACGAAGCCTGCCTTCGTCTGGCCGACGCAGGATACGTCCTGGCGCGCGGCGATAAAGCCTGGGAGGCGTTTGAGGAAGCTCGAGCTGCGTATGCTGGACGCTTGGAGCTCATGGCCGCCTACTGGGCCACGCCCACCAACGCCTGGCTCAATTCGAACGTGACGCCGCGGTCGCCAGCCCACTGACCGTCGGCGATTGCCCAATCCGGTGGGCAAGGGCTATACTCCCCGGGAGTATGCAAACGATTGAACCCGCGGCCGGCGCCGCAAACCCGTCTGCGGCCGGCGCCGTCGCTACTACCTCTCCCGCTGCCCCAGCCGCCGAGATCCAGCTGCCAATTGAGGGCATGAGCTGCGCCTCGTGCGTGAACCGCATCGAGCGCTTCCTGCGCAAGACTCCGGGCGTGACCGAGGCGAGCGTCAACCTGGCCACCGAGACGGCTACGATCCGGTACACGCCGGAGATCGCCGGGCTCGATGAGCTGGCGCGCGCGATCGAGGCCGCTGGGTACGACGTCCGCGAGGTGGCAAAGCCGGCCGACGGCGTCCGGGCCGGTCTGGTCGAGGAAGCCGATGCCGAGGCGGCCGCGCGCGCCCGGGAGATCCGGACCACGGGCCTAACGGCGGCAGCTGCTCTGGCGGTGGCGAGCGTGACGATGCTGGTGATGTACTTGCCCGGCCTGCCACTCTCAATGGAGGCGATGGCCTGGCTGCTCATCGGCCCCGCGACGATTATCCAATTCTGGGCCGGCCGCCGCTTCTACCGTGCGGCCGTGAGGGCGGCAATTCACCGCGCCACGAACATGGACACGCTGGTGGTGGTGGGAACGAGCATGGCCTGGGCGTACAGCGTCCTCGTGACGGTCGCGCCAAGCTTCTTCCGCGATGCCGGCATCGAACCACAGACCTACTTCGATAGCTCCACCGCGATCATCGGCCTGATCCTGATGGGCAGGTGGCTCGAGGCGCGGGCAAAAGGCCAGACGGTCGGGGCAATCAAGGCACTCATCGGGCTTCAAGCTCGATCGGCCCGGATCGTACGAGGCGGTCGCGAGGTTGACGTTCCGCTCGAGGAGGTCCGAGTCGGAGACGTGGTGCGCGTTCGACCGGGCGAAAAGGTGCCGGTGGACGGACGGGTGTCCGAGGGCGACTCGGCCGTCGACCAGTCGATGCTGACCGGCGAGCCCCTGCCGGTCGCTAAGGGGCCCGGCGACGAGGTGATCGGTGGGACTCTGAACGGCCACGGGACGTTCCTCTTCCGGGCGACCCGAGTCGGGCGTGATACGGCGCTGGCCCAGATCGTGGAGCTGGTTCGGCGGGCGCAGGGCTCCAAGGCCCCGATCCAGCGGCTGGCGGATCAAATCGGCGGGATTTTCGTGCCGATCATTTTCGCCGTGGCGGCGGCAACGTTCGGCCTGTGGCTCGCGTTTGGACCGGAGCCGCGCGCCACTCATGCCCTGGTAGCCTTCATAACCGTGGTCGTGATCGCCTGTCCGTGCGCGATGGGTCTGGCCACGCCGACGGCGATCATGGTCGGCACCGGCAAGGGCGCGCAGGCGGGGATCCTGATCCGCGGCGGTGAGGCGCTTGAGCTTGCTGCCCGTGTCGACACGGTGATCTTCGACAAAACGGGCACGCTGACGCGCGGCCGGCCATCGCTGGGGACGGTTGTTGCGGCAGAGGGTTTCACGGAAGACGAGGTTCTGGACGCGGCAGCGTCGGTGGAGCGAGGGAGTGAGCACCCGCTCGCCGCCGCGATCCTGGCCGGGGCCGACGCACGCGGCCTCGGCATTGGCACCGTGGAGGGTTTCGCCGCCGTGGCCGGGCGCGGCGTGCGTGGCCGCGTGGCCGGTCGCGACGTTCTCGTTGGGACGGCCGCGTTCCTGATCACAGAGGGAGTGGACGCCGAGGCCGTGGCATCGCTGTCCGCGACCGCCGGTTCCATCTCAGCGGTCACGTATGTGGCCATCGACGGCCGTGCCGCTGGGCTGCTGCCCACGGTCGATGAAGTGAAGCCGGAAGCGGCAGCGGCCGTGGCCGAGTTGCGTGCGGCAGGCCTAGAGGTGTGGCTCGTTACCGGGGACCAGGCCGCCATCGCCCGGGAAGTCGCGGCCAGAGTTGGCATCTCCCCGGAACACGTCCTGGCAGAGGTCCTGCCGGCCGGCAAGGCCGATGCCGTGGCCGCCTTGCAAGCGCGCGGCCGTCGGGTGGCGATGGTCGGCGACGGCGTCAACGACGCTCCCGCCCTGGCGCGTGCCGACGTCGGTATAGCTATCGGCACGGGCTCAGATGTGGCCCTGGAGGCGTCCGATGTGACACTCGTCGGTGGCGATCCGCGTGGCGTTGGGGCCGCCATCAGCCTCTCTCGCCAGACGCTGCACGTGATACACCAGAACCTGTTCTGGGCCTTTGGCTACAACGTGATCCTGGTGCCCGTGGCGATGGGCGCGCTCTATCCTGTCGCCGGCCTGACTCTGAATCCGGCCCTGGCGGCTGCTGCGATGGCCATGTCGTCGGTCAGCGTGATCTCAAACTCGCTCCGGCTCAGGCGCGCGAAGGTGGGTTCGCGCCGAGCCCCGGGCGAGTCGTCAGCGGCTACCACCACTGTGGCCGGCGCCGAGCTCTAGACGGTGTAGCCGGCCACCAGGACGATGATCAGCCCGAGTCCGGCCCCGCCCATCGCGGACCTCAGACCGGCCGACCGCCCGAAACCGAATGGCGCCGTGAGTTGCCCCACGAGCAACCCGGCCAGCGCCACCGGCACTGCCAAGGCTGCTGCCACGACTCCCAGTGGCAGGCTGCGCGAGAGCGGGTGGACCAGCACCTGATCGCCCACCATGAAGGAGATAAGCATCAAGGCGTCCGCCGCGATCAGGAATGCGGCGACCACTCCGAGGATCGCCTCCTCGCGTGTCGCGGCCAGGAACGTCGGGTAGGCAACCACGAAAACACCCAAAGCCATGACGGCCGGAGCGAACATCAGGGCTCCGTCGACCCCATTGGGGATGACCAGTCGTGGCTCGGGTCGGCTGAGGTGCAACGCCGCCAGGGTCCCAACGGCGAGCAGAGCGCCAACGACGCCCGCCTCGAAGCCGCGGCGCAGCCAGGGGGAAAGACTTAGACGTCCCTTCATCGCGGCCAGACTCGGCTACAACTCGAAGCGGCGGAAGACCGCAACGGCGTTCTGGCCCCCGAAGCCAAAGCCGTTGATTATCGCCGTGTCGACCTTCTTGACCCGCGCCACCTTCGGGACGTAGTCCAGATCGCACTCAGGGTCTTGGTTCTCCAGGTTGGCCGTGGGTGGAATGATTCCTTCGCGAATCGCGCCGATGGCCGCCAGCCCGCTCGCCACTCCAGCGGCGCCGAGCAGGTGCCCGACCATCGACTTGGGCGAGCTGATCGCCACCTTGTAGGCATGCGCCCCGAATGCGGCCTTGATAGCCCTCGTCTCGGTCACGTCGTTGAGCGGCGTGGAGGTGCCGTGGGCCACGATGTAGTCAACTTCGTCAGGCGCGACGGCGGCATTGCGGAGCGCCTTAGTGATGGCAGCCGTGGCGCCCCGTCCGGTGGGCTCAGGGGCGCTGATGTGGAAGGCGTCGGCAGTCATTCCGCCACCGATGACCTCGCACAGGATCTTCGCGCCGCGGGCCATGGCGTGCTCAGCCGATTCCAGAACCACGATACCCGCGCCTTCTCCAAAGACGAACCCGTCGCGGTCTCGATCGAACGGGCGCGAGGCGCGCGTGGGGTCGTCATTGCGGCGCGACAGCGCACCCATGTTGCCGAGAGCGGCAAAGGCGATCGGCAGAAGTGAGCCTTCCGAACCGCCCACGAGTGCGACGTCTATCTCGCCCAGCTGAATCATGCGCAGGCCGTCAATGAAGGCGATGACACTACTGGCGCAGGCTGCGACCTGGCAGATGACAGGGCCGGTGATGTGGTACTTCATCGAGACCTGGCAGGCGGCCATCGAGCCGGAGAGTGCCGGGATCGCGAACGGCGAAACCTGGCCCGGGCCCTTTTGCGCGAGAACTCGGGTTCCCTCGACGATCTGCTCGAGGCCGCCACCGCCCGTATTCACGATGGCGGCAACCCGATCACGCTGGTCAGGGTCGTATGTGGAGAAGTCAATCCCCGCATCCTGGACGGCCTCGGCCGCCGCGGCCATGGCCAGGTGGATGAAGCGGCTCATGCGGCGGGCCATCTTGCGGTCCATCGAGACGCTCGGATCAAAGCCCTTCACTTCGGCGGCAATCCGGACGTCAAGCCCAACAGGATCGAACTGGGTTATCGCATTCACGCCCGATCTTCCTGCCAGGAGACCCTCCCAGTAGGCAGGGGCAGTGTTACCGATCGGGGTAACGGCCCCGAGACCGGTGACGACGGCACGACGGGCAGGATCCTTAACGGGCACGGGCCATCTCCTCGGACGTCTAGCAAGCGGAGGCAACCACCGCCGGCGGCGCCCAGCTCATCTGGCCCGGCGGAGCCAGTGTCATCCGCCGGTGGGACGGCTGCCGGTTGCCTGGCCATCTGGCCCGGCGCAAACCGACTTCGGGATTGTACTGGCTCAGCGGCTGATCGGCGCTCCCGGGTCGTCGACGATCCGCGCGCGCAGGCGTTCGGTCACTTGTCTCGGCCGCGAAATCTAATTGCCCGTGTAGTGCTTGAAGATGACCGCTGCGTTGTGACCGCCCAGGCCGATGTTGTTGGAAAGGGCGTAGCGCAGGGGTCTCTGCACCGTCTCCGTGGCGATGGAGATATTGCATTCCGGATCGGGCTCGCGGTAGTTGAGAGTGCCGGGCACGGTCTGGTGGTAGAGCGACAGGACGGTCGCCACGCCTTCGAAGGCACCCGCGGCGCCCATCATGTGGCCGGTCATCGACTTTGTGGCCGAGATCAGGATGTCCGGCGTGTGGCTGCCGAAAGCGGTCCAGATGGCCTCGCTCTCGCAACGGTCGCCCATTGGTGTGGAGGTGCCGTGCGGATTGATCATGTCGACCTCGTCGCCCGGGACGCCGCGCCGCTGCAGGGCTATCTTCATCGCCCTTGCGGAGCCCTCGCCGTGATCTGCAGGGGCGATCATGTCAAAGCCATCCGCGGCTGAGCCGTAGCCCACGACCTCGGCGTAAATGCGGGCACCGCGCGCCTTCGCCAGCTCCATGTCCTCGAGGATCAGTGCGCCGGCTCCCTCGCCCAGGACAAATCCGTCTCGGGTGCGGTCAAACGGTCGGGACACCGTGCTGATCGGCTGGCCCGGTAGGGGAGTGCCCATGCCGCGCATGTTGGTGAAGCCGATGTGGACAAGCTCCAAGATGGGTGACTCAGATGCGCCGGTGATGACGGCGGTGCAGTCGCCTCGCTTGATCACTTCTGCGGCCTCGCCGATGGCCGTCGTGCCCGTCGAGCAGGCCGCCACCGGGCAGAAGTTGTGACCCCTGGCTCCGGTCTCAATCGCGATCGTGCCCGAGGCGGCATCGACCAGGCCGTTGGCGATGAAGAAAGGGCTGACCAAACGGGGGCCCTTGTTCTCCCAGGTCGCCTGGTTGCTGATGAAGAGGCCCTGACCGCCGCCGCCGGAGCCGTATATGACGCCGACGTCGTTGCGGTTCTCATCGTCGATTACCAGCCCGGAATCGGCGAGGGCCATTTGGGCGGAGGCCACCGCAAACTGAACATTGTTGTCCGTGCGGCGGGCATCCTTGAAATTCATCCAGCGAGTGACGTCGAAGTCACGGATCTCGCCGCCGGCCTTGTGCTCGTACGGTGCCGTGTCGAAATGCGTGATCTGGCCGATGCCGCTTCTGCCGTTGACGAGGCTATCCCAGACGGCGTCGAGGCCCTGGCCCACGGGGCTGACGACCCCCATCCCCGTCACTGCAACTCGTCTCGTGTAGTCGGGCTTGCGCACTTGTTGTGGTCCTCCTGGGGCTCGATACCGGCGCAGCTAAGCCGCCGGCGGTCAGATGGGCTAGGCGACGGGGGAGCCATCGAGGAAGGGCACGGCAATGCCGCCGGGCGCCCCCGGCTCGTCGGTGGCAATGGAGTTAGCTTGTGGCGCGATTCGTTTGATCAGGCCCGTCAGGACCTTGCCGGGACCGATCTCGACAAAGGTTGTGACCCCGTCCGCTGACATGCGCCCGACGGCGGCGACCCAATCGACGCCGCGGGTGAGATGCACGATCAGCTCGCCGCGAGCCACCTCGCCGGAGGTGATGGGAGCGGCGTCCGCGTTGGTGAGGAGGGGTACGGTGGGATCGGAGAAGGCGATCGGCGCGAGGACGCGCCTCATCCCAGCGGCGGCCTCGGCCATCAGCGAGGAATGGGCGGCGACCGAAACAGGCAGGACGATTCCCCGGCGCGCGCCCAGATCCTTGGCGCCAGCGACAGCGGCTTCCACAGCGGCGCGATCGCCGGAGATGACGATCTGGCCGGGGGAGTTGCGATTTGCCACGGTCACGCTGCCGTAGGGTCTGCCGAGGGCCAGCAGCTCCGGAATGCGGTCGTCGGCCAGACCGATGATCGCGGCCATTGCGCCCGACCGGCCCTCGCCCGATGCCTGCATCTGCTTGCCGCGTTCTCGGACAAGTCGAACAGCGTCGCTTAGCGTGATGACTCCCGCGGCAACCATGGCCGAGTACTGACCCAGCGAGTGGCCGGCAATGTAGGCCGGCTCAGGAGCGGCGATGCCGGCGGCGGCCCAGCGCTCACGCAGAGCGGCCAGGAAGGCGACCGAGACGGCCACGATGGCCGGCTGGGCATTGACCGTCAGGTCCAGCTGTTCGGCCGGGCCGTCGAAGACAAGCCGGCTTATCGGTTCGTTGAGGGCCTCATCGGCTTCCGCAAAAATGGCGGCGGCTGCGGGCGAGACCGCGGCCAGCGCCTTTCCCATTCCTACCGACTGGGATCCCTGACCGGGGAAAACGAAGGCGATGCGATCCATGTGCTACTAACGGTCTCCTGCGGCTCTTGGCGTGTGTCGAAAGACACCGAGCCGAAACTTCCAAATGGCGACGAGGTGCCAACGGGCGGCGTTTCCATCTGAGGCCAAAGGTAAACGAACTCCGGGCAACCACGGTCAGACAAGGTGCATGGTTGCATGTAACCCGCTTTGCGCCTAGTCTCGAACCTATGCCGCAGTTCCGTCCCAAGCTACCGAACCTGGTTGGACGTCCGCCCGAACCGGAGTCGCCACAGCCCAATACGTCGGCGTCGATAGACCCAGATGGAGCGAAAACGGCCTGGCGGGTCGATCTGGGGGAGATGGAGCGCCGCGACGACGCCGCCCCGGACGGTCCACTCGCGCGGCCGAGCGACCCGGCGCGGCGGACTGATCCGTCGCCACTGCGTCTGCTGCGCGGCCGGCGCCGACCGTTTCTGCACCTGCCCACGCTCACGGTGCCGAGCCGGGCCGCGGTCGAGATGGCGGCTCGGGAGCTGCTCTCGGCACCGGTGGAGGCAGCCCGCAGCCGCCTCCAGAATCCGCGCGAGCTTTCGCAACGGATTCAGATGGGACGGGCGATCTGGCGGGACCTGGTGATCGGTTTCGCGGCTCAGCTCGGCGAGTTGAACCTGGGCTTCACTCAGCTGGCAGCCCTTTACGCCCTGGACGACAGCGGCACCATGACCGTGGCCGACCTGGCGGACACGCTGGGTCGATCGCCTTCGGCGGCCAGCCGGCTCGCGAACGGTCTGGCGCAGCGGCAGCTGATCGAGCGCAGCCAGGATTCGGAGGATCGGCGGCAGCGCACCCTGAGGCTGACGGGGCGTGGCCAGGCGTTGCTCGGCCTGGTGGATCGCGCCCGCGCCCAGGAATTCCTCTCGATCGTGAGACCGTTGCCCGCGGCCGAGCGGGCGGTTGTGGCGATGGGCGTGGCCGCGCTATCCGCTCATGTAATTTCGAGGCGGGGACGCCTGATCAAACAGCGGACCCGGTAGGCTGACTCGCGGCGCCGCTAGCCGGAGGTGTCTCTAGCGCGCGGCGCCGGCCAGGCCGGCGGGGGCGGGTAGACCCAGGACCTCGCGGGCCATATCTTCCTTGTCAACCGAGAGAGCCCAGGTCGCACGGCCGTTGGCTCGATCGATCACGCAACAGCCCTTGAGCGCGATGCCGGCACCAGTAAGGAGGTCGCTGACCTCGCCGAAGGCACAAGGCGTGTCCTCGATCTCGACCTTCACGCTGGACCCCGTGACAAAGGGGTATCCCATGCCGCGCAGCACGTCGGTCGTGTCGTCGTCGCAGCAGTCGGTGTAGATCTGGGCGCAGGTGAGGTCACCGGCGGTGCTCTGCAAGATTTGGACGATGTTGACGCCGCGAGCGCACAGGGCCTTGGCCAGGCGTGCCAGCTCGCCAGGTCGATTGGGTAGCTGAACGACGAACTGTTGACCCATCTTCTCTCTCCCGGGCGGTGCCCCGGTGTAGTCGCGCTTGACGACGCCGGCGGCGGAACAGTGGCCTGATTGTGGGTCGATGGCGGGCAGCCAGGTAGGGCCGCAAGGCCCACCGAATCGGGGGCCAATCTGCCCGCATTCGCGAGATTTGTTCGGCCTACCTACCGCAGAAGCGAGTCACGGCCTGCCACAGTGCCGGCAGGCCGAAGGCGAGTGCCTCCACGCTGACTCGCTCGTCGTCGCCGTGCATCAGCGCCAGCAGGCCGTCGTCCGGGCCCACTCGGAGCGGCGAGAAGCCGTATGTCGGCACGCCGATACGGGCCAGGTGCTTGGCATCCGTGGCGAACGGGGCCATGAACGGTATAGGGACCCCGTCCGGGTCGCGGCCTACAACCACTTCTTCCAACAACCGGTAGAGCTGGCTGTCGAGCGGCGCCTGGACCGAGGCCCCCACCTGCTCGAGTTCGATCTCGACGCGCGCCATCAGGTCTTCGCCGATGCGGCGACGTAGCTCCGCGCGCATGGACGGCTCGTCGGTACCGGGCAGCGTCCGGCAGTCGATCACGATCTCGGCCGTGCCCGGTATCACGTTGTACTTCACGCCGGCCGTCACGATGCCAACGGACACGGTGTCGCGCATCACGGCCGCAATTGTCCGGGCCAGGACCGGGTCGCACAACTCGTGGAGAGTTGCCTCGACGCGGGCGGGTTTGGCTGAGCGGAGGCTCGCCACGGCGGCGCGAGCGGCTGCCGGGAGGCGTGGCAAGGCGCGCGCCAGCGCCGCCTCAATGGCGTCGGTCAGACGCGTGGGGCCTGGCTCCGCCAGGCGAGTGACCACCTGCGCGGCGAGGACTGCGGCGTTGTCCGGCGTCGGCACGGAGCCGTGGCCCCAGCGGCCCTTGACGTGGATCTTGTAGACGGCGAAGCCCTTCTCGGCGACCTGGATTGGGTAGAAGCGGACACCGGCGTACGTGGTAGAGATGCCGCCCGCTTCGTTGAGGGCGGCGGCTGCGCGGAGCCACTCCGGGTGATTGTCCACCAGCCAGCCGGCGCCTTGCCAGCCTCCGGCCTCTTCGTCGGCCGTGGAGCAGAAGAGGAGGTCGCGGCGCAAGCCGGGGATTGGATCCGTGGCGGGATCGCGGCCGGCCGCCCGAGCCGCGCGGGCGAGGCGGCGCATGACCTGCACCTCCATCGCCACCATGGCCTTCATATCCAGGGCGCCGCGTCCCCAGACGTAGCCGTCTTCCAGGTCGCCGCCAAACGGGTCGTGGGTCCAGCCTGCCGGCTCCGCCGGCACCACGTCCAGGTGCGAGAGGAGCAGCATCGGCTCGCCGCCATCGCCCGCAGGCGCGCCGTCGCCGTGGACGCGAGCCAGGATGGAGCCGCGGCCGGGGAACGGCTCCACGACCGTGGCCGGGATTCCCTCCTTGGCGAAGACCCGCTCCAGATAGCGGGCTACCAGTATCTCGTCGCCGGGCGGGTTGACGCTCTTGATTCGAATGAGCGCTCGAAGCAGCTCGACCAGCTCCGACAGCTCCAGCTCCGACAGCTCACCAGCCACGCCGACCTCCGAGGACTCCGCCACGCTCGGCGGTTGAATGGAGACATCTGCCCGAGATCATGACGGAGACGACCGGAACGCGCCTGCTTGGCGAGCGATGGGCGGCGAGCGGTGGGCGACTCGCTCCGATGCCATTCCTTGGCTCAGATTGGTGCATGATTGGGCCATGAGATCAGCCGAGACCCGACCGCGCGAGTTGGACTGTGTCGTCGTCGGGGGCGGGGCTGCCGGCCTCTCGGCGGCCGTCAACATGGGACGGATGCGCCGCAGCGTGCTCCTCGTCGACGAGCGCGACCGTTTCCTGTGGGTGCACGTCGCCCACAACTTCCTGGGCTTCCCGGGCGGGATCGGGGGCGTGGAAATCCGGCGGCTCGGCTGGCGCCACGCGGCCAAGTACGGGGTTGAGCTGCTGCTCGGTCACGTCGCCACCGCCACCCTCCAGGGTGATCGGTTCCGGCTGCGGATCGAGCGCCTGCCCGAAGGCGGTGCCTGGGCACACAGGCCGGCCCCGAACGTCCCGCGGGACGAAGAGATGGCCCTGATGTTCGGCGAGGTTCCCAAAGGCGGCCCGATTGAGGTGGTCGCCCGAACGGTGATCCTTGCCACGGGCGTCTTGGGCCACTTCCCGGAGTTCCCGGGTCGGGACAAGTGCGTGGGGCGGAGCCTCTTCTGGTGCACCCACTGCGAGGGTTACGAGTCGATCGGCCGCGTCGTGGCCGTCGTAGGCCATGACGAAGAAGCGGTCCAGATTGCCTTGGATCTGCTCGTCTTCACCGACAGGGTGACGTTGGTCGCTGGCCGCTCGGAGGGCTTCGAGGTTTCCGCTTCGCGACTGGCCGACCTGGCTCGGAACGGCGTCGCCGCTCACCCGTGGGGCGTCGCCGAGTACGAGAACCGGGATGGCCAGATGCAGGCGCTCGTCCTGGACGACCCGGAGCGGACTCGAATCCCCGTCGAACAGGTCTACACGATCTGCCGTACCAGGGCCGTCAACGAACTCGCCCGGCAGCTCGGTCTGGAGCTGAGCCCGCTCGGCCAGATCGTCGTGACCTCTGAGCAGCGGACGAACGTGCCCGGCGTGTACGCAGCGGGCGACGCCACCAACCTGCACGACCACCAGCTCAGCGCCGCCGTCCACGAGGGCAACCAGGCCGCCTGCGCCGCGAACTACCACCTCTATCCGCTGGTGGGGCGCGCTCCCGGCGACGGGGCCGGCGAATCGTCCCCTACGGCATGAGTTCGAGCACGAACACCGGGATCTGCCGGTCCGTCTTCGCCTGGTAATTCGCGTAGTCGGGCCAGGTTTGGATGGCCCGCTGCCACCAGAGCGCCTTCTCGTCGCCTGTGACCTCGCGCGCTGTGTAGTCGCGTTTGGTCGCGCCATCCTGCAGCTCGACGTGCAGGTTCTTCTTGAGGTTGTAGTACCAGACCGGGTTCTTCGGGGCGCCGCCGAGTGATGCGACCACTGCGTAGACGCCCTCGTGTTCGACGCGCATGAGGGCGGTCTTGCGGAGCTTGCCGGTC